>ERZ1292623.1237-Hain-H51-01um-R1-1237-length-25048-cov-6_pt1 | contig 11630 bp, 13 predicted proteins | sample MGYA00564398_ERZ1292623 | MGnify/ENA primary metagenome ERZ1292623 (study PRJEB36523, sample SAMEA6512633) | groundwater metagenome | collected 2019-01-07 | study: AquaDiva: Metagenomics assemblies of 32 groundwater samples | reverse complement strand
GGCCGAAGATTCCGCCGCTGGCTACCTGACTAAACCGTTGGGTTGGTATCTGTAGTTTCCCGGGAGTGGATGATCAAGTTGAATACAGGGCCAACGCCAAGTAGGAAGAGTATAAAGGCAATAAATGGTCCAATAATAGGTACGAAGATAACTAGCGAGCTGACAATCACCCCTAGCGCTATAGTACCGATGGTTAGTTGGTATCCCGCATCCTTTTTGAAAAGACGGTACAACCAACTTCCGAGAAGAATTTTACCGAATATTGAACCAATCATTAAGGTTATCAGCCACAAAGCAAATACCATACTGGCTATACCCGTGCCGACAATGGTAAAGAACAGAACGATTACCGCAACAATTACTCCTATTAGGGTAAGTAGCCCGTAGCCGATCGCCGGTAGCGGGGAGCTAAAGGCAAAATCAGTAATTTTGCGTGTTGTACGTGGCCAGAAACGAAGTAGAAGCCAGCCTAAAAGGATAGCTCCAATAATTCGCAGTAAGTATCCAAGTGTGAAAGCGGCGCCAAAGAAGAAGCCGTACTTATCAAATTGAGATCCAAGGTATTTAGTGTAATTTGTTTGGCCGGTTATGACAGCAGTGGGATCGATGGTCGCTGTTTTTGAAGAATGGTAATCAAAGTTACCGTTGACCCTAGCCTTGCTTGTCAGACTAATTTCATCCGCATAAATTTTAGATGGACCAACTATTCCGTTTACAACAACAGTTCCGCTACCAACCCGTAACTCACCATTTACTTTTCCGTTGAGGGTAATAGTTCCGCTAGCAATATAGAGTCCGCCACCTATCTCAGAAGTTTCGGCTAGGGTTACGTCCCCACCGGCGATGAATACATCACCATCAATCTTACCCGAGAGAGTAACAGTTCCGCCCGCAATACGGACATGGTGTTTAACATGACTTCGAACGGTGACAGTACCGCCCGCAATGAATAAACTGTTTTCAACTTCACCGTTTGAAAGAATTGTCTCGCCAGCAAGAACTAAATCTCCGGAAATGGCAGCATCAACAATAATATTTCGTCCAGCCAGATGAAGATCACGAGGTTTTTCGTTTTGGCCAATGGACACTGATTGCTCGCTAGAGCGAAACTCTGCCGCTTGAGCAGGCAGAATAAAAGCCCCGACCAGTGATACAATCGCAAGCATCCGTAGTACCGTCTTCATGAATTTATAATATTACTTTTAAGCCGAGTAGCAAGAGAATTGCTTTTTTAATTCAGGGGCGTTCTTCCTAAATTCAGCTTGACTGGTTAAGGTAATATTTCTAGTATTAACGGAAATGACCAGTCAGACGCCTCTTAAGTCCCCGTTTCCTAAGTCAGTTTACGTTCAGAACGCTAAGCTCTATCGCTTGCTAGCTAATCCTAAACGTCTCGAAATCCTTAATGCTATTAAAGATCGCGAGGCAACAGTAGAAGAAATGAGCGATCTTCTTGGTGTTAGACCAGCCAATACCTCTCAGCACTTGACGGTTTTGAGGCGTCTTGAGGTCGTGACTTTCCGTCGAGACGGTCGGAACATCTACTACAAAATTGCAAACCCGAGAATTGTTGAACCTTGCCGTATCTTCAAAGAGATAAGGGAGGAAGCCAAGAATAATCGTCGAGCAGATTTTTAGACCTCATCTCTAGCGCGACTTACAGTTAGTAGCTATCGCCCCCTATTGGTTAAAGGTACTTTCCAACGTATATTAAGTTGGATGGAATTCCCACGACAAGTCGTACTTGAGCCAAGAGATATATGGTGGGAAAGAGGCGGTGTACTAAATCCGGCAGTTGTTGAAATTGGCGGCAAAATTCACTTGCTTTACCGAGCCGTTGGCGCTGACCATATCTCCAGGTTTGGTTTGGCGATTTCAGAAGATGGCGAAACTTTTACTCGTTTTGATGAACCCATATTCGAAGGTGATGCTAATAATCCCTATGAACGGTTGGGGGTTGAAGATCCGCGAGCTACAGTCATTGGTCGGGATATTTTTATTACTTATACTGCCGCTTCGGTTTATCCGGCCGGTACCAAACCAATCAATCAGTCACTCGATCTGAGTCGTACTCCTTGGCGGGTTAGGGTGGGAGCTCTTAAAACTAGAGATATGCGAATATTCCAAAGAATGGGAGTAATACTACCGGACATAGATAGCAAAGACGCTTGTTTGATTCCCCAAAAACATCTCGGATTCTATTGGTTGATACATCGGATTGATCCCAGTATTTTTATCGTCCGATCACGCGACCTAAGAAAATGGGAAGGCAATATCGAGATGATGAGTAGTAAAGAACCTTGGGAGGAGTTGAAAATAGGTGCCGCTTGTCCACCGATCGAAATTGATGAAGGCTATCTGCTGCTGTATCACGGTGTCTCCACCAACCACACTTACTCACTAGGAGCGGTATTACTAGCCAAAGAAAATCCAGCCGTTGTGCTAAAACGAACCAAGCATCCAATAATGTCGCCCCATTTTGATTGGGAAAAACGAGGAGCGGTGAGTAATGTCATCTTTCCAACAGGAGCATTTGTGAAACATGAAAAAGTCCATCTTTATTACGGTGGGGCAGACAAGGTTGTTGCCCTAGCAAAAATCCCCCTTGAGAGTATTATGTCATCACTTAATGGTTAAGACTCCCGAATTTATTTTTGAACTTCGGCATCGGCTGGCGAGTAAGCATCATCTGTGGTGGTTGCTGGCGACTGTCGGTTTGATAGGCATATTATTTTTGGCACGGTTAATCGAACCAACCAGTCTGGACCTCTATAAGCAATTAGTAATTCTTTATGTTATCGATAGTTTGCTCTTCTTTTTTACCGATCGTATTAATGCAAAGATGGGAATCTTAACTTTGATATTTTTATTTACGATGGAAATAATAGTCTCTATTTTCTACTTAATTAGTCTATTTGGCTCCACCCAGTTTTAAGCCTTCACGCATTTCGCACTAAAGCACTTTATCGCCGATTCGAGCGGATGTTAGCCGAAAGCTCGGGACTGGAGTACCAAAAGAGCTCTCGCCTAACATCCGCTCTTGGCGCTGGTCTGAAATGTGTGACCATACGGCGTTAAAAGTGCGGAATGCGTGGCCTTTAGCGATTTTTGGCGACCGCTTTCTCTGTTACCTGGTAATCGAGCCGTCTACCGATCATTAATCTCGTTTGGGCGTCAATAGCGGCGAACGAACTCAAGAAAATACTTGCAACAGGGGCTAAGACCCACTGCCAGATAAAGTTAATGTAGTACCATTTGTGACGGTGAATCGGCCGAGGCGGTAAAAGAAGAAAACTAATGACTATTCCGGTGATTAAGCCGACTAGGGCTAGACCTAGTATCGTTCGCGTTACGGCCGGAAAGTTGTAGCCAAAAACCGTGTTGGTGAAATCAGTGTTAAATATCCGAGGCAGCCAGCCGATGATGGTAATAAAGATTGCTGCAGTCGCCCAAGAGAAATGGCTTTCAAGGAGTTGGAGAATTTTACTTAGTTTTTTATACCAACTAATGGTGTGATCTTTAATAGCCAGACTAACAACGTACGGCAAGTCAGAAATTCCCCAAGCCCATCTTCTTAGCTGATAATACTGGTTTTGGACAGTCGGCCAATAGCCATCAGCATAAACCGCGTCCATTCGTAGGGGAACGTAGATCGGCTGAACGACAAGCTGGCCGTGGTAGTGAAAGTACGAATCATAGTACTGGCGCGAATCTTCGGGGATCGCATTAACGGTCCAATAGTTAATGTCCACAATTGTTTGGAAGGTATCGCTTCGAGAGGAGAAGTGATGGAATCGTTGCTCCCGTAACATATTATGCATAAAAATTAAGGTCGAACTTTGGGCAATAATCCGCATTAAAGCAGGTACGTCCCATATATTATTAGCGTAAATGTGAACTGGTTGAAATGAGGTTGGCTGACCCAGGGGAGTCATCAGGTATCGGTACGCAATATAATCAAAGTAGTTGGGGAATACCTTAGTATCAGCGTCGAAATTGTGAACAACAACCTCGTCGTACCCAATCTGGTTATTGTCTAGTGTCTTTTTTAATTCCTTAGCGGCCCAAGTTGCATTAGCGGATTTGCATTTAATTTCTCCTTCGATATCTGCCGGGTGGATGGTCTGGAATATTTTGCCAAAGTCGTCTTTAAACCTCTCCTTAATTTGTTGATAGATATCATGAATCTCTTCGCCCGCTCGAGCCTCCGAAGCAATCACCAACCACAGATGTTCTTTATTTGTTCTACTTTGGGCGTAACTCTCTATAGAACCAATAAGTAATTCAAGGGGTTCTTTGTAATGAACTAAAATTATCACATGGTAAAGTTGATCGGGCTTAATTGTATTTAGGACTATCTCTTTGCCGGGCTCGTTCTTGGCAGAAATTGTATGGAGCCTTTCCCTCCAGTCAATCTTCAAGTCACGTTTAATATATTGGTAAGTCCGAATTGTGTTTGATGTCATCCGAATTGAACGGAACAACCAGTTTAGGTCAAAGCAAATAACAAAGACTGCTACTAGTACGGGATGGCTGTAGCTAAGCAGAACTGTTCCCAGCAGAGCGGTCCACGTTAGTACCCCAGGAAGTATTTCAAGTGTTCGCCACCAAAATGGAGAGAGTCTTGTTGACATTAATTGCCTAGTAATGAAGGAATTGTATCACACCTCGGTAAGTTGAAATTAGTCTTAGTTATTTTTAGAATTAGTTACGAAAGCGTTTTGGGAACAGAGGGCTGGGTTTGTCGAAAAATCTTGGGCATTACAGAATGGACGGAGAAAGCCACCAGAATCATACTCGTCTACTAACTGGGCGATTGGGCCGATGTAGTTGATATTCTGCTCCCGCTCCATGCGCGCTAATAAGTAAAAACCGGTTTTACTAGAATCTTTCGGCAACCCGTAGTAGAGATATTGACCGAAGGCGCTAGGGGTGCAGTCACCGCTATTGATGTTGAATTTATATGACGGGTCCTGGGGGATGTTGGCCATGTATTTTGGCGCCAGGTATTTTCGGTTGCCGGCCTGACAAGCGTAATTGGCCTCCAGCTGCCATGATGCTTGGGGTACATTTTTACTATTGTCGAAAATTGGATAAGTTCGATTATCCAAGTAGAACTGTTCCAAGCCGTTGCGAATAAATTGCAAATCAGCAATTCGCTGATTGTCTCGTGAGCGCGTTAGGGCGGCGGCGTAGGTATAACCACCCAGCGACGCTAGAATACCAATAATTGCTATTACCGTTAGAACTTCGATTAATGTAAACCCTTTACGCATATTCTAAGAGTCGCCCAATTCTGTGGTAATATCAACCTGTCTTGAGGAGGTGTCCTTTGAGTAAGAAAGAGATTGAAACCAAGAAACTCAATACAAAAGCATTATGGGGTATTGGGGCTGGCTTAGCTGCCTTAGGGGCGGCTTCCTGGTTCTTGGTTCGTCATAAGGGCAAGCAAAAGGAGCATGAACGAGCGAAGGAACTAGATTTTCGAAGTGATTTGAGAGTCAAGATCCTCAACGAGAACATTACACTCCTTGAAGCCCAGCTTCGTCGGTCAGAATGCATCGGCGAGAAGGAGGCCCTAGTCGAGTTAATCAGACAAGCACGAGCAAAAGTAGTGCAGCTTGAGGATGAGAGGAAGCTTCCTATGCCAATTCGTCTGATTCTTGAAAGAACCCACGAGGCAGAAGCCGAGATGGACGAAGCCATGACCCAACATGAAGGCGGCTAGGAAACCCTAGCCGCCTTGCCTTGCGGTCCCAGCGGGAGGGCTTGCTTCGCAAGCAAAAACTCCTTGCTGGCGCTTCGTCGCTTGCGCACCTACAAAGTTTTCAACTTTGGGTTCGACCCCTATCGAACAGAAAAGCAAACAACCTACCGAAAGGCAGGTTATTTGCTTTGCGGGCTTACCGAGAACGCATTCGCACTCTGTTAGCAGGTTTGAATGAGGAGGAACTGTGTTTTGAGGGTGCAACATTTTTGACAAACGATGGAAATACGGTGGAGGCTGGAAGGGCAGCATGAGTAAACATGACCTGACCAAATTCTATCAGAGCATCTCCGAAATGGGCAGACTAGAAATCGCCAAGAGGCGAGCTAAGGGAGAAACGATCGGTCAGGCACCTCTGGGGTTCCGAAAAGTCCAGGTGAACGATAGATCCACCATCGCTCCCGATCCAGAGACCTTCCCTTTGTTGACGCTGGCTCTCCAGATGCGCCAAGACGGCTGCACCTTGCGCGAGGTCTGCTCGCTCATGGCCAGGAAGGGTCTGCGATCAAGACGCGGCAAGCTCATTCAGCCCAATGGGATGGACAGGCTCCTCAAGACGTTCGGTCAGCTTGTCAAGATCGCTTGACGAACTTATATGCTACGGGTGGCGCTCTTATAGCAGGTCAGCTGCTGATTCGAGAAGAATCATCGCCAAGCCCCAAATTCGCCTGGTCTACTTTGGTATACTCAGACGTTCTGGGAGGGGTTTTTGCATCAAGATTCCGAATTCACTGATTTACGTAGGTTGGTGGCGATACCCTCCACAGAGCAACTCAAGGAGCTTCGCCTGACAGCGAAACTCGTAAACAAGAGCGTGTCAATGGCCGCGATAGGAACTGCGACCGAGAAGATGGACCTTCGGTTCACAGAACGGGGCCTCCGGTTCAATTCCACGTCTATCGGCGCGTTGATGATACGCAATTTTGAGGATAGGGATCATCCACGAAAAAGCGAGATTCTCCTCAACCTGAACTGCCCACATTTCCCGATCCTATTCTTGCACGAGCTTGGACATTATTACGACTTTTGCTGCTTCGAGCCCTTCGGTATGTTCAGCTCCTCCATTGATAGCGAGTTTGAGCCTTGGCGCCTAGCGGTGTGCTCCACGGAGAGCTTTCAGATCAACGCTGGATTGACCAGTGTTCTGGCTGGCAAGGATGAGGCTGTGGTTTCAGATAGCAAGGATAACCGCAAGGTATTCACGAATACTCAAGGGATCGATTTTGAAGCGGTCTTCACCGAAGCATTTGCGCGTTGTTTCTGTCAGTGGATCGTGAGACGATGGGAGCGCCTTGGTATCCACGATGCGACACTAATAGTTGCACATTTCCACGAAGAGGCGACCTGTCAGGCATCAAAAGATCGCTCCTTGTATTGGAGTGACTCCGAGATGAGTGACATCGATCCCGTAATGGACGAGCTTTTTGGTCCGACCATTTAGGGAAGAGGGCAACAAGATCGAGGTAAGAAATGCCTGAAACTGACACCATTGATTCGTACATAGAACGGCTTCGGCAGGGCGAGAGCTTTGCCAAGGGAGTCGCTGCTCATGATTCAGAGGGCGAACCCCGCCAGCTGTCTCCGATAGAAATGGAGCGGCTCGGGATCAAGGGTCCGACCGACCACTCCTTTTTCTACGGAAGGGAGTACAAACTCTACAACGGCTTGACAATAGCCTTTCGACCTTGCGGTTCACCTGAACCATAGGGTCGTGGCAGCTATTGGCTAAGTCACCGATTCACAAATGCACCCGGGGTTCGGGTGCATTTCAACGTTGCTGGAAACCGTAGACATACTGAGAACGTGATTGCGCTCCTCACGTGGATTTGCGACCAGACCTAACGGGAGCGCTTCCCTGTTGGAGGTTCTAACAACAGGTTTGGCGAGCGTTCTCCTTCAGTGGTCCCAGCGGGAGTCGAACCCGCGATCTTCGCCATGAAAAGGCGACGTCCTAGGCCACTAGACGATGGGACCAATACGCCTATTTTACGAATTCTCATGAGTAAATCGAATACGTATTCGTATTCATTTTACCCTAGAAATACCCCATCTGGCTACGGTTAGAGGTATAATCAGGCAATGAAGGGTGTGTTTCTATATCTGGTGGCTGGTCTAATGCTGATTGGTGGCGGTTTGGTTTGGGTGGCACTCTTTCATGGAATCCAGGCCTCTTCTGCCAAACCGTTATTTGAGCAGAAGAAAAGCGAAGCAGTTTCGGAGCCCTTCGTACAAAATGACTCAACCGTTCCCTCGGTTTCATCATCGGTTTATGTGCCGATTTTGATGTCCCACTATATTCGAGATTACCAGGATCGGACAGATGATCCGCTCGGGATTCAACTGTCAGTCTCGCCAAAAACTTTAGATAAACAATTATCTATTCTAAAAGATGCTGGGTACGAAACGATATCGCTTGAAGATTTTGCTAACGGTAAATACAAGCCTAAGTCGCTTATTATAACTTTCGATGATGGTTACGGTGATCATTACACCTCCGCCTTACCAATTTTGGAAAAGCATAAAGATACAGCAACATTTTTTATTGTTTCGGGGTTCTTGGGGCGAACTGGGTATATGACAACCCCTCAAGTCCAACAATTAAAATTAGCAGGCATGGAGATTGGTGGCCACACCGTTACCCATTTAAATCTAGCTAACGCCCAATACGAAAAAGCTATTAGCGAAATCAGCGCTAGTATGAGATCACGAGACTCAGTTTTCGCTTACCCGTCCGGAAAATACAATCCGGTAACACTAGATATTGTTTCTGGGCTTGGGATAAAGGTAGCCGTAACTACAAATTTAGGAGTTGCTACCGAAGCAAGCAGCATGTTTGAGTTACCAAGGATACGGGTTAAAGAGCATACCGATCTCTTGAAACGAATTAATGAAGAAGTTGCAATTGCTAAGAAACAACTTTCGCCTTCCCAACGAAGCAAAGATTAGGTAGAATTACTCTGTTAAGCGCCCGTAGCTCATTGGTAGAGCACCCCGTTGACGTCGGGGGGGTACTCAGTTCGATCCTGAGCGGGCGCACAAAATGATGAGGCAGCACAACAAAAGATCCGGGGAATCTTTTGTAACTGCCGAACGGAAGCGACTGGAAGCGGTAAAATGTACCCAACCGCTTGCAAGGGAGCGCGTGCTTCATTAATGTAATTCCAATGAAACTCATTTACGGAATAATCTTCGTGGCTATTATCATCGGGATCTTTTATTTCATTCCTCAAAATAAAACAACAAGCACAGTATCTAATACAATTAGCCCCACAAAGGAGACAAAAACTATGAGTACAGATCCAACAACATTTGCCAAAATTAGTGCAACCTCAGCCGTAATAAAAACAGATAAGGGAGATATAACGCTTGAACTTTATCCAAGCGATGCACCGAAGACAGTTACGAATTTCGCGACCCTAGCTAAGAATGGTTATTACAATAACCTCACCTTCCACCGAGTTGTACCAGGCTTTGTGATCCAGGGTGGTGATCCAAACGGTAACGGCTCGGGTGGAGTATCCATATACGGAGCTAAATTTGAAGACGAACTAAACCCTAATGCCACAAGCTACAAGACAGGGTATTTGGAAGGTGTCCTAGCAATGGCCAATGCGGGTCCAAATACCAACGGCTCTCAATTCTTTATTATGTTGGCTAACAATACTTCTCTACCAAAAAACTATACTATTTTTGGAAAAGTTACCTCCGGCTTGGACGTCGTCCATAAAATTGCCGTTGGTGACAAAATCAGCACAATCACAGTTAGATAGGTATTAGCTCTCGGGTTTAGGGGCGTTATTGTCTCCGTTGAGTTCCTGAGTCTCGCTCTCATTTTCTGGCAGTTTAATTAGCTGCCAGCGTTGCTGTAAGTTAGAGAATTTGGCAAATATTTCAGGGTCACTGAGTAGGGTAGCAACTACATCCCTTAAGGTATTTGTTAGTGCGTAACTGAATTCTGCCGATTGGTCGCTACCGCTTTTATGATCAATCTCGTGAAGATAAGTTGCTAAGGCCTCGGGAAACGGTCTTTTCAATATATCTTCTGATAGCCAGACAAAAGCTTCATTGTATTGTCCGTGAACAATGCTATTTTCCTTCGCCCTATCAAAGAGCCAAACTTCCTTGTTGGCTATTTCTTTAGCTATTTTCCCGCCTTCAAATGCTTGTTGCAAGAGATTAACAGCTTGTTGGAGGGTTTCTATCCGCTGCTGTTGTTCTGGAGAGGGTTCACTTTTTAGATGCTCTTGCATCTCACGAAATTTTTCCGCTGCAGCTTTCATACCAATTTTTTCGAAAAAATTATGACAAAGAGTATAACCCTGTGATTTGAGCGCTTCGCTAATGTACATCGGCATGAAAGCGCTATTAGCAAGATATGTTTCAGGAAATTCAAGACGGACGTTTTCTGCAGCAAGCTTCTTTACTGAGTGATCCATAATCTTATAAGTTACTTCGTAGCTCCACGTCTTTCCTCCCTCCCAAACAGGCCCCAATTCCTCCAAGGAGCGAACAATCTCTTCTTGGGATAGCTTAGCTATCATCGGCTCAATAAGATTCTTTTCCAGGGCTTGGCGAGAGATGGAGCCGCGGTCTCTATCTTTACCAAATACTTTGTTCCAGCTCCAAATATTGACGCCATCGACTGTTTCCCACTTCTCGTCCTTGTCGAAGTGTCGTCGTTGTCCTGCGTCGTAGAGATGCCCTTTATTGAGATAGCCACGTTCGTCTAAGCCAAGGAACTTAAAGCCAGCGCCACCACCTTCGTCAAATTTGACGTCAGCCGTCGGCGCCTGAAAGTCTGGATTTTCTGAAGAGAAAAACAAGTCTCGCGCGGTGATAATTGCTTTGGCTTTTTCAGGGTCGCTAGTTGTCAGCTGAATAAAATTGCCCTGTCTTTTCTCGCCCTTTGCGAGTTGGGCGGTTAGCCCTCGGACTGGCTTATCGTATACCCCCTCTGGGAGTTGCTGTAGGGAAAAGTCTAGTTGCCAATCACTAGATCCGAACTTCACGTCTGAAAAACCCTGGTCTCGTAAGAGTACTAAGGAGAGAATCTTCGAACCTTCTCCAAAGCCCCCGGCTGTCGAGTCGTCTTCTTTGCTTGTGCCGCCGATGTGGAGTAGCTTTCGATAGTCATACTCGGCATCGCCCTCGACGGTGACGATGTAGTGTTTATTCTCGTCCTCACCCTCCTCGGCAATCTGGTAGCGAACTCCATCAACAGTGCCACCTGCAGCATCAAAGAAGTTTTGCCAGACATCGCGACCCGCTTTTTCCATATCCCAAGATACGGCGTAGCTTTCCAAAATGCCAAGATACTCTCCGTTTTGGAGCCGCTGTTCATAACCGTTGCCGTTTTGGGGAGGAGTCTCAACTTGTTCAACTTCCTCTTGCGGGGGATTACCATTAGGCTCACGACCAAAAAACCTCATATCCTCACATTACACTTAAGCAAAAAGCACCGAAATGGTGCTTTTTGCACTTACGAGTACGTAGGAGGCTATTTCTTCACTTCAATTTTCTTAATCTTCGGTTTGACTGGCTCCACTTTCGGGGCGGTGATTGTTAGCGTTCCGTCCGAGAGTTTTGCTTCAACTTTCTCATCCATTATCGGTTGAGCAAAGCGTACCTGACGAGAGAAACTAGCATGAGCCCACTCTCGGCGGATTGTATTCTTTTTTTCTTCCTTCTCTTCGGTTTTCTTTTCACCGGAAATGGTCAGGGTGTCATCAGAAAACTCCAGGTTAATTTCATTCTCTTTATATCCTGGAACCTGTACTTGAATCTCGTACTCTTTATCAGTCTCGTGGATATTCATTGCACCGGCAGTAGTTCCGAGAGCTCGAGGCCAATCTACTCGACCAAA
>ERZ1292623.1639-Hain-H51-01um-R1-1639-length-21131-cov-8_pt2 | contig 11635 bp, 13 predicted proteins | sample MGYA00564398_ERZ1292623 | MGnify/ENA primary metagenome ERZ1292623 (study PRJEB36523, sample SAMEA6512633) | groundwater metagenome | collected 2019-01-07 | study: AquaDiva: Metagenomics assemblies of 32 groundwater samples | reverse complement strand
TTTAAACTCCTTTCCTTCAATCAGGGTCTTTAACTGCGTCCAATCCGTGATACCCGACAGGCGGCAATAGATTATGAGGTTTTTTAAAGCAAGTTCAAACCCTTCCTCCTGCGTAAAAAGACGCTTGAATTCATCCTTTGTGGTAGTGATAGTCCTCTTTTCCCCATTGTGGGTGATAGTCAGATTGAGATGAGAACAGGGGCTTAATGTAACGGATATGGTTGCCATATTCTTCCTTATTTAACCTCCTTAATCTTTTCTTGTAGCAACCCCTTCTCACTTTCCAACTGCCTATACTCCTCAAGGACACTTGAGGGCATCCTTCTTTTATCAGGGAATCTATCCTCCAGTTTCCACATCCGCTCTTGTATTGTCTCGTAACGGTCTTTCGTTATCTTAAACTCTAATCTCTGCTCTATACGTTGAACATCCTCTGCTTTGGCATACTGAACATCCAGATAAGAATACGTTCCCCATACAAAGCCGCCAAAAGCAGTAAAGATTCCTACTATGACAGCCCAACTCTTTATTCTCTCTACAATACGCCTTTTCATTTTTCTTCTTTATACCCCTCAAGGACTCCTTCAAGTTCCAGAGAATAAATCCTTAAAGTCCCTATCAAAAAAAGAAGTTTTCGTAATTCCCCCTCTTTAAGACCTACAACAATCCCTTCATCTTTAGGAGATACAAATTCAACATCCGGTAATATAGGACGCTCTATTTCCGGTGGCGCAGGACAAGGAACGGGAATGGGTATCTCTACCAAGCGAGGAACTGTTGCAAGGGAGGAACACCCCACAAGGAAAGTAAGGATTAAAATCCCGATAAAGAATCTTGTAATCGTTTGTTTGCCCATTCTACTTCCTTACCCGTAGAGATTTTTTCTGTTAAGATACGCCGGAGATTAGCATTCTCTTCCGCCGCTTTTTTAAGTGCATTCGTGTATCTCATTTTACTGCGAAAAGCCTGCCTCTCCGCCTCCTTCCTCCACTGCTCTACTGCCTCGTTCTGAATATTTATTTTTTCATTGAGCAGGGTTATCGCCGCTTCTGACTGCGAAAGTTTGTTTTTAAGGGAAGTAATCCTCATCATCTCAATCTTGATAAATACGCCCATCCCTATAAAGACAACAAGAATAGCCCCCCCGATAAGGAGTTTAGGTCTTGCTAACAATGGGATAAGAAATGGAATCATATATCCTCCTTATGTCCTTTCGCCCCTATATCAATATTTGCCGTATTGAAAGTATATAGCCCCACAAGAAGTGTTGCAAGCCCTATCGGGAAATCAGGCAAGGTCAGCGTTTCAATCACCAGATACGTAGCCCAGCCGATGAAGGCAACCACACATATAAATATTGTCAGCCGGGTCATTGACCCTCTGCCGTCCTGCTCGGATAATGCTTCTTTGAGATAGCCACAAATCATGCTCATGCCTTTCTCCTCATTTACCTGTCCCTTAATCATCGCATAAAACGCCAGCATAAATCAAGAGTTCCATCAGGCATTACCCGCGATGCCCTTCCACTTAAATTCCTCAACAAAAACCCGCTCGACCTGGTGTGCAAGGAGATATTCCGCCACTATCTTTTTGAATTGTTCTCTCTCCATAAAAACCACTTCACTTTTCTCCTTCTCGCCCGACAATTCCTCAAGAACCTTTCCGTGTATCCACACGGTTTCGTCATGTGATGAGAAGAGAATTATCTTATCCATTATGCCACCAATGCGCGATTATCCGCCCTTTTTAGAACCATTGAAAAACACCTCAATCCCTCTGCTGTAACCAAGAACCCACCCGATAACAAACATCGGGACAGCGATTAAGAGAACCAACGATATTGCACCCCAGTCCATTATTTCCTTTCCTTTTTAAAGTCGTCAAGTTTATCAAATACCCTATCTATTTTAAGGTCTATCTTGTCTACCGCTTCTTTTAACTCCGTCCGTTGTGTTCTCTGTTCTTCCCGCAAGCCGTCAAAGTGGGTGCGAAACTCACCTGTAGATAAATGACCTTCCTTACATGCGTTAATCTCATTCTCTAAATCCGCAAAACGCTTGAAATGATAACCTGTAACAAGCGTAAAAATGGCCGCCATAGAGCCAGTAATTTTCCAGAAAAGGGGGTGGATTATAAAATTTTCACTCATGGAGAGACTCCTCTATTCTTACATAACCTCTGTTGCTATCACTTTATCCATATTGCCACGTCCGTCCCTGATTATCTCAAACTCCCACTTTTTGGCAGACTTCGGGGGAGCCATCTTCTTCATCAAAGCGTCCATTTTAACGTGCATAGACATATCGGGTTGCATTGCCGTTTCCTTTGGCACGCTATCCGCTAATACCGCCACTGCCTCAAGGGTCTTTGCCGATACCGCCCTAATATTCTCAAGTATTTTTTCCTGCTTCTCGGCCTTGATAACCTCCTGTGGCTTCTCAATCTTATCTTCTATTACCCTGACGGCCTTATCAGCAGGCATGGTTTTAATGTCCTTGCCCGTGTAACCTAACTTAACGAGGGCCACCTTGTCCTTACTGCCTATACCCGCCTTCGGTTCTTCTTTGACTTCCTCTTTCTTGACGATTTCGGTAAGTTTGAGCATTGCCCGATGCATCTGCGTCCTGCTCATATCGGAGTAGTATTCCTTGTGCATATAGTTGAAGAAGGCCGCTTCGGACATAGTGGCATATTCGGGGAATTTGGCTTTAAGGGCGCGTAAGTTCATTCTATGCCTCCCAATCCTCTACTCTCAAAAAGGTTTTTGCGTTTATCTTTATAACGCTCCTGATTTATGTCAGCCGCTTTATCAACAGCCACATTTCTTAACGCGGTATCAAATGCTTTTTTGACAAAAGATACAGGCGCATTATTGGCCATTTTGATAAACGTCTCCGCAACTTTCGGGTCTAAAAGGGCTTGATTTATCAACATCTCCCTCTGCGTTTTCGTGAATATGCCGATAATGGTTTTAGTAGTATGTGCCAAAGCCACCGACCCATAATAAGGCATACCAAAAGTTCGACTTCCGAAAAAAGCTATATTCGCCGCCGTCTTACCTTCCTGCGAGTTAAGATAAGTGCTTGCAGGCGAACCGGCTTTTATGGGATTTCTATCCGTTCTTGTCATAATTTCATAGGCATTCGTAAACGTATCTATATCTTTGAGTTCTTTAGGAGTATAAAGTTGGCCGAAAATGTTACCGTATTCCTTGCGGAAACTTTTCAATGCATTAACGTCGCGGATAATAATTCCGTTTATATCTTTATTCTTTGAGGCCGTTACATCAAGCATATGCTCCCAAACGGCCTTCTTTATCCCATCTAAAGCCTTCTGGTTATCTTTAACCACCCTCAATATTTTATTCAACTCCTGTGTTGAATTTTTGGAATTAAGAATGGAAGGGATTACTCTTTTGATGTCGCCTTTCACAAAAAGGCTTGTTTCAATTATCCCGTCAATTTTGGTTTGTAAAGTGCGGATACTGGCAACTTCCTCTTTTATTTCAGGAAAGGCATTGAGCGCGTCGCGGTGTTCTTTCAGCCACATTCCTAACTTTTTTGCCGAGACTAACCCTGTTCCGGGGTCTATCGTTGATTCCACGGCATCATTTATGACGGCTTCACGAAGTGCTTTGACCGCCGCAGGTTTATTGCCCATTGTTTGTATGAAATCTTGCGTTGCCCTTATGCTCCCGTCTCCGCTTTTAAAGAAACGTGCCGCCATATTTTCGGGGGCAATTTTGGTAATTTCTCCTCTTGCCCCTCTCCTACGAATATCCGCCGCCGCCCCTTGCTTATAAGGCACATATTCGTCTTTATATCTTTGCTTGGCAATTTGATATTGCTCGCCTACATCGTCGCCCCTCGCGCCGATTGAATCGAGCATTTCATCAACCGTATTGCCGATGTCCTTAAGCCGCATTATTTTATCGCCATCGGGACTTATTACCTTTTGTTCATTTCTAATGGCTTGACCTATTTCTTGCCGCCACGCCCTTAAAGTATCAAAGGGGACTTCTTTTGCGATTTCCTCGGCAACTTTTTTCGCCAAGTCGGGATGTTGTTCGAGGAGAGCGTCCCTCTGCGCTTTAGGTAGCGCGAGAATTCCTTTAACCTCGGCGGAAGGTTCTATAAATTGATTCATTCTTCCTATTTGCTCGGAAGGAACGCTTGCCGTGCTTCCACCCGGCGCTCTCGGTGAAGAAGCATTCCGTAGGGTTCGCCTTAATTCATCGGGTTTGACGGTAGGATTTATTTCTCCTATGTCGTCGAATAAACCGCTTACTTCTTCATATTTTGCACTTTTCGCGTCCGACAATATATCATATAACGTCTGACCGGTGGATTGTTTGTCTATGTTAAGATACTTATCGGTTACATTGCGAGAATACGCAGCGGCTTCATTTTCGGCTTGCAACAACGCACTTTTTGTATCTTCAATACTACCCTTTGGGAGTATATTATCACCAAACTGTCCTATGGCCTTGTTCGCCCTCGCCTCCCTATTCAACACCCGTTGCATAAACTCTTCCGAAGATTTGTCTCCTGTCCGTATTATGGCGTTTTCTGTGCCGATAAGAGACGGCATATTAGTAGCCTGTGCAGTCGTGAATAATTTATCTCCCCCAAGTTTTTCTTCAATTGCCTGTGCCTCACCCAGATTCTTTTGGAATCTATCCATATCAGGCGCGGATTCCTTAAGTGCTTTTCCCGCTTTATGCGTTTGACCCGCCGCCGTTAAATGCTTCTTAAAAGCACCGACTACACTCATCGCTCCTGCCGTTCCTAATCCCGCCATTAACTGTGCCGCCATATCGGCGTAAGGATTGTCGGTAACGCTTCTGGTTACTCCAGAGGCCGTCCCCATGCTTACCGCCATAAGTGCTTCCACCTTGAGAAGTTCCGATAAGGGCATTTTCTCTAAATTTCCCAATAGAGCCTTAACAACAGGCGCAGTTACTTTCCTCGTTTTGGCAACGTATCCCAATATGCCGGCAAGAGGGACAGCCGCCGCACCAAGTTGTTCTCCCACCGCACCGAGAATATGTTCAGGCACGGTCTCTGCTTCAATAGGCGCGGGCATGATATTTTCTTGTATCCACTTACTACCGGCGACAGGCGTATCACTGCCTAATCCTACAACACCCAGCGCCGTATTTATTATATCTACAGGGATTCCCACACCGCCAGCCACTCCTTTGTTAAAACCACTCGCACCTACTGCCGCCCCCCTCAAGACTCCTTTCGCCGCCCCCTTTATCCCATAAAGTGTTGGGTGCTTACCTGCCCATTCGGGGGCTTCGGAAGATGGAGGAACGGCGGGGATTTCCCCCCCTCCCCCTGATTGTTTGAATATCTCCTCCATGTCGGAATCGGCGGGTGGTTTTTTCCCATACCACTCAAATTTAATCTTCTTTCCTGACTGGCTATCTTCAACTGTATATACGGGCATAATTACTCCACCTTGAGAATCTTAAACTTGGGCGATGTCACCCCATATCCCCCCATACCTTTTTGTCTTTCGGTTATGATAGAATCCAATACTCTATCAAACTCGACTAATCTTGCCTCAAAATCGCTATCGGCAAGATTCTTATGGGGCATGGCATTTTTCAACCTCTTGTATTCCTGCTCATTTATCTGTTTACCGCTTTTGAGATACACAAGAGAGTTATTAACATCCGCTAATGCAGCATAGAAAGTTGCCCTTTCTTTGGGGTTACCGATGGTAAGGGGACGTATTCCGCCTACTCTCCCACCTATGGGGCCGACATATTCGGGTTTATATATTTTCTTTACTCTATCGAAAGTGTCCTTCATTGTTCCTATCTGCTGTTGTGTGGTTACCATTCCTTCCGTTAAGGGTTTGTTTACACCGAGTAGAGTTACTTGGTTCGTCCGTTTATCTATGGCAACCAACCCTTCCGCCGTTGGCATAACAACTATCTGCCCACCACCAGCCCCAGGGTGGCGCATTTTAAGCCATTCCTCATACTGTTTCCGATATTCTGAGGTTCCACGCATCGTTGCTGGTATGCCAGTTACCATTTCAAATTCATCTATATTCGTGGGAGTATTGGGAGTATCGGGTTTATCTTTTCCTCTTATCTGTGCCAGTTTATATTGTTGTTCTGCCGTAACCATATTGTATGTCTCGGTGGCTCTCTGATAACCCTCTACGGTTTTTTGATATGCCCCTGTCAACTCCATATATTTCTTATCTGTGGAAAGGTCTTTACCACCCGCCTGATTCTCATATTCCATTATCTGTTGTGCAAGCGTATTCTTCTGGCGCACTGCGGCATTTTTCCCCAGAGTGGCCATAGATACCCTATTTTCATCATTATTCAAAAGTTTCCCCACTTCTGGCAATTTCCCATATATAATATGAATATCATTCGGGTCATCTGAATTGACGAGACCATTCATGCGGGCAACATTAAGGGCATGTTCATATTGTTCGGGATATTGAAACATTGGCCTAAACATCTCAACGGGCATAGGTTTATTAAATTCTCTTTGTTCAGTTTGAGCTTTATCCATATTAAATTTATTTATTTCCAACTGTTGCTGACTTGCGGCAACCTGATTTTGTAACAGACCCATCCTCAATGGAGCTTCCACATCTGCCTGTTTCATCTCCTTTATATCCTTCAACATGCCCATCGTGTTTTGCATTGTAACCGGCAGGGCATTTGTCCTACCGAGAGATTCTAATAAACCGGCCATTTCCGTCCCTCCTTTTCTTTGTGCGATTGATTTTTATCCTATGCCCTATAAAACGGCATACAGGGACGCCTATTGTGTGCAGTATTTTGCCCAAGACAGAACCCTTGATTTTGGGGTCTACCCTGTGCGCCATCTCGTGCGCCCATGCCCTGCCGATGGGATACACCAGATATGTAATGACCCGTGATTTACTCATTAAACAGACAAGTGGTTTAGCCCATACATGATAACCGCGCAGGGTATCATTATCTATATACATCTTTGCGTATTTTTCGTCAAGCCGGTGAATCTTCCTTGAAAGGAAACCCTGTCGGTAAAGTTCCGTGCAAATTACCTTCTTCTTTCCCCCGAAGAGATTAGGCAAGGCGCCTGCGACAAGACCTATGATACCCCCCACGGGGCCACCAGTCATAAAGCCATACGCCGCCCCGGTAGCCGCTCCCGCGGCAACTGACAATTCCTTATTCGCTCCCAATGCTCTTGCACCCATACCAACCCCCGCGCCTACGCCACCAGCCCATCCTGCCGTTGAAAGCAAAGAGGGCGTCGCGGCAGTAGCGGCTGTAGTGGCTGCCGGGGTTACGGCCGTGGGGAGGGGTGTAAGGGAGGGAATCCCAGTCAGGGAGGGGGTTGTCGCCGCCGGAATATTTAAAGGCCCAGCCGCCCCGGATTGGGCTGTTAGCAATCCCGGCACATGGGAAGGTATCTCTGTCGCAAGTGGGGCGGTAACCGGTGTCTTTGTGGGATTAAAATACTTATACATCCCGTAGCCCTGTATGCCTAACCCCCCAAGTTGTATCGCTCCGCTCATCTTGGCGGCGCTTGCCTGTGCTTTTGCTTCCTTTTCCTTCATTGTAAGTTCTCTGTTCAGGAGTCCGATTTTGGCGGTTTCCCCCACCTGTGCGTATTTTGCCTTTAAATCTGCCTCATATAAAGCCCTTAAAGCCCCTGAACTTACCTTGCGCCCAGAAGTGGCTTCATATTGCGCTATTTGTGTCTGTAAATCTTCATAACTTGGCATATATTCTCTCCTTCATCGTGTTCTAACCAGTTGCCACGCCAGACCGATATATAGGGGTTCAAACCCAATAGTTTCATCATCCGTTGTCATGGTTGCTTTGAAACTATGGAATATGGAATTTTCAAAAACCTGCTCTACGTATTTATTAAAAATCCTGTATCCCGAATTGGTCGGCAACATGGTATACGCATTGCTTGATGTTTGACTATCCCCATAATGGGTTATGGATATACTGTTGCCCGTTACGGTCTTTGCGACCCCCACCAGTTTCATATTTCTGATAAACGACTCGGCGAAGATTGACCCGCCAACGAGTATATCTCCCGTATGAAATTCATGGTCTATATCATAACCGTCAAAGGTTGTTCCATTTTCAAGACGTTTTACAAAGCCCAAGTCCGTAGTTCCGTAAGTATAAGAATTGCCGTCTGTATCCGTAACGGGGAATCCTATTCTGAGCGATATATCCGTTGCGGCAGGTGTTTGCGGCACGGTTACAATACTCATTTTGACAATCTTCCCTGGAGATGTGTTACAAGAAAAATATAAAAATTCTCCCACTAACACCAATCCGCCTGTCTTGTAATCATCAGACTGTAAAGTAAGGGAAGAATCAATTACAAAGGGATTTACATAAACTGCTTTTATTGTAGTGAGAGAAGTTGAGCCCGAATATCCTGATATATATAAAATATCAAGAGCAGTGTCTAATACAATTTTTGTTTCTTCTTGACCCACACGGAAGGGAGAAGGTATAGTTAAATACCCTACTTCCGTAAAGTCAATTAAATTTATTTTAACACAAGCAGTAGAACTGCTGTTGTGTTCAGTTACGCAATATAAAAAACCTCCAGTCCCATCAATAACGAAACTGAGAAAATATTGATAAACATTACTTGTCTGTAAACTTATTCTTGTATAAAAATCGCTTAAATCTACTCTCTCTATTTGCCCTGCGCCCAACGAAGAATATAAAAAACCCCTGGTTTCATCTATTGCAAGAGCATAACTATATGCAGTTGGAGCGGAAATAGTGTCTTCTACTGAAAAAGAGATTAAATTTATTTTCCAATACCCTATATTGTATACCTGAGCATAAAGATAATTATTTATATTGTCTATTGTAAGATTTCTTACTTTGGTGGGATAATTTTCTGTTAATGTTGAAACCACACTAAAATCAGACAATCTAATTTTATGGATTTTGGTGTTTGTAGACCCCGTATATGCGGCTACATACATAAAAACATCGTTATTATCAATTACCATATCATAACAAAATTCATTTATATCTGCTCCCAAAGACAAACCCGCAACCTGCGTAAATGTATTTGTAGATATTTTAGCGATTTTATTGTTCCCAGAACCGGCGTGTCCACCCGCATAAATGAAATTGCCTGCATGGTCGGCTGCCAAAGCTGGATATAGCACATTATACCCAGTATCCGCCGTTAATGCCCCTATTCTCGTTAAAGCCATTATGCCCTCACCATCTCAAACCACTTGTGCCGTTTGAAGTCATAAACTAATTCTTTAGGTGTTGCAGAAGTGCCGCTATAAAACATCCAGTGGTATTCCTGATTATTTGTATCCACAAACGCCGAGGAATCCCACACCTTTGTTGCCGTTATGCACTCGCTTTTACTCCTGTCAAAATAATTAGATATATCATGGCTTATCAAAACGGGAGAATCTCCCGCAAACATGTGTATCCCATAATAACTCTGCCATAGAAGAACTTGTTTGTTAGGAGTCTGTGAATCGGGAATTGTGATATTGAGGGATTGAATCGTTCTCTTGGCGACATTACCGACATTATCCGATACCACATATTGAATCCAGTCCTGCGGCGTATTGCCTATAATGGCATAAGTGTCGTTCCACTTCTGGAACGTAACCATATTCTTTGCGCCTTCACTCGTGAAGAAAAGAAGCCCATGCCCTGAAATGAGAGGGCTGCCGTCTCCAAATTCAAAAGTTTCCGTATCTTCTCCATCCCATACCTCGGTAGTATGACGGGAAGAACATCTGGCCGTATTCCTCTTATCCCCCACCTCATCAAGAAGCCATAACCTTTCCTGTGCGAATACGGGAAACTTATGGGGAAGGGGGTCGTAGGGGGAGGCGACACCGAGAACTTGGTCTATGAGGGGCGTTCCCGCCAATGTTGCCGAAAAATCCACCTTGTAATAATATAAAAGTTTCTCCCCGCCGATTGTGGTTTTAAATTCTGTTCCTTTCGCAATCGCAGACCACGTAGAAAACCCGCTACGTGCAAGCGCTTTACTGGACACTTTGGTATCATCCACAAGCCCCGATACCGCCGTCCAACCAGTCCCATTGTAATGGGCAATCTGTATTGTTGCCGTTGCGGTATTATTATACTCATCTCCTATCTTCCACCATAAACCCATCTGCGACTCTGGGAAGCCAAGATAAATACTGCTCGTAGTAGGTAATCCCGCAAGGTTCATAAAGGATTCGGGGACAAGGTTATTGAAATCTGCCTCTGCTATATTCGTTGTGTAATCCTTCCAGTCGTTACTTGCCACCACGTAACGCTGGCAGTTAAGAACCGGCCTCAATGCCCCATCCCACAGGTTCTTTATCGTCTGGATTGAGGCATCCACGGTCAAGTAGGTGATGGTCGGACTTCCCGTAAGGGGCGCAGAAGTTACAAACTTATACCAGTAGAGCATTACCCCATTTAAGATTCTCGGCTTGGCAATACTCTTTGTATCCGTAAAGGTAACGCTCCCTGTTACCGCAAGGGTTTTACCGGCAGATAATGTCCCATCCGTAACCGCCCCCACGGTCGTCCATGCCGTGCCGCTCCAATAATACCCCACCTGCGTAGCCGTAGCGGTGTTGGCGGTTCCAATATATGGCTTATATCCTTTGAAGGGTCTGGTGCTACCTACATAATAAGCGCACTCTGTTGCCGAGGAAGCAAGGACGGCAACCTCGCCGGTCGTAGTAAGTATATTCGTAACCTGCGCCGTGAAGTCTTTTGAGAAGGTCGCCCCCGTTTCATCGTAGTTGATAAAACCGGCAACCCTCATTTCATTGCCGCCCCAGATAAGGGACTCCTTCCCATCACAAAAGACAATCTGCTCCCCCGGGGCATGGCTAAAGACGCCTGCTTCTGCGGAGGTATCTTCTGTATACAAAAGTGTAAAATTCCCCATCCCCGGTATGGCGGTTGTATTATCATAAATCTTGGGATTTGCGCTGTTTGAATCAAATGCTTGAATCAAGAGATGAGATTCCGCAGGTTGAGATTTCTTGAAGTGTATGCCTGCCGTTATCTTGGGGTTGGCAACGGCAACAGTATTTATCTTGGTCATACCCTGAACACCCTTAAGACCGGAATCCTTATAACGGAGGTTCTTAAGTGACTGAAAGTTCTCCCCGATAACAGAAGGGTCTTCGGCAGTAATCAACCGCCCCACAAGCGGTATATCTTTATATTCCATATTCGCAGAACCACTCATAAGGTTACCTCAAACCATTTACCTAAAACACAAGTCCCGTTTGTGGCAGAAGCGTCAATCCTGTATTTCATGGACGGGGCAATCAAAAAAGAGATAGTAAAAGAGTTGTCCTCGCTTAATAGTCCCGCCTCTATGCCTACCAGTCCCGATACAACCGTTGTGGGCGGCGTGGAACTATCTGACTTCGCCTGCACATAGGCATTGCCACCGGCAAGGCTGATGGCGCACCTGACTGTCGCAACAACCAAAATAGAACGGGAAGCGTCTGAATTTGTATAGGTTGTATTTAATGCCCTTGACGCCGTTGCATCGGTAAATGCCCCCACGATTGCATGATTGCTATGGGGAGAGGCCGCCGCTACGTGGGTGTCTATCTGGGCATGGGTATT
>ERZ1292623.4352-Hain-H51-01um-R1-4352-length-11637-cov-10_pt1 | contig 11637 bp, 14 predicted proteins | sample MGYA00564398_ERZ1292623 | MGnify/ENA primary metagenome ERZ1292623 (study PRJEB36523, sample SAMEA6512633) | groundwater metagenome | collected 2019-01-07 | study: AquaDiva: Metagenomics assemblies of 32 groundwater samples | reverse complement strand
TGCCGGCAGCAGGGATCGAACCTGCGACCTAAGGCTTATGAGTCCTTCGCTCTACCACTGAGCTATGCCGGCGACTAAAATCGTGCTTTTTAGAATACCTAAAATATTGCCTTTCTGCAAGACAAAAGCTCCCGCAAAGCGGGAGCTTTTAGAAGATTTTTTATTTACCTAGTGACTTGGATTGCCGCGCCTCCTTCCACATCGCACGCGCCAACTGTCAGTGAACTATTGCCATTCACGCGCAAATAATATCCGCTATAGCTACCTCCCCAACCTTGGGCACCTGCTGGACTTCTTGGAAGAGACCCGAGATACCCGCCCGTAACGAGCGGTGCAATATTTACACAATGACTTATACTCGTCACCCCCGCCACCCCAGCACAACCAGTATTACATAGTGGGGAGCCGTCAGTGGTACCTGTCGCAACAGCTATCATGTATGTCTCGCCAAGTACGATATTGTTATTTTGGAATGTACCGCCCCACGCATTTGCCGGACCTGTAAATGTCGTTGGACTATTAGCAGTGCGTAAACCGTACATATAGCGCCCGCCGATATCAACTTGGTTGACACGAACAGCGCTTGCGATTGAAGCGACATCAGCGTTACGCCGTGCGTTGCGCGCGTCACGAAAACGAGTAAATGGATCGAGTGCCACAAACACTACACCCGCTAAAATAGCGATAAGACCGATGACGATAAGAAGTTCGATGAGAGTAAAGCCACTACGTTTTTTCATAGAGAAAATAATGAGAGAGTAATCTAGTAAATAGACTTATCTTTAGTATACGAGCACGAGACCAAAAATGATATCAGTTATCCACAGCTACTTTGTAAAGAGGTGCCACCACCCTTTTTGCCCTTGTGGCATGCTCCAGTGAAGTGTTGGTTTTGGTATATGAAAATGCCACGACGCACCCTCTTGTTCGAGTGTAAGTCGCGGATCAGTAGCATCCCAACGCGCCTCAAGACCTCGAAGTGCGTACCCCACCGCCTCAATATCACTGGTAGGAGAAGCCACCACAATTGAGATGCCGAAGTTCGCCTCCATATAGGCGGCAAGGCCCGTCATCCGCGAACTGCCGCCAGCAAGGATAATCTCCGATACGCGTGCATTGCGTGTACGCGCAAAATATTCTTGCGCTGCGCGCATCTCGCGGGTAATCGCCTCTAACCCCTTGATGAGTGCAAAAAAAATGGGATGCTCACGATCTTCAAGTCCCATGGCGATTTTTTTCTCCTCTGCCTCGCTATACCCTATCTTGAGAGCGGCTGCGATTTCTTTTGTCAGATACTCACCCGCTATATGCATAGAGCGCGTATAGACGAGACCCGCCGAATCAAGAATAGAGATAGTAGTCGTATGAGCGCCACTATCAACTATCAACACGGGTTCTTTGGGAAACTCTCGAAACAGATTGCGGAAAATAGCAAATACTTCGATATCAAATATATCAACCATAATTCCTTGCGAGTTTAAAAACTTTTGCCACGAGTCTACAAGCGCGCGCGATGCGGCCGCAACCACAACACGCGAAGTATCTTTTGACTGGGGGAAGACACGATACCCAAACGCGATGTCTTCTGCTGGCAATGGAATGTTGCGTGTAACCTCGGTAGAGATATATTCGGCCGATATCTTTTGTGTCTCAAAAATATGAAAATAGGTAGCGGCTTCTGGTATACCAAAGACAATGTGTCGCGCCTGTATTGGTATGGGCTTAGCATCAGCAAAGAGTTTAATAAATGCGTCAGCAAGTTTTTTTTCATCACGAATAGCCCCGCCCGTAATGATACCTGCTCCGAGCATGATACGATTGCGCGCGCGGATAGAGGTCTTTTCGCCCATCACAAGCTCTACTACTTCGATGATATGATCAGCGACGCTGATGCCGACTGCCGTTTTTGTGCCGAAATACATACTATTAATTTGAAACCTCTGTCCATGATATCAGTTGGGGACCAGAAAAAGTTGGATCCACCACGGCAACAATTTTTTTATAGTAGCCATCTTTTGTCGCCGTAATAGTGAGCTCGATCTGCGGACCGAGGATGTCCACCATATCTATTGTACATGAACCAGCTGGGTAGACCGGTACGTTGGTCTCAAGGATTATCTCGCTGATTACAGGATTGTAGCGTATACGCTCAAGCGCTTCTTCAAGACATCCATCAGCAAGCGAGAGTGTCTCTTCGCCCTGAGCGCTCATAAAACCCATCGTAAGCTCACCGATACCCAATAGCGACGCGCCGACCGCCATCAAAAGGGCGGAGGCGCCGACTACAACGACAAGAAAAAGAGCGGCAACCCCCGAATGATAACGAAAATATGTTATAGCTCTCATAGCATTAAAATCGAATACTCATTGCACTCTCGACTGAATATTCATACTGATATTCTACCGAACCCGCATTTTTATATCGAAACGTCATGAATATGCGTATATTTTCTCGCGCGCCATCAGTCAGATTTACAAACCGCAAATCTGTAACCTCAATCTCATCAGAGGTTAAAAACTCGGCAGGGTTGATGCCTACCGTCATACGAAGGCGACCATTATCGAGATTAAAAACGGTATTTTCGGAAGCATTTGGCATCACGACTGACAACACGCCTTGAGGAGAGTTAAAGGTACTGGCAGCTATGTTGATACCGCTGGCACGGCGAATTTTCTGACGCATGATATCAAGCGCAAACCGTGCATTTGACTGTACCTCGGAGACGACTTCCGCCTTACCGCGCGAAGTGGAGACTGAGATACTAAACAATACCAAAGTCACCGCGATCATACCGATAATAGCAAGATAAATGATTATTTCGATAAGAGTAAAGGCGCGTCGCATGTTATTTATATTGTATGCGTATTTCTTGTAATGTCGGCGTGTTCGCACCATCACCGGTAAGTTCTGCCTTGTACCGCACCCATTGCCTACCATTCGCAATACTTGGTATCAGATGCCCTGTAGCAAGAGTAAAATAGTCAGTTTCATTATCGTCATCCCCCTCGGGCCCCATCCACTCTGCGGGGAGCCATGAGGTACCATCGGCTGATGTCTGTATCTGAAACTTTACCGAACAGGTACCACACCCTGCGGGGATTTGTTCCAACCATTCGATCGATTCTACCGGCGAATTATCGACGAGCGGAAATGCAGATGAGACAAGAGAGCCGCTCAAAGGATAGTCACTACTGGTTTGCAACTTTAAAATAGTTCCACTATTTCCAACTGCCCATCCTGCACTGCCCACCAACACAATGTCGTTGAGATTTTGACTTGTTGGTGAGGTGATACTATTCCAAGCGCCATTCCAACGAAGTGTAGTGCCACCATTCCCAAGCGCCCACCCATCTGTTTGACTTACAAAAGCACTAGCATTGAGTGCCGCGCTAACTCCTGGGGCCACAGAAAGCCAGTTGGCCCCATCCCAACGATATATATTTCCACTCGAACCAACCACCCAACCATCACTCATACCCGGAAATACAAAAACATCATCCCATACCTGACCACCCGTATCTTCATCCTCGGCCCACGTCGTCCCATTCCAAAAAAATATTTTACCGCTCGCCCCTACTGCCCAACCAGCAGTGGCAGAGAGCATAGAAACACTATGAAGATTGCTGCTGTGGCCTGGAACAATCTTGGATACAGCCCATGTACCACTATTGTATCGCGCTACCCAACCCGAGTTTCCTACTGCAAAACCCAGTGTCGGGCTCACCATAGAAATCGAATTCCATACATGACTTCCTGTGTCTTCATCCTCGATCCAATTCACGCCGTCTGTAGAATGATATATTTTACCGGAATTCCCGGCAGTCCATATGTCGGTCGGGGATATTACGTCTACTGCATTGATACTCTGCGTACCTAAATTATGAAGTATACGAGACCACGATACGCCATTATATTTGAGAATAATACCATTGCCTCCCACTGCCCATACATTCATGCCATCGGCCGTATCAATCCCATTAAGAACTCGGACCGGCCCACCAACGACACTCGCCCAAGAAAAGCTGGGGTCAAAAATCCATACATCACTGCTTTGTCGCAGCTTCAGCTCTCCACTAAGATTATCAATATTGCCATCGTCAAGATTATAGCGAGTGGCATCAGACCATGTAGTTTGCCCTGCGCCACCCGACCAGTCAGTCTGCCGCCATGTACGCGAATCCCACCCCGTCAGATATGAACTGCGAGCAACCGTGTTTGGAGTCCCTGGCCGCGTCTCCCAACTCACCGTGACTGTCGCGCGCTCGGTATGGGGATCGGGTGCACCAATGGGACATGTTGAAATCACGCGTGTCTGCGGATCGCGGCACACCGCCTCGAGCGTGATTGTGCGTGTAAACTTGCCGAGAGTTTCTGCAGGCGCGCCGGCAGTAAAAATCCATTCTCTGCCGGTTGGCACCTTTGGCACATCCGAAATAGCGCCCGTCACCACCGCCGTCTGACTGCCTATGGCGGGGCGTATTTCATTCCATGCGCCATCGCGTATAGATCGTAACGCCTCCATACCCTCTTCAGCGAGCCCTGATGCCTTAGTCTGATCACCCCCCTGCGTAAGCGCGGTAAAGCCGCCGAGTGATACGCTAACCAAAATAGACGCGATCATGGAAAAAATCGCGAGTGCAATAATAATCTCAAAGAGCGTCTGCCCTCTCATATCTTTATTATTGCGCATCTACGAGACCAGCGGGAGTGATAGTGATGATACGCGTGCCCCCGGTAGCATGTGTGATGGTGATAGTCTGGTTTGCAGCAATATTTGGTATACCAATGCCTCGGCTAAAGTTGATATCGGCCGCCGGAATAGTAGTGGAAATGCTCATTGCACGAGGTATCTGTCGCGCCTCGTTGAGTGTCGGCACACCATCGGGTATACGATAGAGTGTGTAAGATTGGGATGTAAAAAAAACGCCGTGCGTCGCATCACCCACACGCGCGACCGAACGCGTACGCGTAGCACGAAGCGCCGTTTTTATCTCGGTTGTCACATCGTCAAGCTGACCCGATACCTGCAAGTTCGAGACGACTGGCACCGCGATAGTAGCAATCATACCCAAGAGCGCGATGGTGATGAGTAGTTCGGTAAGGGTAAACGCGCGTTTAGTATTTGATGCCACCCGTAATCTCATAGATTGGCGTGATAATCGCGAGCGCGAGCCCACCCACCAGAAGTCCAATAAACAAAAGAAGAATGGGCTCGAGTATAGTAGAGAGAGTTTTTGTCGATGTATCAACCTCGGCTTCATAAAATGAAGCAAGATAAAAAAGTGTTTCCTCAAATTTACCCGACTCCTCGCCCACTTTGATCATGCGCGTGACAATTGGGGGGAATAGATGCGCCTCTTGAGCTAAACTCCCCGAAAGCTTTGAGCCCTTGGCGACATCGCGTCCCACGCGCGTAAGAGCAAGTTTATAATAATAATTGCCCATCGAGTCGTGTGCGATCTCAATCGCTTCATCGACATTGACACCGCTTTTGAGCAACATACCGAGCGTACGCACAAACCGCGCGATATTTGCCGACCTGATCATGCCACCCACAATTGGCATACGAAGCATCAAAAGATGAGTAAACGGGTGTGAAAACTTTTGCCGTACGGCCCACACGAGCACGAGCGTACAGAGAACGGCCCCGCCAAAAAAGAAGTAACCGTAGTTACTGATAAAATGTGAAAAACTAATCAGTGCGCGGGTGGTAAACGGCAATTCGGTATGAAAACTTTCAAAAAGCGGAGTAATCTTTGGTAGTACGAAAAGAGACACGCCCATCGCCAACACAAAAGCCGCCGCCAACACTACTGATGGATACATAAGCGCCCCTTTTATTTTTGCCACAAGCTCTTTCTCGCGTTCAAGTTCGGTCGCGATATTTTCCAAATTTTCTGGCAAGGTGCCTGATTTTTCGCCCGCATAGGTCGCCTCGATAAAAAGCCCGCCAAACACATGCTCGTGATCACCAAACGCTTGTGAGAGCGGCCTGCCCGTTTCTACCGCACGCATGATGTCAGTGAGAACGCCGCGAAATGCGCCGCGCGACGAATCGCGCGTGATAGCCAACGCCTCGGTCAATGTCAAGCCCGACTTGAGCATGACCGCCAAGTGTTTAGCAAAAAGAGCGCGTGTCGCGAGACTCGCGCCCCTCCTGCTACTATGACGAACTTGGAGTTGTGGTTGCGCCATGAATCGCAATATGTTTGCGAACGACCTCGGGAAGCTTTGTAATAGAAAAATCAGTCTTCACCAAGTAATCGACGGCGCCCAAGTCAAGACCCGTCTTGATATCGGAGTCTTGACCGAGATTGGTCAGCATGATCACCGGCACCCCTTTGGTCTCAGGATCAAGCTTGAGCGCGCCTAAAATATCAAAACCATTTTTCTGTGGCAAAATAACATCGAGCAGTACCAAGTCGGGCTTTTCTTGCTTTACCTTACCAAGACCTTCCTCTCCTGAGATTGCCATGCTCACCAAAAAACCTTCGCGAGAAAGCTTGTCACTATAAAGCTTCAGGAGAAACTTGTCGTCTTCGATGATAAGAATTTTTTTCTGATCTGCCATAGGTATGTCTATTGTATCGGGAGCGAGAACGAAAAGGTAGAGCCCCGACCCTCTTCGGATTCAAACCAGATCTTCCCTCCGCTTTTCTCAATAATTGCCTTTGAGATATAAAGCCCGAGACCCGACCCGTCGGGAGCGAGCGCGCTTACATGAGGACTGCGATAAAACTTGCTGAAAATTTTATTCCTATCGCCCTCGCCGATACCAATACCGGTATCAACGCATGAGAATAAAACATCGTGCCCATCGCGCCGGACACCGACCGAAACCGTGCCCTTACCTTTACTGTACCGAATCGCATTGTATACGATATTGTTGATCACTTCATGGATCTTGAGCGCATCGACAGAAGTTTTGGGTATATTTTCTTCAAGCGTGATAGAGAGCGTGGTATTTTTTGCCTGCGCAAATGTCACCAAATCATCGACAACGGTTTTGGCAAGTGCACCGATATCAGTAGGAGTGCTAGCCAACTGCATACGACCTTCGTCAATGCGTGAAGCATCAAGTAAATTTTTGATAAGACCAATCATTTTGTTTGATCCATCAAGTGCCAAGGCCAAATACTCACGCTGTTTGACACTCACCTCTCCTAAATCACCCGAAAGTAAAATCTCGAGTGATGATTTAATACCCGCAAGCGGTGTTTTTAACTGATGTGAAATAATGGAAGTCACTTCGGTAATGCGCCCCGTTGTCTCCTCGCGAGTAAGCTGTTTGTCAGGCATATATTATTCTTTTGTTGCGCGAATAACTTCTTCTATAGTAGTAATTCCTCGAACCACTTTATCGATACCATCCTCGAGCATGGTCGTCATCCCCTGCGTGCGTGCTATGCCCATAATATCAGATGACGCGGCGCGAGCGGCAATGAGCTGTTTGATCTCGGGGGTCATGATCAACACTTCAAAAACTCCCACACGACCAAGATATCCCGTATTGGAGCATACGGGGCACCCCGTACCTTTATACAAGCGCATATTTTCGATATCGGTCTTCAGGTGATTCAACACTACTTCGCGTAAGCGCGCGTCACCCGCAAGCATTTTTTTCTCATCATCAGATCCTTGGTGAGAGGCGCGGCACTTCTCACAAATTTTTCGTACCAAGCGCTGGGCAATGACAATATTGACGGTGGAAGCTACCAAAAATGGTTCAACCTTCATATCGAGTAGGCGCGGAAGGGTGGTCGCCGCGTCATTCGCGTGCAGGGTCGAGAGTACAAGGTGACCGGTCATAGCGGAGTTGATAGCGATATCAGCCGTCTCCTCATCACGAATCTCACCTACCATGATGATATCGGGATCTTGACGAACTATAGCACGAAGTCCCTTGGCAAATGTCAGGTTGGTGCGCGAATTTACCTGTATTTGGCTCACGCCATCAATCTCGTACTCAACCGGATCTTCAATGGTCGCAATGTGTACATCGCGCGTATTGAGAATCTTGAGCATAGCGTAGACTGTCGTGGTTTTACCTGAGCCCGTAGGACCCGTGACCAAAATCATGCCATGCGGATTTTTGATCGCGCTCTCAATTTTTGCGCGATCAGTATCAGAGAGCCCTACATCAGACAAGCTGTACTGCCTGCTCTTTGACGAAAGCAAACGCATCACTACATTTTCACCTTCCGTCACCGGCACGATCGATACGCGCACATCAACTTTGTCATCGTCAGTTTCAAATGACAACTTGCCGTCTTGCGCGGCACGATGCTCATCAGTACGCATTTTCGCCAAAATCTTGATGCGCGTTAAAATCACATCGAGCAAATTTTTGGGAAGGTCAAGAATATCATGCATCACGCCGTCAATACGAAACCGAATAACAATTTTTTGTGCATGCGGTTCAATGTGCGCATCCGATGCTTTTGACTCATGCCCATAGCGTAAGAGTGCGTCGACCATCGCTACCGTGGCTTCATCTCTATCCTCGCGCGAAAGTTTTTCGTCTTTGAGTTGATCAAGAATCTTGGTAAACGCATCACGAATATGCGCACGATAAAACCCGAGTGCTTCGGTAAGCCCTCGCTTGGAAATATAAAATTTTGCGATGGGACCGGCAAGGCGCTTTTCGAGTAGATTTGTTATTTCGGCGTCCCTGGGGTTGCGCATAGCAACTTTGTAAGTATCTTTGTCGCGCCCAAATGCGACCACGCCACGCGAACGCGCTACAAGCTCGGGGATCTGATGCAACACTTCTTCGTCGATTTTTTCTTCTTGAATATTGATAAAAGGCACGCCGTATTCCTCGGCGAGCACCTGACCCAGCTGATCATCACGGATGACATCTTTTTCGATAAGCAAATCTTCGAGTGGCTCGTTGTGCGTCTTTGCCTCCTCGGCAAGCACATCAAAATCGGCCGGCAATATGAGGCCGGGACCTACTAAAAGCTCTTTGAGTCGCGCGTCAATCATAACAAAAATATAGCCCTAGTATAAAGCTTTTATCACTTATGAAAACGGATAAGTTGGAGTTTTTTTGCGCGCGCCATACGCTTGATAGCTGCCTCGCGCTGTAGGGCCTTACCTCTTGAGCTAGCTCGCTCTCTATATACTATCTTTTTGGGCAAATGCGAACGCGTGTAGCTTCCACCCTTGCCAGCTTTGTGTGCGGCAAAACGCTTTGCAAGATCATTGGTAATACCGGTATACAAACTGCCGTCTTTACAGAGTAGGATGTAGATAAGCCACATTATTATTTATCAAAAATATTGACGAGATACTTATCGATCTCACGCTGCTCCAGATCGTAGAAATGTTTTTTCTGATTGTAGAGGTCAGTCGCAAGCTTTACACCCACAAAGCGCCAATGCCACGGCTCAAACTGATAGTAGGCATTGTTTTCTGGATACGAAAGCGTGAAGCCATATTGGTGAGCGTTCGCCAAGAGCCATTTGTAATCCGAAGTGTCTTTAAACACGGAGAGATCGGTGCCTGTTCGTACCGTGGTAAAGTCGATCGTCGTGCCAAGCTGATGTTCTGAATATCCCTGATCAGCAGAAAACTGATTTGCGCTACCCGCACCATAAGTCACTGAATAATTTGATTTCAAATCTGCCTGCGTGCCAAACGAACGATAGCTAGAGCTTACGCGCAAGTCAAAATCAGGGCTGGTATTTGCTTTTAAAAGTTTTTCAAGATGCGGCAAAACGCTTGAGTGGATCTGCAAATCACTTTTCGGATCACGCGTATATTGCGACGAAATCTTACTCAGGTTTGCAGGGATGTAATGCTCGTTGAGAAAATATATCTTTGAATATTTTTTCAAAAGCTCTTCGTCGGTATAAGTAAGCTTTTCAAGTGTACCTACGGTACCCGAGATGCTCTCGAGCTGTTTTTGTTGTTCTTTGACGCGCACTTGCTCACTCGTCAACACACCGCGCAATTTTTCTTGTTCGGTTTTTGTCAGTGTTAGATTTTTGTCGAGGAGCGCCAAAGTCTCTGAAAGACTTTTCGCGGTTGCCAGCTGATCTTCTCTGACCATCTGCAATTTTTCAGCGAGTATGGCGTTTTCTTCATAAATAAGCTTGAGATGATACGAGACAAAACCAAACGCCGCGAGCACCAATACCGCCGCGCTATACCGCGCGATTACAAGATGTTGTGGCGACAATACCCTATATAAATCCTTCACTCTTCAACTGTAATACAAGCAACACAAAACAAAAAGCGAACCGTATCGGTTCGCTTTTTGTTGTCTGGTTGAGTATTCTGAAGATAGTTCGAACGCATTTCGCGGCCACAGGCCGCGAAATAGAGAAGCCCCCCGAAAAATAATCGGCTTCGGTGCGATCTTTGACAATTTCAAGTTTTTCTTTGGCGGCAAATTCTTTAAGAAAACTTGTGTTTGAGAAAATACCAAGTAGCAAGGGTTGGAATAATTATCGAGGCACTGGATACAAGGATGGTTCGAAAATCAATCGCGGAAATTCTTGGAAAGTTAAAGATGGCATACAATACCGCAATTCCAAAAACAATCTTTAGTATTCTCTCCGTCTCGATTTTACTTTTACGAAAAACATCATTCACTCCATATCGGATACCAAGCACTTGGCCGAGAAGGTATAGAGCAAAGAGAATATAAAAATACCAATAATGTTGTTCAATAAATATAACTATTCCCGCGTATGATAATTTTTGAGAAAAAATCACTCCCAATAAAATCAGAGCCGGAGGCACCGCAACCACAATTGATCCAAGCCAAGCAAAAATGGCAATCATGATGACCAACCAAATAATACTCCTGACCGGCTTTTTAACATCCGGATTTTCTTGTGCGATGTTTTCCATTGAGTATTTAGAAAGCTGTTCTAAAAACAGTTGCGAATCCTTGAGCCATGATTGAAAGAAATACAAGAAGTATAGGACCGAGAATACTCCACATTGCTTTTCTCTTGAGACGTTTTTTCTTATTCGCATCTAACTCACCATGTGCTTTTACTGCGAAGAAAATGCAGAGCGGGATACCGATAATAAATGCGATAGTGCCTATTAAGGTGAGACCTGTAAAGATTAAGTATGACATAGAGACGATTTATTGAATTTAATACCTATCGACCAATTTAATAATGAAAAAATCTTTTCCTAAAATATGGTTCGAGCCGATGTTTTTGACAGGTTCTTTGGCAGTTTTTAAGATCGCGCCGAAGCCGATTATTTTTCGGGGGGCTTCTCTATTTCGCGGCCTGTGGCCGCGAAATGCGTTCGAACTATCTTCAGAATACTCAACCAATTCACAAAAGTCAAACCGGCAGACCCCTCGCCGCCTGCGGCGGCGACCAAATCGTACGGCGGGCGTGGGGAAAAGTGCAATCGGCGGTTTTGCTTTCTAGGAAAAGAAAATTTTATTCAATTTAATCTAACTACATCATGAAATACATTATCTACGTTCGGAAATCTACAGAAGACGAGGATCGTCAGATTCTCTCAATTGAGGCACAACTCACCGAATTGCACGAATTTGCCGCCAAAGAAAAACTTGAAATTGTCGCCTCTTTCGAAGAGGCAAAAACTGCCAAAGAACCTGGGCGAATGAAATTCGCTGAAATGTTGTCATTTCTGGA
>ERZ1292623.2684-Hain-H51-01um-R1-2684-length-15685-cov-13_pt3 | contig 11637 bp, 17 predicted proteins | sample MGYA00564398_ERZ1292623 | MGnify/ENA primary metagenome ERZ1292623 (study PRJEB36523, sample SAMEA6512633) | groundwater metagenome | collected 2019-01-07 | study: AquaDiva: Metagenomics assemblies of 32 groundwater samples | reverse complement strand
ATCATATGATTCCTTTTGACCTTAAATAAAGAAGCAATAAAATTATTATTATTATTATTATTATTATACGAGGGTCAATTTGTCCTCTCTTTTTTTTGTTAATTAATATTTCTAATAAATTCATCTTTGATTTCAAATCTGAAACTTCACCTCTTAAATTAAATTTATCTTTCAGATTATTTAAATCTTTTCTAATATCGCTGATAGTATGTGTATTAAAATCGATTTGCCGTATCTCCTTAATTATAAGATTAATTGGGTAAGATACAATAAAATATAGCACTATAAACCCAACTACCCCGAAAAAGAACAATATACCTGTTTGAGGATCCTTAAACTGAAAATAAAGTACTATAAATAATGCGATTAAATTAATAACCAACCCCAATAAATTGATTGAATCTATTTGTTTCATCTACCCAAAATAACCCTTGTTATTTACTTCAAATTTATTATCCCAGTTATTTTTTATCCTGCTTATAACATCCAAAATATCTTTTTTTATGCTCTGCCATAATTTATAAGACTCATCAATGAACTTTGCTTCTTTTTCTTCGTTAAAATCAATATCTAACTCTATAATTTCAATCTCTCTTTTGGCCAATTCCTTGTAAACTTCCATAAGTTTGTTCTTTTCCTCAACTCTTAATGTCCTTATAAAAGAAAAAACAAAAATAGGAACATTAATCGGGTGCAGAATACTCTCGATAAATTTTAAATAATCTGAAAATTTTTCAGCAATAAATTTTCTAATCTCTCTCAAAAGATAGTCTGTTTCAACCTCAGCAGCTTTTTCAATTTGAAAATCCTCATTCAGCTTCTCAAAAATAGGCAGATTATATTTTTCCTGAAATTTTTGATAATCTTTTTTCAAAATTTCCAAACAAAGTTTTTCATCTTTTGCCATAGGCTTAATCAAGAAACAGGTTTTATAAAATTATCTGCTCGTCTCTAATTCCCATTGAACAAAATCTTCATTATCATCAAATTCTATAATCTCCTTTTCATTGAACAAAGCAGAAATTATTTCCGAATTAATCTAAGAAGCAACAGAACAAAAAGAACAATTAAAAATGCTACTGCAGTGAAACCAAGAATATAAGCAAGCAGTAAAAATAAATTTTCATACATTTCAACATTAGAAACACTATACAAAAGCCAGGATATCAGCGACAAAATAGCAAACAGAACTAAATTCTTAACGACAATTACAATCTTTCTCTGACTAGAACGAGCTAATGTAGTAGGTTTAACAACAACTCTTCTTGCGCTATTTTTAGCAGCTCTGCTAAATTTCCCAGTTTTAACAGCTCGCTTAACCCTTTTTTTCTTTGCCATTTATAATATATTATGCAAAGTATAGTTTATAAAATTTACTTTTTCTCATTTTGGAAACCAATCCATACTAGAAACATAGCCTGTAATGGTTTGGCCATTCCTATATACATTATTCAACCATCCAAAATAAAGCTCAGAAAATTTTGCAGTGTTCCCTTTTTCATACAAACCAATCTCATTGTTGCTTGCTATAATTAATGCACTTAAAATAAAAAACATTAAAATCAAGATAAAAAACCTCATTTTAAAGTATTATCTGCCGCCCCAGTTCATTTTAATAGCATTAGTTGTGATAGTCTTTAAATTACCAAAAGCAGAAACAAGCCAAGCCCAATAAATTTTAAAGGCATTTATTAATCCTGAAACACTTTTATAATCAACATCCCTGCCATTAAAAACAGATGCAACACTAAAATAAATAAATAAAATTAAAAGTATCAAAAAAATTGCGAATATCTTGTGCCTGAATCTTTTTAATTCTATAATTAGATAAACCGCTATGATTACTATTGCTAAAATGAAAACAGCAACACCCAATGCCATAAGAAAAAGAGCATCATAAACTATAAAAACGTTTCGGAGAAAAAGTTTTAATACTCAAAACACGGTTTTATCATAAAGCCCTATCTTCTAGCGGTCAAGGAAGCGAGACTCTGGCTCTCGTAACCCAGGTTCGAATCCTGGTGGGGCTATAATCAATAGAACAAAGAGCACTGGCAGGGCTTATTCACAAAATTTAAATACCTAATTATCATAATTAAAATATGGCAGAAAAGCAAATAGGAGAAGTTTCAAGTTATTTTAGTCATGTAGATGTAGCTGCTATAAAACTTTCAGGCAAATTGAAGGTTGGACAAAAAATACATATAAAGGGGCACACGACTGACTTTGAGATAACTGTAAAAGAGATGCAGATAGAAAGAAAATCAGTTAAAGAAGCAAAAAAGGGCGACCATATTGGAATAAAAGTCCCAGATAAGGTCAGGCCTAACGATAAAGTCTTCCTGGTTGAATAATTCTCGAACATGATAATAGACCTAAAGGAAATAACAAAAGAAATATTATCAAAAATATCAAACGACATATTTGTCTACCCAACAGACACTATCTATGGAATCGGGTGTGATGCTGAAAACGAAAAATTAGTCTATAAAATAAGAAAAATAAAAAATAGAGACCAAAAACCTCTCTCTATAATTGCGCCAAGCAAGAGATATATCTTAGAGAATTTTATAGCTGATGATAAAAAAATAGACAAATATCTTCCAGGCCAATACACCCTAATATTGAAGAAAAAAAAGTTAGATTATTTAAAACATGTTTCAGAAAATGAATTTGTAGGAATAAGGATCCCAGCTCATCCATTTACTAAAATTATTCAAGAGTTAAATAAGCCAATTGTAACCACTTCTGTTAATCTTTCTGGAGAAAAACCAGCAAATAAAATAAGTGAAATAAATCCAAGAATATTAAAACAAATTCCAATCTTGATTGATGATGGAGAATTATCTGGGATTCCTTCAATATTGATAAAAGATAATAAAGAGATCAAAAGATAGTTTTTTATAGATAGATTTTCTGAGATAAATAATGCCCCTGTAGTATAGAGGCCAAATTCTATTCTGGGTAAAACCAAGTAGAAGGCTATGTATGCCACCCTCTCAAAGCCGAGATTTAATCGATGAGATGATAATCTCAATCCTCTTTAGGACAGGCATTTATTTATGCCTCGAAAATTCTTTGAGGCAATAGAGAACGGTGGTGACCCGAGTTCAAATCTCGGCAGGGGCATTTTACTATCATTTAAAAATTAAATCTAAAAATAACCACAAAGTTTATATATTTGATTATACTGGTATAATCAGGATAATTAAATTAACATGATAGAAACAGAAGCTCAAATTCGTGAATGGGGAAGGTCAGTTGGAATTGTAATCCCAAAAGAAGTAGTTATAAAAGAGAGGATAAAGGTTGGAGATAATGTTAAACTTTTAATAAAGAAAAAATCCAATCCGCTTAAAGAAACATTCGGTATATTAAGGTTAAAAAGAAGTACTGATGAAATATTAAAAGAAATTGATAAAGAGGGTTGGAATGAGTGAGCTATACTTTTTTGATACATATGCATTTTTTGAAATAATTAATGGTAATCCAAACTATAAGAAATATGAAGAAGTCAATGTTATAACAACTGTTTTTAATTTAGCAGAACTAAACTACGGGCTGAAAAAAGAAAAAGATGAAAAATCTGCTAATGAAATAACTGAAAAATATAGAACTTTTTTAGTAGAAGTCACTCTTGATGATGTAAAAGAAGCAATGAGCTTAAAAAATAAGAATAAGCAAATGTCAATCCCCGATACTATTGGTTATATCATATCAAAAAAGTACAATGCAAAATTTCTCACTGGAGATAAAGAATTCAAAGACATGCCTGATGTTGAATTTGTAAAATAAATCTCTATACTCAGCCAAACGGCATACACATCTCCCAATTTTTTAAACTCCCTCATTAAACTTCTTTGATATAACCTTTACAAGATAATAAGCAGAACCAAAAATAACAACTCCTGGAAGAAATGTAATTCCCAAGGCAGGAACTAACAAACCTGTTCCTATTGCTCCGATAGTTCCAGCTCCAACTGATTCTAAAAATTCAACAGCACGTGGAACTGTTTTTTCAACATCTCTCTGCAAGGCATCAATTTGCATAACCATCTTTCCATGCTTTAAAATCCTGATCTTTTTATCTTCTTCAGAAACAATAACCACAAGATTATCTCCCTTGGCAGCAGTTAAAGCTGCACTATGTCGTGTCCCAAAATTTCTAAATGTCTTTTTAGACTTAATCATAACGCCATAAGCTTTCATTACTCCTTCAGGATTAATAACAACTGCACCATCCATTAGTGCAAGAGATTCTAATAGTTTGGGATTATCAAGCACCTTAAATGGAGGAACATTCTGGTCAACCAATGGCTTGTAATTAACATTACCGACGACAAACAAGGCCCCTTCCCCGCGCTTAGCTATCCTAAGGCCTACCTGAATTAAAAGTTCTTCTAATTTTTTGAATTCTTCTGTTTTCATAGAAAATTTTATATCAGAATGTATTTAAACTTTTCCCAAGAAGAACATTTTTTAATGCAGTTTTCTTAAGTCCATCATGGCAGAAAATATTGAGTCAATCATGGAGATTCTCCTAAAACATTACAAACCCCATGAAAGAACAACTTTAAACCGAATGAGAAAAAAGCCAGATGCCTTCAAAATTCTCATTTCCTGCTTACTTTCTCTGCGGACACAAGACAAAAATACTGAAAAAGTTTCAAAAAAACTCTTTGAAGTTGCAGATACTCCAGAAAAAATAACAAAAGTTCCAATAAACAAGTTGAGAAAACTCATATTTTCTTCAGGACATTATAAAAAGAAGGCAAAAACTCTAAAGCATGTTTCAAAAGAGATTATAAAAAGATTTGATTCAAAAGTTCCAAAAACAAAAGATGAATTATTATCAATAAAAGGAATTGGCCCAAAAACAGCGAATATTGTTTTAGCTTTTGCATATAATCAGAGTGTAATTCCTGTTGATGTGCATGTTCATGTTATCTCAAACAGATTAGGATTAGTTAGTGCTAAAAAGCCAGAAGATACAGAGGAACAATTAATGAAAGTCGTGCCTAAAAGATACTGGAAAGAGCTAAATGCTACTCTTGTGCTCTTTGGAAAAGAGATTTGTATAACCATTTCACCTAAATGTTCAATTTGCCCGATATCTCAATACTGCCCGAAAATTGGAGTAACAAGAAGCAGATGATTAGATAAATTTTTAACTGATACTTAATTAACCTATATAAAAGAAGAGATTAACACAATTATATAACAAAATCATATTTACATTAACAATTTAAATTAATCCTCGCAAAGCGAGACAATTTCCAGAATGCCATACGCGATAACACACATTTTAGCTGTAATAATATTAGTGGAAATTTTTAGAGATTTTTTTGTGAAAAATAATAAAACATTCCCAAGATATTACATTCTTATAGCTGCAATTGGAGCCATAATTCCTGACTTGGATATTGCTGCTTATTATATCCTATATTTCTTTGGGTTCACTTTTGACCAGATACATAAAACATTCTTCCATACGCTATTCATTCCAATTATATTATTCCTAATTGGATTTGCCTCATTAAAAATAAATTTCAAAAGCCAGAGAACAAAAAAGATGCATTTAAAAATATCAACTATATTTTTCATATTTAGCTTTGGCGCATCCATCCATATTCTTCTTGATTCTATTTTTGATAATAATTTAATGCTATTCTACCCTATTTCCAATTTCTCTGCGGGTTTTAATCTCGTTTCTGTATTTCCAAAAGAATTGCGGTGGTTAATTCTTCCAACTCTCGATGGTATTTTACTGCTTTTTTGGATTTTTTGGATGGAGTTTAAGTTAAAGATTAATGATTATTTTTGAAACAAAAACCTTAAAAACTAATTCTTTCTCCATCTCTTTATGAAACGCTCAAGCAGACGTTGGAAAAAGAAAAATCAAATGCGTTGGAAATGGCAACGCAAGAGATTGAAAAAGGAAAAACGCAAAAGAAAAATGAGAAGAGCCAGAAGCAAATAAAAATATATATGATCTATCTCGCGACCACACTCACATAAATCTTTGAGGCGATACTCGTGTAATCGCTCGACTCCGAGTCGGCCTTCAGAAACGATTCTCCGCCAAGAAATTTTTAATTCACAAATTTATCCAAACTCGATAGATATTTCATCTTACCGCGACAATTTAAATTTTATCAGATTAATTATTTTTCAATGAAGCATCATGACAAACATCTGATGCGAAATTATCATGTATAGATTAGCTCAAAAACCAGCAAATTATCGCCTCTGTTCTATGGCATTTTTGTGAACTAAGGTTATATTAGCATTAACAACGATACTAATCAAAGAACCTCGCAACAATAGGCTTCAAATTTCTCCGATTAATAACCATTTTCTCTTTAGGGCGGGTGGGAATGATTAACAGAAACCAAAAAACATCACAACAATATTTATAAGTAAATTTTCAAATTAGATAGTATGGCATCAGAAATATGGACAGAAAAATACAGGCCAGCTAATTTTAATGAACTTGTTGGCCAGGAAGACATTATAAAAAGAACACAATCTCTGACATCTTCCCTAAACATACCGCATCTTTTATTCGCTGGCCCAGCAGGAACAGGAAAATCTACCATGGCGCTTATAATAGTAAAAACTCTCTATGGTGAAAACTGGAGAGAAAATTACCTTGAACTGAATGCTTCAGATGAAAGAGGAATAAATGTAGTGAGGGAAAAAGTAAAAAACTTCGCCAGAACAAAGTCTCTTGGGAATGTTTCATTTAAAATTATCTTCTTGGATGAAGCAGATGCTCTAACGCCAGAAGCACAGCAGGCGCTGAGAAGAACAATGGAAAACTATTCAGCAACATGCAGATTTATTTTAAGCTGTAATTACTCATCAAAAATTATCGACCCAATTCAGAGTCGATGCGCAATTTTTAGATTTAAAATTTTAGAAAAAAAAGATATAGAAAAATATTTAGTAAGAATTTCTGAAAAAGAAAATCTAAATTTAAGCCCAGAAGCAATAGAAACTCTCTATGAAGGAAGTGAGGGAGATTGCAGAAGAGCTACAAATCTCCTGCAGGCAACTGCATCTATAAGCCCAAATATAACTTATGACTTGGTTTCAACCATAATCTCAACTGCAAAACCAAAAGATATAAGAGTTGTGCTTGATTATGCATTATCAGGAGACTTTCAGAAATCCAGAGAAAAACTCTTAGATGTAATGTTAAAAGAAAGTATCTCGGGGCAGGATGTTATTAAAGCAATTCAAAAAGAGATATGGAACATTCCAGTTGAACCGGAGATAAAAGTAAAACTTACAGAAAAAACAGGTGAAACAGAATTTAGAATAATTGAGGGCTCAGACCCATTCATACAATTGCAGTCTCTTTTAGCAAGTTTTGTGCTTGCTGGATTAGGAAAATAAAATGCAGATAATAAATGATGAATATCACATTACAAACGAAGACAAAAAAGAGGCCACGAGAATATATTTTGATGAATTAAGCAAATATTGCAGTAATCATTCTATTTCACTCTCTCCAGAACAATATAAAAGAGCAAATAAAATATATAGAGGAATAGAATTATTATTAATTAAAAAGATGAGAAGATGTAAGGATATAGATAAAGTCTGCTCAATTTGTGAGAAGATAATTGAAATGGGAATTAAATACGAAAGATCAACAGAACATCTTGGATTAGTAAAGAAGATATTAAAAAAGGAAATAGAAAAAAATGCCATGGGCTGAAAAACATCGTCCTGCCTGCTGGGTAGACATAAAGGGGCAGGCAGAAGCTGTAAAAAAATTAAAAGAATTTATTGACAATTTTTCTTTAAAAACAAAAAAAGCAGCAATATTGCATGGCCCCCCTGGCACAGGAAAAACAACTTTAGCGCATGTTGCAGCAAAAGAAACAAATTCAGAAATTTTTGAATTAAATGCTTCTGATTTAAGAAACAAAAAAAATCTGCAGGAAATTTTAAAGCCTGCAATTGAACAAAAATCTCTGACAAAAAAGAAAAAAATAATCTTGGTGGATGAAGTAGATGGAATATCTGCAGTTGACAGGGGAGGTCTTCCAGAACTCTTATTTCTAATCCAATCTTCTTCCTACCCGATTATAATCACAGCCAATAATATCTGGGATAGAAATCTTTCTCCATTAAGGCAGAAATGCGAACTTGTAAAATTAAAAGAAATAGATTACAAAACAATGAAAGATGCAATGATTTGCATTCTAAGAAAAGAAAACCTTTTTCTCTCCCCGGAAATTTTAACAACTATTGCAATAAAAGCAAAAGGAGACTTAAGAGCAGCAATAAATGACTTGCAAACCTTATCCAGGCTCAAAGACCATTCTCGAATAGATTTGGATGAAAGAAACAAAGAAATTGATATTTTCAATGCCCTTAGAAAAGTATTCAAGGGAAAGCCTGATAAAGAACTCTTAGAAATCTTTGATTCTGTAAATATGCCCTTAGATGAAATAATCCTATGGGTAGAAGAGAATATTCCTGCAGAATATCATGGAGAGGCACTGGCAAGGGCAATTGATGCATTGAGCAGGGCAGATATATTCAAAGGAAGAATTTACAAACAGCAGTATTGGAGATTTTTGGTTTATGAAAACATTTTATTAAGTTTTGGAATTTCTGCATCAAAATCTTACCAGCATCCGACATCAAACTTCACAAGCTACAAAAAACCTTCAAGAATTTTAAAAATCTGGATGCACAACCAGAGAACAGCAAAAAAGAAATCAATTTCAGAGAAGTATTCAAAATATTCTCATATAGGATTAAAAAGAGCTATGCATGAGTTTCCTATACTAAAACAAATTATAAATTCAAATCCAAAAATTGCAAAAGAGCTAAAGCTCACAGAAGAGGAAATAGGGTATTTAAGCCAGTAAGTTTTCACTTTTTTCTGTATAATATAAATATAGTAAAAATGAAATCGCTCTATTTGTAAACCCACTCACCAATTGTGTTATTTATTTATTTCTTGTTCAATTATTTTTTTAAATTCTTCAAATGGCTGAGCACCTGTTATAGATATTCCATTAATAAAAAATGCTGGCGTTCCTGAAACTCCTGCATCCTGTCCATCTTCAAAATCTTTCTGGATTTCTGAAGCCATTTTCCCAGAATCTAGACAATTATCAAACGTTTTTGTATTTAGCCCTAATTCTTTTGCATATTGCTTTAGGCTATTAACTTCTAATGCATCCTGATTCTTAAACAACCTATCATGCATTTCCCAGTATTTTCCTTGTTCACCTGCACACTCTGCAGCTTCAGCAGCCTTCTGGGCATTTTCATGAAAACTCAGGGGAAAATCCCTGAACACTATTTTTACCTTTCCAGCATCAACATATTCTTTTACAATTTGAGGATAAGTTTGTTGGAAGTATCTCCCGCAAAAAGGACACTCATAATCACTGAACTCAATCATAGTTACAGGAGCATTAGAATCTCCTTTTACAGCATCATCATCAATAGCAACATTAATTTGTGCTGAAGATGAAGTTGATTGAGTAGTTGAACTATCTGAATTAGAATCAGAAATCGTTTTTATCGGACTCAAACTTCCTGCAAGCTGCCCATCTTTTGTAATAAAAATAGGAACAACAGCTCCCTGATACTCAAAATTTACCTGATAAACTCCAGAAGTTTCCTTAACTGAAGCTACATCAAGCCCCTGTGCTCCTGTTGATTCATAAAAACTTAAAAGCTTTTGTCCGGCATCATCAGAAGAAATAACATTTCCAGTCATCCCGCCAAAAACTCCAGAAAAACTTCCAACAATAAGAATCAAGGATAAAATCCCCAAAACAAGAGTTGAAAGAATCCATGGATTTTCCCTGAACTTGTCAGTCATCATAGGTTTTTTTTCAAAATTATCATCTGGAACTTTTGTCTCTTTATTTTCCTTGTTTTCCATTCTAAATTATATAAGGGGTGTTTTATAAATATTTTGGTGAATGAGAGCTATAAAAAATATACTTTAAAAAATGAGAATAATTAAAAAGAACAAAAGAGTTAATAAAAAATGAAAAACCTATGTGAAACATTTATCAGAGATTTATATCAAGAATATAAAAAAAGAGGCAGTATAGAAGAGGAAATGGGATTTAAAGACAGTATAGAAAACGGAGTAAATGTTGTAATGGAAACAATAGAACAACTATGTCATATGAAAAATAGCCAAAGCTGTTCAGATTATCTAAATGGAATTAAAATAGCAATTGATGGAGAGTTATCCTCTTTTCCAAAAAATCTTCTTAAAAGAACAGAGCAAAGAGTGGGAAGAGAGTTCGGATATTCTCATTGTGCAAAGGTTCATCAATAACTATAAAAATACTTCTTCACTTTATGAAATATGTATGATATTATAATCGGAAGAAACGAATCTGATAAAAAAAGCTTTGGTAATAGGGGCCTTATTTATCTTGGAAAGGGCTATGTAAAAATGGGCCAGTATACTTCTTTAAGCAACAAAATCTTTATGGATATAGCAAGAAGCCATGTAGTTTTAGTGGCGGGAAAGAGAGGTTCTGGAAAGTCTTATACTCTGGGCGTCATCGCAGAAGAGCTTTCAAATCTCCCAAGAGAAGCTTCTCAAAACATTGCCTCTCTTATATTTGATACAATGGGAATATATTGGACAATGAAATTTGAAAATCAAAAAGACAAGGAACTCTTGCAAGAATGGGAATTAAAAGGAAAAACACTGCCTGTTAAAGTTTTTGTTCCATTTGGGCATTATGATAAGTATGTAGAAAAAGGAATTCCTGCAGAAGAAAAATTTGCACTTGATGTTGCAGAGATGAATGCAGAAGACTGGATTTTAACTTTTGGATTGGATATAATAAACCCTGTTTCAGTTTTAATAGAGAGAGCAATAACAAAATTAAAAGAAAGAGGAAGTTATACTATAAAAGAAATAACTTCTGAAATGGAAAAAGATGAAAAATCATCAAGAGAAACAAAGAATGCTGCAATTTCCCTTTTTGAAGCAGCTGAGACATGGGGAATATTTGCAAAAGACCCAAAACAAGCGACAAAGATTAGTGATTTTGTATCAGGTGGGACAACTACTATATTAGATTTGAGTGTTTATAACTCAGTTGGAGCATTTAATATTAGGGCATTGGTTATAAGTCTTGTTTCAAGGAAAATCTTTAATCAAAGAATGTATAGCCGTAAAGCAGAAGAGATTAACGCTGTTTCAAGAGGCATGGAAATTAGCTCTATGTCAGAAAAAAAAGAAAATCCATTGGTCTGGATTTTTATTGATGAAGCTCATGAATTTCTTCCCTTGAGTGGAAAAACACTTGCAACAGATGCATTGATTCAATTATTAAGAGAGGGGAGACAACCGGGAATTTCTTTGGTATTAGCAACGCAGCAGCCAGGCCAGATTCATAGAGATGTTATGACCCAATCTGATATTGTAATTTCCCATCGTGTAACAAGCCAGCCAGATGTTGAAGCATTAAATTACATCATGCAGACTTATCTTCTTGAAAATATAAAGAGATACATGGACGAGCTTCCAGATTTAAGAGGCTCTGCAATAATCTTAGATGATAATTCAGAGAGAATTTACCCAATGCGTATTCGTCCTCGTTTCACCTGGCACGGAGGTGAAGCTCC
>ERZ1292623.4350-Hain-H51-01um-R1-4350-length-11638-cov-5_pt1 | contig 11638 bp, 13 predicted proteins | sample MGYA00564398_ERZ1292623 | MGnify/ENA primary metagenome ERZ1292623 (study PRJEB36523, sample SAMEA6512633) | groundwater metagenome | collected 2019-01-07 | study: AquaDiva: Metagenomics assemblies of 32 groundwater samples | reverse complement strand
TTGATGCCCCTTGTGGTGATTTTAACTGGATGAAAGAGGTAGATAGAAGTGCCCTTGATTTTTATATTGGCGTTGATGTAGTTTCCAAACTAATAGACAAGAATAAAGATCATTACGAAGACGGGAATACAAAATTTCAGACACTTGATATCACTTCGGACACAATTCCAAGATCAGATTTAATAATATGTAGAGATTGTTTGTTTCATTTTTCTAATAAAGATATTTTTAAAACACTTACAAATTTTAAAAATAGTGGAGCTAGTTATCTACTTACAACTACGCATACTGATGTAACTAGGAATAAAAACATAATTACAGGGGGATTTAGTCTCGTCAATTTAGAACAGAAACCATTTAATTTTCCGAAGGCGTTGGAATATCTTGATGATCGCGGAAAGTATCCTGCTGGTCATGTTCAATATAATCGAAAATTGGGTCTTTGGAAGTTGGCTGACTTGTAAAATTTATTCAATCGGATTACGCTCTGCTTCTTGGCTTATGATACCTCTAATTATTTGTGATTTGTTTTTACCTTCAAATTTAGCTCTTTTTGTGACGTAGTTGTTGACAGGGATTGAAATAAAAAAGTTGAATTTAATTTTTTCTGTGGATACAGCATTTATAAATTCAAATATATGCTTCTTAATATCCTCACTGTTCTTGTATTTCTTTAATGTCATTAAACCATAATGGTTATTTGTGAGCATAACAGGTGGACGATAGTTTACTTTATCTTCAGTTAAGACTAATACGGGAATCTTTTTACGAACAGCATAATCAATTTGGTACCCAACAGTTATTGATTCTTTTGTGATGTCTGCAATTAATAAGTCAGATCTATTAATCAGAGAAGTTTGCAAATCATACACACTTATTTCATTTGAAGATAATTTAGCTTCGAATTCGATTCGTATTGGATCTTTTTTGTCCAGATGTACATAGTTTAGTGGTACGCATTTTAGGCTATTCAGATAACTTGTTATTAAATCATAGCGTTCTTTGTCATCATTTAACTCTTTTGTAGAGGCTGTGAAATAATATTTGAGACTGTTTTTATTTGACATAGCTATATTATAGCATATATAATACGCAACATACTCATCAATGAGTATATTTTATTAATATGACTACATTAGGACAATATAAAAAACTTATAAAAGGTTTGAACCTTGCTGAACAAACCAACTCCAAATTTCTTCATTTGACAGTAAATGAGAATCAACTTTCGTCTGATGCAAATAGGTTTTTGTCTTCAAAATTATCCGAAAGATATTATTTTGGATCCGGAGATAAGGACTCTGTTATTGATTTCGGATCATATACATTTAGAGGTATCAAAGAAGTTGAACAGCTAGTTAAAAAGGCAAAAGAAGAATTAAATGAAATGTCAGGCGCAAAGTCTTGTAATTTGAACTGTTTTTCAGGGTTACATGCAATGATGTGTGCAATATTGGTGTCAACAGCTCCAAACGATACTGTAATGTCGCTCAAATTTGAGGATGGGGGTCATTCTGCCACTAAAGGTATTGTTGAAAACTTGGGTCGTAAGCATGTATTTGCAGTCTTCGATTTAAATAAACTTGATTTCAATTTAAAACAAACATTGGACGTTGTTAAAAAGTTTAAAGTCAAGACTATATACATCGACATATCAGTTCATATCAATTCGCTTGATATAAAAAAACTGAGAAAGTTACTTCCAAAGAATGTAACAATTGTATATGATGCAAGCCATTCCCTTGGGTTAATACTCGGTGGATTAATGGAGTCTCCGCTTAAACAAGGTGCTGATATCGTATGTTCAAACACACATAAAACTTTTGCTGGACCTCAAGGTGGGCTTATTTTGTTTAAAGATAATAAATTTGGTGAAAAATCTAGCTTTATTATCGATACTACATTTGTATCATCTGTAAATACGGGACGACTCATCTCGTTATCGATAACAATTCTTGAATATATGGATTATGGTAAAAAATATACAACCACCGTACTTAAAAATTCTAGAGAATTAGCAAGGAGTTTTGTAAAGCTTGGATATGAAGTGAGAAAGTCAAAAAATAATTCTTACTCTGACAATGAACAGGTTCATGTATTTATTGACAAAAGTGGAAGTAAAAAAGAAATGTTTAAAAATCTTCTTAAAAACTATATTTCCACTAATTTTATGTATGTCTTAGGAGGCAGGTTATTTGCAAGAATAGGAACGCAGGAGATTACAAGACGAGGCTTTGTACCTAAAGATATGGAGCAGATTGCAAAATTATTTGACCAAGCACTGAAGGGCAAAGATGTAAAGAGTCTTGTTCAAAAAATTAGTAAGAGCCATCAAAAAATTAAATACTCTTTTAATTTCAAATAAAATGTACAAAAACATAAACATATTAATAATTGGAATGGGTAATCATTCACAGAGAATTTATATTCCATTTTTAAACAAGGTTTCAAAAACAACCAATTTAAAATTTTATGGCCTTGACGTCGCTTTATCAAAATCTCAAATTGAATCAAAATTGAATGAAAAGGGATATGATTTTGAGAGATTTTATATCCAAGGGGGCATTAATCTTTCCTCTGCAGACAAAAAGATCTTAGACGAGATATTAGTTAATAAAAAAATAAATGCTGTGGTTATTGCAACACCACCGGAATATCATATGCTATATGCACATTGGGCTTTAAAACATAAGCTTCATATATTGATGGATAAGCCAATAAGTGCTAGAAAAAATTCATCAACAGATTTGATTCAGGCTAAAAAGCTAATAAGCGACTATAGAAATATTGTCTCTGAATTTGATAGACAAAATAATAACAAAAAACTTGTTTTTATGGTGAATACTCAAAGGAGATACGAAATTGGGTACAAATATGTTTGTAGTCTGATCGAAGAGGCAACTAAAAAATTTAATATTCCAGTGACATCAATTCAAGCAATGCATGGTGATGGCGTTTGGATTTTCCCCGATGAAATTATTGAACAGAACTGCCATCAATATTATGACGGATACGGTAAATGCTCTCATAGTGGATTTCATTTATTTGACATAGTTTGGCAATTTTACAAAGCGGGGTATGTTAAAGATAAGTTCGCAGATCGGGCTGAAGTCTATTCATCCTTTCTACAACCTAAGGGATTAATCAAGCAGTTTACACAAAATGATTATAAAAAGATTTTTGGTGATAAATATAATTTAAGAGATAGAAAAAGTGACTCTGAATTAAATGATATCTATAACGGTTACGGTGAAAACGATGCCTTTACAAATATAAGGTTATTAAAGGATAACGAAAATATATGTAATATATCTATTAATTTATTACACAACAGTTTATCTGATAGAAGTTGGGTTAGACCATCAAATGATTTATATAAAGGAAACGGTAGGGTTAAACATCAATATTATTATATACAACAAGGTCCATTCCAAACTATTCAAATTCATAACTATCAATCAAAAGGTAAACAAGATAATAACGATCTAGCTGATTATGAGGTTGGAGGAAATAACCATTTCGATATCAATATATTCAGAAACGCCAAAATGTTTGGTGGTCAAACAAAAAGTTTTACAAAAGTTACATTAAAAGATCTTGATACAAAACATATGCTTGACGATACACGTTTGTATCATGAAACAGCCAAAGAGCAAATTGTAAGCGAGTTTTTGAATTCTATAGAAGGAAAGACAAATGCATCTAATATTAAATCCTTTATTGATACATACGATACTCCAGTACAAATAATGAGTGCAGTATATCAATCAAATGTGAAATATATAAACCGTCAAAATCCATTAGTAAAGTTTAATATTAAAAATGAAGAACACTAAAATAATAAAATCAATTAAGGCAATATCTGACGGTTTGGCTGATGGTGGTTGCGAATATGCTACAAACTTTCCTGGGTTTAATAGTCATATTATTTTTAATAGTCTAGGTTACTTGGACATTTCGTTAAATGAAAAAATTGCTTATCAAAAAGCGTTTGGTGGAAGTATGGCTGGAAAGAGAAGTGCTGTTTTATTTAAAGGTACGGGTTTAAATGTTGCATTAGATGAATATTTACACAGCGTTTTGAATGGTATTAATGCAGGATTAGTAGTTATATTAACAGATGATCTTGAAGGAGAATCATCTCCCGAAATACAAGATAGTAGGCCAATAATTGATATGTATGGTGGATTGTGGTCTGAGCCATATTCTAATCAAAATGCATATGATGTATGTAAATCTGCCTTTGAAATTTCAGAGAAGTTGGATGTACCTATCGTTATAAGGCTTACTAATAACTATTTTAGAAATGTTGATGATTATCAAAGAGATAAATTAGCAAAAGATAAAAAGAATTTCAAATTAGATAATAGAAGGTCAAAATATATTTCATATTGGAAACCTAGATATGAAAATTTGCAAAAGAAAAATAAGAAGATTCAATTATTTTGTAATAACTTATATAAAATTGATAATAAGTTTGAAACAATTGTTGTAGGAAGTTCATACGAAAAAATTAATAAAACTAAAGATATCGTAAGGCTGTATACATATCCACTTCCAACTTCAATATTTAACTTAAAGAAAAATATTAGTGTATTTGAAAATGGTGATCCCTATGTTTATTCAAAATTACTCATAAACATTAATAATATATTAGTAAATAAATTACCAAATAAAATAAATCAAAATATTAAACGATGGAAGAAATGGGACGGTGATGAAAAGTTATTCAAAGCATTACAAAGAATTAAACCTAGCTATGTTGTTGCTGATGAAGGCGTATATACGGACGAATCGATAAATACTAACAACGTTTGTTTGTGTATGGGTAGCGCTGTTGGAATCGCTATGGGAATGGCTGAAAATGGAACAGAGTACCCATTTTGTATATCTGGTGATACTGCCTTTTCATTTGGGAACGTGCATTCACTTTTCGAAGCCAAAAGTAAAAATAATAAATTTTGTTTAATTGTAATAAACAATGGGGGTGCTATTTCAACCGGTGGACAAAAAGTTGCCTACGATTTCAGAAATTTAAAGATTTGTGAAACTGTCACACTAGATTACAACAGAACATCAATTAAAACTTTTATGAATACATTAAATGAAATTCGAAAAAGTAACGAGCTAACAGTTTTATATATAAACAAATAACTATGAATAACGAAAAAATAAATAAAACAGTATTGATTACAGGTGCAACGGGTGGAATTGGAAAAGCAACTTCTGAATTACTTGCCTTAAACGCATACGACTTAATACTTCTAGATAGAAATAAAAAAGCTTTAGTTTTACTTGCTAATAAAATATCAAAAAAATACAATATAAAAATAGAACATTATGATTGTGATTTGTCAAAGCAGGAAGATATAGAAAAAATTCAATCTAAGGTAAAACGATTCGATTACCTTGTTAATATAGCAGGAAAGTCGGTAGCGCAAGATAAAGGACTTATAGACCTTCAAAAGTTTGATACTTTAATTGATTCAAATTTAAAATCATCATATTTAACTTGTATGATTTTTGGATATAAATCATTAAATAATGGTGGAGCAATAGTTAATATAAGTTCAATCCGTGCTCGTACTGGCACTGATTCATACTCTTCAATTTATTCTGCTGCTAAGGCAGGCTTATTAGGTTTGACGAAATCTATGGCTTTAGAACTAGCAGATAAAAACATTAGGGTAAATGCTGTTGCTCCAGGTCCTACTTATCCTACAAAAACAAGCAAAATGTGGAGTGTGGAATTACGCAAAAATATTTCAGCAAAAATACCACTTAAGCGATTAGGTAAGCCTATTGATGTTGCAAACACAATTAAATTCTTAATTTCTGATGACTCATCTTATATAACAGGTCAAACAATAGACGTGAACGGAGGGTTATGGATGAATTAAATAAAATACCAATATTTGCATTAGAAGGTAGTGCTTTTGTTGGAAAAACAACTTTATTAAACTATATTAAGGATAATTACGGGGATAAAGTAAACGTTATTCCTGAAGTGGGTGAATATGTTGGTGGTGATAAATATTACCCAAACATACCATTTAAAAACTTTAATGAAGCAAAGTACAGCACTCATTTTTTTGAGTCGATAGAAAGGTGTAGATTTAAGGACATATTAAAACAGTATCAACAAAACGGCAAGCCAATTCTAATTGACCGCTTTACTTTTCTGTCCTCCCTTGTTTTTTATAACTTATTGGTTAAAAACAATATTCATTCAAACAAATTAGGTCAAAAAATCCTAAGTCATGCCAAAAGTGTATTTAGTGAAAATATAAATAAAATGCTTATATCTTTTCCAAAAGCTTTTATTTTAGTTAAACATAAGAATAAGAAAGTATTTGATTCAAGACTTTCAAGAGGAACAAAGAACTCAGTTTTTACTAGTTGGGAAAATTGCCAATATGTAAATGGTTTATATGACAATTATTTTGAAAATCTGCCTGCAAATAGTGTTTTAGAATTAGATTCAACAAATTCAAACTTAAAACAAAACGCAGTTAAAATTCTTAGCTTTATCGACAAGAATATAAAGAATGATAAACAGTTGCAGATTGATGACCTATTAAAGTCAGATATTGAAGAACTAACATCTAGTGATAAAGAAATTACTAATCGTGCAAATAAATATGCAATCAGTTTAATAAAACAGAATTTAGAAAAATATGGAAAGATTTAGAACATACATAGAAGGAGTAGATTGCTCAGGTAAAACAACAATTGGTAAGGCGGTGGCGCAAAAAGCTGGAGTAGACAATGTTGGTGAATTATTTATGCGCAAAGATAATCCGTGGAACGCTGAATCTACAGGTGAGGTTCCTACTAATCATCCATTGTTTATAGCTTTTCTATATAAAGCAGCGATTTGGGATATTCTACACCACGATTCAACAAAGCCGTTGATGCAGATTTCGTTTGTTGCTTATCGATCAACGGCATATCAAACTGCGTTAAAAATAAAGGATGCTCCTCTTTTTGAAAATTTACTAGAGTATATTCCAAAGTTTGGAACAACAGTTATTCTCGACGCTTCTATTGAGGCAAGGCAGGAAAGACTCAAACAGCGAAGCATGGAACAAGGAGTTAGAGAAGTGTCAAAAAATGATGCTTTGATATTTAAAAAACCGGAATTGGTCATGGAGATGGCAGATATTATTAAAGATAGAGCATGCCGTTATTTAGATGCAATTGTTGTAGATACAACAGGCAATACTGTTGAAGAGTCTATTTTACAAGTTTATGAGTTGTCTACAAAAAATGGAGTAGTATGCGCTGAAAATAAGAATGGATGCGCCAGAATTAAAGCGGATTTGCCAAAATTTGAAAAAGAAATACTGGCGTATGTAAAACAGTTAGATAAACAACATGGTTTTTCAGACCAAATGCTAACTAGGATATTAGAACCTCTATCAATTTAATATGACAATTGAAAAAAATGAAGATACAAATTTAGTTGTAGAGAATTTTTCAAGATTCGAAATTAATTTGAAAAATAGAGCTTCGTTACCTATCTTTCAAATATCAGCACCAGTTGTAGATAAGAAAGGAATTCTAATGGTGGGTGATTATGTGGCTGAAGATTTTCATAATTTTTTGGTTAAAAATGGACTAAGGAATAGGTGGTTCATTGTTTCTACAACGCAGAGTGATGCTGTACCAACTCAATGTAAAAGCGTGGACCTAAATATGTTTACAAATAGGTCAGATGTTGGATTGTATTTAGTAAGTGAAGCGAAAGGCATACCTTTTTCTACTGAACTTGGTGACGGTCATTATGTTGATCCAAGAGTATTTTTTCCAGAAAGCAATGCTTCTAAAAAATGGGATATATTATATCCTGCAAAGTATTATCCAACTAAAAAGACCGAAATGCTTTTGGAAGTTGCAAGGCTCAATCCAAGTATCAAAATTGCTATAGTAGGTTGGCCTGTTATATCTGAACGGAAGGCAAAAACAAGTAATGAATATAGAGAAATGATAATTAGATTATCGAAGGACTTACCAAATGTAACAATTTTTGATAATGCACCTGATGGTGAATCGCATCATCTAAACCCAGATAGATCAATCGTGGTTGGTAGATATACAAAAGAAGAAATGAGAAGAGATTTTTACTCACACGCAAAGTCTGTTATTTTCTTGTCCGAAGAGACAGAAGCTGTTAATCGTGCTTGTACAGAGGCATTGTGTTGCAATGTTCCCATACTAGTTTCAAGTTCGAAAGGTGGGTTAGATGATTTGGTAAATGATAAAACAGGTGTTATAATTCAAAGAAGTGTGGAAGGAATAGTTAAAGGACTTAATGTTCTAAAAGCTAAAGAGGAAAAGTTAGATCCTCGTAATAATTTTCTAAATAATTTTGGCAGGGAAAAAGCCAATCAAAAACTTCATAATCTTATAAAAAGTGTAAGTAAAGATGATATAAATTTAGAAAACTGTGTTATGTACGGAGGAGATTTGTGGACGACTTATCCTAACTATTCTCAAATTTTATTAATGTAACAACTTTATATGCAAAAAGAAAATATAGGACATATTATTGGGCTTGATGACGAAGTAATATCGGGATTTAAAAAAGCAGAAATTAGGCCTTTCGCAAGAGAGGCTGTACGCGTTGTCATGTTTGATTTAAATTCTAAAGTTGCCTTGTTACACATAAAAAGTAGAGATGTCTACAAATTGCCGGGTGGCGGTGTTCAGGGTGAAGAGGAGTTATCGCAAGCAAGGGAACGTGAGATTAGTGAAGAAACAGGTCATTTACTTGTAAACGTGGTGAAGCTTGGTATTACAACAGAGGATAGGGCGAGTGGAATGGTTCAAATATCACATTGCTACATGGCACAAGGTGTATTTAAAGAAAAACCACATTTTGATCCAGCAGAAGTTTCCGAAGGGTTTGAGCTAGTTTGGGTTGAAAATATTGACGAAGCAATTAGTCTAGTAAATGGTGCAACTTCAAATTTAAAAGATGATCTTTATATTAAAATAAGAGATACTGCAATTTTGAATTCAGCAAAACAAAAAATTCAGTCTTATAATGGTGTATAATAATTCAAATGAAGCTAATTAAATTTTTAACAGATAATAATTTAAAGTTATCAGAATCTGAAGCATCCACTGATACAAGTTGGAATACTAGAATTGCAGCCCGCGCAGCCATCTTAGATTCTGATGGCAAAATTGCCTTAATGCATGTCGCTGAGTACGATATTTACAAGTTACCAGGTGGAGGAATTGATGAAAATGAGTCATTAGACGAAGCATTAAATCGTGAGATTGAGGAAGAAACAGGTTGCGATATTGAAGTAGATAGTTTAATAGGTATGGTTATTGAAAAAAGAGATCAATGGAAACTGTTTCAGGTTTCACATTGCTTTAAAACAAAGCTTAAATCAAAGGGTAAGCAAAATTTAACAGAGGAAGAAAAAGAGACTGGGTTTTCACTATACTGGGCAAACGATATTCATGAGGCAATTAAGTTGGTTAGCGGTGGTAAATCAGATAGGTATGATGATATTTATATTAAAAATAGAGATTCCGCAATTTTAGAAGAATTAAAAAGCAATAAAGACAATTAAAAGTACTCCTCTTTGTTTCAGCCTCATATCAATATTTTTATACTGCTATAATACAAATCATGATAATAAATGACTCGATGGTCTGGGAAGGAAAAGAATACAAATTAGTTTGGCACGATACTGACAATTTTGATGAAATAAAGGATAAAGATTTGCAACAATCCTATGGAGTATGTTTTTACAATCAAAAATTATTAATTGTAAACAACAATGGTAAGTGGGGGTTGACTGGAGGTCATATAGAAAAAGGTGAAACTTCAGAAGTTGCATTAGAAAGAGAAGTAATTGAAGAAAGTAACATGAGAGTTTTGAAGCAATCACCAATTGGATATCAGGAAGTTGTAAAACCTGACGGTACTTCAGATTTTCAACTTCGTTCATTCTGTTTAGTAGAACCAATAGGAGAATTTGTTTCTGATCCTGCTGGTAGTGTTACAGAAATTAAATTAATTAATCCAAAGGATTATAAGAGCTATTTCAATTGGGGAAAAATTGGAGATAGAATAATGGAAAGGGCAATGGAATTATTAAATAAGGAAGAAGTAAAATAACGATATGACAAAACAAATTATTTTTGTAACAGGTAATGAAATGAAAGTCAGACATGCCAATGAAGCATTGGTTGGTACTGATTTTGAATTAGTTGCACAAAAACTAGATATCATTGAACCAAGAGCAGAGGATCCAAAAGATGTAGTTATAGAAAAAGCACTACAGGCAATTAAACTAGTAAACAAACCACTAATAGTTGAAGATTCGGGAATATTTATTGATTACTTAAATGGTTTTCCAAAAACTTTTGTACATTTTGCAGAAGAAACAATTGGAGTTAAAAACATTGTTAAAATTATGGAGGACGTAGAAAATAGAAGTGCAGAATTTAGACAGTCACTTGCTTACATAGAGCCAAACATGGCTGAGCCAATTGTATTTAGCTATGTAGATGGAAATTACGCTATTGCAGACAAAGTCTGGGAACCACAGTTTGGAGAAACAGGAGATTTTGACAAAATTTTAATTCCACTAGGTGAAAACAAACCTCTTTGTATGTTTGACAAAGTTTGGAGAGCAAAAAGAGATGTAGAAGCAAACAAAGAAACAATCCATTACAGACAGCTTGCCAAGTGGTTAAATGAAAGATTAATATAATAAAATGAATACAAAGAAAGATTATAGGGAATTATATGAAAAAGCTGGGAAAAGAATCGGATGGAACTTTAGTCATTTAAAAACAATTGAGACAGGACAAGGTTGGGATTTTTATCAAGAAGTTTTGAAAAAGTCTAAATCTACTGATTTAATCCTTGATATTGGAACTGGTGGTGGGGAGAGGATATTAAAAATAGCAAAACAATTTAAATTAGTATACGCAATTGACCATACATCAAGTATGATTGATACCGCAAACAAAAGTCTTCGTAAAACAAAACTAAATAATGTCAAATTTTTGTTGATGGATTCTGAAAAGTTAGATTTTCCAGACAATTATTTTGATATTGTTACAAATAGGCATTGTGACTTTGATCCAACTGAAGTATTTAGAGTTTTAAAAAAAGGAGGATATTTTTTAACACAGCAAGTAAGTGAGGACGATCAACTAAACATTAAAAATGCATTTGGTAGAGGTCAAAGCTATGGTATAAAAGACGGAACTCTTAAAAACAAATATCTAAAAGAGTTAAAAGCATTAGGATTTAACAAGATTCAGTCGTTTGATTATAATTCAAAAGTAATATATAAAACTGATAAGGATTATATTTTTCTTCTTCGCTACACTCCTACAATACCAGAATTTGGTAAGAAAAAGGAAGATTTTGAAATTTTCAGAAAGTTTATTGAAGAAAATAAAACAGACGAAGGTATTGAAACAAACTCAAAACGATTTATGATAATTGCAGTTAAATAACTAGTCGATATGGTAAATTCACTAACTTTCATTGGGCAAAAGTTAAATGTAGTAATAGATAGACCATTAGGATCAAGGCATCCAAAGCATGGTTTTACATATGAAGTTAATTATGGTTATATCCCAAATACAAAATCTGCAG
>ERZ1292623.222-Hain-H51-01um-R1-222-length-64180-cov-11_pt2 | contig 11639 bp, 14 predicted proteins | sample MGYA00564398_ERZ1292623 | MGnify/ENA primary metagenome ERZ1292623 (study PRJEB36523, sample SAMEA6512633) | groundwater metagenome | collected 2019-01-07 | study: AquaDiva: Metagenomics assemblies of 32 groundwater samples | reverse complement strand
AAGGGCTCAAAAACCCTTGCCGTGACTAAGGTTCAAAGTTGCCAATCTGGCGGAGAGGGAGGGATTCGAACCCTCGAGACCGTTTCCAGCCTACTGGTTTTCGAAACCAGCTCGTTCGACCACTCTGACACCTCTCCGTGCCCAAACGATACCACACTTTAAAAATCCTACAAAAGTGTTATAGTCGCCCACATGGCCCTATCGTCTAACGGTTAGGACAACGCTCTTTCAAGGCGTAAATACGGGTTCAATTCCCGTTGGGGTCACACGAGACACAGCAATCCCGCCTGCGCGGGATTGCTGTGCGAGTGTGACGGCCACAGCGATATTTTTTGCGCATTCGGCGCAAGAAATCGCGAGGCGGGGTCGCGACCGAGCGTGCGAAAGCACGCGAGAGTTGTGACCATATCAGACACAAAAATCCCGCCGGGCTTACGCCGCGACGGGAAGAATTCTCCACAATGGAAGACCATATGTTACTCGTAAAAATTTAGCTGGTCGCCTGGTGCTTGTGTTTGTCGAGATTTGCTTGGAACTCGGTCAGGCGCATGAATATGCTCCGCACTTCTGTGATTGTCGTCCAGTTGTGAATGAAGAGAGCGAAGCTGTTATGCACTTTTGCGAATGCATTCGAGACTTGGACCACAATCCCCAGAAGAACCGCACCAGTAAAGAGACTGGGGCCCACCAAGAGATACGGCACGATTATCATGAACTGGTCGTATGTGTTCATCCAGATATTGAAGTACCCGTAGTGCATGTAGAGCCGTTTGTAATTGCTTCTTACGCCGATAAAGAGCTCGGTCAAGGTTGGCACACTTGCATAGTCTCGCTTGTTGTCTTCGCCAAAGACCAGCTCCTTTCGAAAGGCCGCTTCCTTCACCTGATTGTTGTATTCAAGGCCCGGCAGCTTCCAACCGACGAACCATGAGACAACCATACCACCAAGTGAAGCGACGAGCGTTGCCCACACGAAGAGGCCGGGAACATATTTGTTGTTGGTAACCTCGATGAGGCGCTGCCCTTTTTGATTCAGCCCTTCGATAAATACAAAGCGCACACCATCCACCTGACTCGGATCGATAATTCCGCGCACATCCTGAAACTTTGCGACAGATCCTGCAAAGATTGGCGATTCTACAAACTGACCCAAATACCACAAGAGTGGCAAAAACGCTATGAGCGTCATCAGTGCGCGCACAACCTGAAGGCCCAGTGATTCTACTATGCGCGCAAAACGATTTGCATCTTCCTGAATGCGCTGGCTCGCACCCTCGATCTCGTGGGTGACATTCCGCCACTGTGGAATGTAGTTGAAAGTGATAGCTTCTCTCCACCACAGACCGTAGCGTTGAGTGAAATATGCTGTCGCTGTCGCAAGAATGACATAGGGAATTGCGATCACTGAAAACGACGGTGCTCCCCCGAATCCGTTCGCTATATAGTCAAGCGAAAAGAGTTTCTGGTAGAAGATAGTGACGCCCACTTCGGGATTTTGCTTATACTTCACCGCCTGCTGAAGCAGGTTGTAGAAACCACCGTACCATTCGTTGATAGCAACGCTCATCTGTACCTGCAAATACAGAGACGCAAGCAAAAACGCCGCTCCCCCATATGCGTACAGAGCCCATTCGCGACTTCTGAAGAATGCTTTGATCACTGAAGCCCCCTTGTCTCTAGACTTAGTGCATCCTTATAGCAAGAGGGGTTCGTGTCAATGTTGGTCTTGCTACCGACTAATACCCAATTCACTGGGTTACGACAAGGGTTCGTCTGGGGTAAACTTGGGCTATGAAAAAAAGCATCGTTGCTGTCGTGTTTATTTTCCTAGTTATGCTCTGTGCTTGGTATGCTGCCCTACACACACGCATATCCAGCAAAAAAACTATTGCTGATTCCGCGGTGTCATCTATCCAGAATGAGCAGCCACACCCTGCAGACTATTGGAAAGATTTTGTGAAGCCGGATGATGCCACACTGCGCACCACCCTCTCCCCACTGCAATACAAGGTGACACAAGAAGACGGAACCGAGAGGGCATTTGACAACGCATACTGGAAAATTGAGGAGGAGGGAATCTATGTCGACATTGTTTCGGGCGAGCCGCTTTTTTCTTCGCGCGACAAATTCGATTCGGGCACTGGTTGGCCTTCGTTTACCAAACCCATCGATACGACGGTCGTTGTTACCCGCGAAGACACATTGCTTGGCGCTACGCGCACCGAAATACGATCAAAAATTGCTGATTCACATCTTGGTCACTTATTTAATGACGGGCCACCACCACTAGGGCAACGCTATTGCATGAACTCTGCGGCGCTCCGGTTTGTTCCTAAAGACCGTTTGGAAGTAGAGGGCTACGGCCACTATCTATACTTGTTTCAATAGCAAAATTTTTCAGGCTGCGCGATATAAACATCCTTACATATACCACACCTAGACAGTGCTACACTGTTTGTATATGGCAGAAACTGGGAGTGGTGGAGGCGGGGGCGATTTGGTCTCCTTTCTTATCGGGTTGGTGATTATTGGTGCCCTGGTGCAACAAGCGTCAGTGCAGATCGCCAAGCTCACTGGCACCACCCCTCCCGAAGAAATCGTGCAGGTGGCACCGATGCCCCCTCCGCAAACTCCTACAACAATCCCTTACGCAACCACTACCCAGCAATTTGCGCCAAGCGAGCAAACTGATGACTCATTTGGTGATACATGGAATCCGGTGAACGAACAAACTGCACCAGACACACCAAGCGAACAGTGATTGCCAAATTGACGAAAATGGAGATAATGGCCGGATGCGCGGTTAGCTCAATTGGTAGAGCGCCACATTGACGTTGTGGATGTTGTAGGTTCAAGTCCTACACCGCGCACATGAAATATCTTATTCGAAAGAATGAAGTCGTCACTTCGGGAGAGCACGGGGTTTCTAAGTTTAGCGAGTACAATCTCCCTTTCAATCACTTCTCTACTGGTGTATCGGAAATACATGGCCGATACCCAACGACAGGGTTTGATGTAGACACAGAGATTGAGGCCGCTTGGTTTGTAGTGGCTGGAACAGGTACCATATTTGTCGGTGACAGGGAACATCTTGTTGCAGAAGGTGACATGGTTTTTGTACCACCGAACGAGAAATTTTGGATTGCAGGCAACCACCTGAAGCTAGTCGTTACCAGCAGCCCTCCGTGGAATGCTGAGCAACACAAGCACATCGATTGACGCGATGCCAAGCGAATGATTCTATGCATACAGTAACAACAACCCGTACGAGGTGGTCATGCGAAAGCGCAAACCCATCACCCCTTTGCCAAAGCTCACCGATGATGAGAAAGGGCTTGTTTTGTCGCTCCGGATTGGCGACAGATTTGGAACTATTGCACCCCATCCAAAGTATGGGTGCCTCGTACGAAAGTTTTGCGGTGACATTATTTATGTCAAGCAAGTTGCTAGTCTGAATGAGTACGAACTCGGCGCACTTACCACACTCTGCGACGCGGGTTTGTTTACAGAAAAGCACGGCGAATTTTCGCTCACCCGCACAGGTCTTGCGGCTGCACGCAGGCTGTAACAATGGCACCCTTTCGGGTGCCTTTCTTGTCCCCTTGTGGCATAGTGTGATGAATGAAAATTCTTGCCATCGAAACCAGTTGCGACGAAACAGCCGTCTGCATCATTGATGCGACTGGCACGCCGTGGGAGGGTGGTGCGCCCTTTAAAACCCTGGGCAACGCCCTCCATTCTCAAATTGAAACACATCGCCCCTATGGGGGTGTGTTTCCCAATCTCGCCAAGCGGGAGCATGCAAAAAATTTAGTTCCGATAGTGTCCTCGGCACTAAAAGACGCTGGCCTGTTACAGACAAATACAAACCCCTCGGTGAGCAAGACCCAGCTGGATACCATTAAAGAACTGCTCGCGCGCGAACCTGAATTGTTTGCCCACCTGCTCATTTTTTTTGCACAGCATCAGAAGCCCGAGATCGACGCAATTGCCGTTACTGTCGGCCCAGGGCTCGAGCCAGCATTATGGGTTGGAGTCAATTTTGCGCGCGCACTTTCGTTCGCCTGGAATCTACCCGTCGTTCCCGTGAACCACATGGAAGGACACATAGTGATGTCGGCTGTCGACGAGAACGACACGATTGCACCAATTGCATTCCCTGGTGTCGCCCTTCTGATTTCTGGCGGACACACCGAGCTGGTGCGCATGCAAGATTGGTTTCACTACAAAAAAATCGGGCAGACCCGCGATGACGCCGTAGGCGAAGCGTATGACAAAGTTGCACGACTCCTCGGCCTGCCGTATCCCGGTGGCCCAGAAATTTCCAAGCTCGCCACTGAGGCACGCGAAAAAAATATCCCTTCGCCATTCCCTCTTCCGCGCGGAATGATACATAGCCCTGATTTAGATTTTTCTTTCTCAGGGTTGAAAACGGCAGTGCGTGTGGCACTACAAAAACACGGTGCGGTATCAGCTGAAGATGCGCGGGGTATTGCGCGAGAATTTGAAAACTCGGTGGCTGATGTGTTTATTACAAAGGTGCGCAAAGCCATCACACAAGAATCTGCAAAGACAGTCATTGTGGGTGGCGGTGTCGCAGCGAACAAATGGCTTATACAAAAGTTGCGCGACATGGTCACTGCAGAATTCCCCAGCACTTCGTTTAAAGTGTGTCCGCCCAAAAATGCTACCGACAACGCGCTTATGATTGCAGTTGCGGGATATGTGCGGGCGACAAAAGAGCCATTGGGGAGCAGTTATGCAAAACCTGATTCACTGCGCGCAAACGGAAACTTTTCTCTGGATGAAAGTAGCGAGGTTGGGATATGACGAAACCCCGCACGCAGCGGGGTTTATGAACGAGTCCTAAGTGCACAAAAGACCCCGGGATATCCCGGGGTCTCAATCAGCTACCGTAAGGGCACTTCGGTTGAAAACGAACCCCTTCGGCAACCATCTGCGCGAGCATGGCGAACGCAACCGCACACGCGCGCTGCACCGCCTCCTCACCATCACTTTCGCCGTACTGGCCAAGCCTGTCAAAAACCGCTTTCGCGATTTCCTCGGGCGGGCATTCGGCAAACGCAAGTGTTTCGGCCTGAAGCGCAAGTAGATTGAACAGCTTGCCTTCCGCCCCAACTGGCTGTGGCCATTTCAGAGCCACACGAGTGAGATCATCCATGCGTCTGTGCCCTTTTCTACCTTCCAGCTACATTGGATTCTACAGTGTTTTTTGCTTATGTCAAATCTGATGCCTTGCTCTCTTTTAAAAAAATGGTACGGTTTCGGCAGAGAGGTATGGAGAAACCCGATGGCACCTGACGCGGTCCGCTCGTATGGCTATGCTATCGTCTATGCGGCCCTGGTTGCATTAGTCATTTATATGACACGACTACCCGATGGCTATGCCTCAGTCGTACTGTCTCTGATGGAAGGTACTGATATATTCTTTACTTTCGCACTCGTAGGAGGTGTCATCTTCCTTGTCTCGATTTTTGTCTCAGGACTTATTTTCGCGATCTTGCAGGCGAATCCTGTGTCAGGCCATGGTATGTTCGTCGGCACTGTCGCATTCTTTGCAATAACTGGCGTATCAGTAGTGATAGTCACACCGAATCTAGGCATCCGCATGTGGGCCAGCAATGCAACCGATTGGATAGTGGTCACCGCACGAGAAACGATACCACTTACCACACTGCTTGCGCGCGGAAAGAAATTGGATGAACCCGGACGACTTGTCACCACTCGCCCGGAGACGATATGTGCCACGGGCCGCCGGAGTGGTCAGAGATATGATTTCTCCTTTAGCGAGTCGTCGCCAGCTGTAGTAACTGTATGTGCAAAGACGAGTATGGCTTCCATTTCCAATCTTGGCACAGCCAAAATACCACTCAACGAAGCGTATGGAATTAATGCGAGGGACGCTGCCCGTCGCGCCATGCGTTCAGTACTTCTCGAGACCTACACCAGTGCGTTTCCCCATTGTCTTACAGACAAATATCCTGACCAAACAACCCTGGCCTGTCTTCAAAACAAAATGGACACGGCGAGACCCGCATGGATGGCAACAGCATACATTGATTCAATTACTGTTTCTGTCACAGTGCACTAGTGAGAAGTCCGGTATGTCCGGGCTTTTTGTTTTCCAGAGCCTTTAGACATGCTAGGATAGCTCGATGGAAAGAAAGCCAGTACCTGAAGCCTTTTTAAAGCCCTACAATCCCACTACAGAGGAGCCGGCTATGTATGCCCTATGGGAACAGAGTGGCTATTTCAACCCCGATAATCTCCCCCAGAAAGAGAGTGAGCCGTTCACTATTATCATGCCTCCGCCAAACGCCAATGGGTCACTTCATGCAGGACATGCGGTGTTTGTGACTATTGAAGATTTGATGATTCGCTATCAACGCATGCGTGGGCGCCGCGCACTATGGTTGCCGGGTGCTGATCATGCGGGCTTCGAAACACAGGTGGTGTACGAAAAGAAACTCGAGAAAGAAGGTCGCACCCGATTTGGCATGGATCCCGAGGCACTTCGCAAAGAAATTCTTGATTTCACTCTCGCCAACAAAAGTTTTATGGAAGGCCAGCTCAAACAGCTGGGCGCATCGTGCGATTGGAGTCGCGAGAAATTTACACTCGACGCGGATGTCGTAAAAACGGTCTACGACACTTTCGAACAATTACACAAGGACAAGCTGGTATACCGGGGTTCACGCATCGTCAATTGGTGTCCCAAGCATCAAACTTCCCTTTCTAATCTCGAAACCGAACGCGAGACGCGCACCAGCCCTTTCTATTATCTCAAGTACGGTCCGTTCACCATTAGCACCGTGCGCCCGGAAACAAAATTTGGTGACAAGTATGTGGTGATGCATCCTGACGATAATCGTTACGCGCACTACAAAGAAGGCGACACGCTCGAGCTTGAATGGATCAATGGTCCCATTACCGCCACGGTTATCAAAGACGAAGCGAGCGACCCCGCTATCGGCAGTGGTGTCATGACCATCACGCCATGGCATTCGGGTATCGACTTTGAAATCGCCAAACGCCACGCATTGCCTATGGAGCAGGTTATTGATTGGCGTGGCAAACTCTTGCCCATTGCCGGTGAATTTGCCGGCATGAACATCACCGAGGCACGACCAAAGATTGTCGAGAAACTACGCACCAAGGGCCTCGTCGAAAAAGTAGACGAGAAGTACCAAAACGAAGTCCCCGTGTGTTACAGGTGCACCCGAGAAATCGAACCCCAAGTGAAGGAGCAATGGTTTATCACCATGAAGCCACTCGCAGAAAAAATTGTTGAGAAAATCGAGAACAACGAAGTGATTTTTCATCCAGAGCACTACAGGAAGATCATGCTGCACTGGCTGACCAACATCGAGGATTGGCCGGTATCACGCCAAATCGTCTGGGGTATTCCGATCCCGGCTTGGTACAAGGGTGCCGACATACATATCGGCACTGATTCTCCTGGCGAAGGATGGGTAAAGGAAACCGACACATTCGATACTTGGTTTTCATCAGGCCAGTGGCCTTTTGCCACATTGGGCTTCCCTGATGGCCCCGACTTCAAAAAGTTCTATCCCACACAGGTTATGGAAACAGCCGGGGAAATTATTTTCTTCTGGGTGGCGCGCATGCTGATGCTTGGTTTGTATCGTACGGGCAAAGTCCCCTTTGCGACTGTTTATCTCCATGGCCTCGTCACCGCCAAGGACGGCCAAAAAATGAGCAAGAGCAAAGGCAATGTCATCAGCCCGCTTGAGCTATCAGAGAAATACGGAACCGACGCGTTGCGTATGGGGCTCACCATTGGCAACACGCCCGGAACCACTACTGCGCTCTATGAAGACAAAATCCGTGCCTACAAATTGTTTGCAAACAAAATCTGGAACATCACGCGTTTTGTATTGGAGAACGCCGGGGATGCAGCGCTCGAGAAAAAGCCGACCTTACTCGAGGCCGACATCGAACGCTACAATGAATTACACGACACGATTATCGATATCACCAAAGACATCGACGGCTACCGCTTCTATCTTGCCGGAGAAAAGCTGTACCAGTATGTATGGCACACACTGGCCGACAAAATTCTTGAGGAAAGCAAGGTTATCTTTGCCGAAGACAAACCAAACGCACACGCGTCACGCCAGTGGTTCCTTTTGCACGCGCTTGATTGCTCACTAAAGCTCCTCCATCCATTTATGCCATTTGTCACCGAATCTATCTGGCAGAAACTCCCACAGAAAGACACCGATGTTTTGATGGTCGCACGCTGGCCGATGAATAAATCCTGATTCCCCATGCTACGATAGGCGGATGAACGAGATTGTTCCTATTCTCCTTGCAACTGCCGGTGGCATACTTCCCGCCCTTGCCTGGCTGTGGTTTTGGCTTAAAGAAGACAAGAAACATCCTGAGCCTCGTCACCTGATTGCCCTCGCCTTTTTTGTGGGCATGCTCACTGTCGCGCTCGCCATCCCCGCTCAAAAATTTGCAAAATTGTTTATCACCGGCACTACCACTCTTTTCATCGCTTGGTCATTTATCGAGGAAATCTTGAAATACAGCATGGCTCGCAGCACAATTTTGTGGCGCCGAGATGTCGACGAGCCCCTCGATATGGTGATATACATGGTCGTTATCGCACTTGGCTTTGCGGCAGTCGAAAACACCCTATTTCTCCTTTCTCCTCTCGCAGGCAACGATGTCTTCGACACTATCCTGACAGGCAACCTGCGATTCATTGGTGCAACGCTGCTACATGTTCTTTCGTCTGCCGTTGTAGGTCTTGTGCTCGCTTTTACCTACTACAAGAAACCACTGGCCCGGAATCTTTATGCATTAGCCGGAGTTATCCTCGGTGCACTTTTGCACAGTGGCTTTAACTTCCTTATACTAAACTCACCAGATCGATATCTCTTGCGCACTTTCGCGCTTGTATGGATTGGTGTGGTGGTGGTGCTCGCCTTATTGGAAATTATCAAACGCGTTCGTCGGTGCCGGATTGGTTAATCGACCACATTACAAGTATGACAACCATGAAGAAACCGTCGCTTTTGGAAAGACTCACCGGAGGCATGGGGCCACAAGACGGCTATGATGATTTGTTCGAGGACGAACAAGCACTCCCTGCAACGCCCGCTGAAAAAAGACTCCCTACACACAACACTATGCCATCACACCAACCTCCCGAACAAACGGAAACAGAGCAAGTCGGCGAGCTTGCTGTCGATGTCTACCAAACAGCGACACATGTTGTTGTTAAAGCATTGATTGCGGGCGTCACCCCACAAAATATTGAAATTGCACTCACTCGCGAAATGCTTACCATCAAAGGTGTTCGCGAGGATGAACGCGAAGTCGAAGGTGACGGCTATTTTCAGCGAGAATTATACTGGGGCGCATTTTCACGCACCATTCTTTTACCCGAAGAAGTCGATGTCGACGCAGCCGAAGCTTCTGAGAAGCACGGCATTCTTGTCATTCGCTTACCAAAGATCAACAAAGCAAAACAAACCAAACTGAAAATCAAAGCGCGGTAGCACCCCTATTTCGACCACGAGAAAGGCACCCTGTGTGGGTGCCTTTTGCATTACGGCGTTTGAACTGCCGGCGGTGGCGGCGCTGCTTGCGCAGCCCGCCCTTCGTCAACGACCTCTTTGATCGCCTTGAACAGCGGAAGAAAGAGGAGACCACCGAGGATGCCCCGGAAACTGACACCAAAGACGCACAGACCTGCAAGCATGCACGCAATGACTCCGAGCATAGTGAACTCGAGTTTGCCGCCGACGACCCACGGAGTCACGACTGACATTTCCAGCTTGTGCACGACATAGGTCATGAGCAACATGTACCCAAGCCACGAGAACGCCAGCCCAAAATGCATCAGGCTGAAGGTTGTTGCAAGGCCATAGTTGATGATGCCACCTATTCCTGGCAAGCCACCAGTAGTGCCGAGTGCAATACCATAGGTAACTGCTTTTCCAAAACTCATGCCAAATACAAGTTTGAGCACCATGGTGAAGAGAACACTGAAGCCCACCATGACCAGTGCCATCGCTCCGAAAAGAACGGCACCGTATCGCTGAAAGCGAAGACCTACTTCGATCCATGCTTCAGCCTGATTCGGATAGAAGGTGCGAAGCATTGCTCCGATTCCCACGGCTTCACCATGGGGTCCGCGCCAATACATAAGAACCATGAAGCCCAAAATGACGAGGGCAATAATTTCGCCTACACCCAGTGCGCTACGAAACAGAAAAGTAAGAACCGATGTCGCCAACTGGGCGCTCGGGGCCACCAGTGCGCCGAGGCTTTTTTTGAGAGCTTCGACTGCATCTTCGATTGTATTTTCCGGCAAGAAGCCACCGAAGTTTTTTTGTAACCACTCGAGCCATGCCTTCGCTTGTTCAGGAGCCGTAACTGCGAGTGTCCCTGCGTTTGAGGCGGTCTCCTCGAGACCATGCAGGATGGCGGGAACCAGGAAGTAGCTCCCGGCACCGACCACCGCAAAGAAAGCAACGCCGACCAGACCTGCGGTCAGCATGTGCGGTAGGCGCATCTTTCGTGCAATCCACGCAATGCCCGGATCCGCGATAGCGATAACAGCGATCAACAACACCAGTGTTGTTGTGGCCTCTAAATATTTGTAGAGCGCGAGAGCAAAGAGACCCGCGATAATCGCCCCGCCAACCTGCGGATTGCGAGGAGAAAGGTTTATTTTCATTCGTAGACCTCTCTTATGCTCGGGTTTGTTCCCAGCTATTTCGATTATACTATGTAAATCTAATCCGTCAAATTTCGTGCGTCCGAGAAACCGCGCCGTTACGGCGCGGTTTTGCACGAGCAACAGCAACGCCGCCGTTCTTCGTGAAAATCTTCAAGAAATCGCACGAGTCGGTTGTGGCGTTTCCGTGCGAGTCGCTTACCTTCCTTAGTCTTCATTCTGTCTTTTACCAGAAGAAGTTTTTCGTGAAAGTGCCCGATAGCGCTCGTACTGTTTTGCTTGTAGGCCTCTGCAGATCCATGACGCTCTATTGCCTCATGCGGCACATGCAGTGGTCGTTTTTTGTAGCCGGCATAAGCAAACACACGCGCAATACCAATCGCACCGATTGCATCAAGGTAATCTGCGTCTTGGACCACTTTTCCCTCGAGTGTGGGCATGTCATCTGGGACATGAGCACCTTTGAACGACATCCGCGCAATAATTTCGCAGACTTCCATCTCGATAATGTGCGACTTAAGCCCGCACGCACGCAAAATACAACCTGCTTTTTTCGGTCCTGCAGAATCATCACCTCCATGGAATTTGTAGTCCGCAACATCGTGAAGAAGCGCGGTGAGTTCGACCACATACGAGTCTGCTTTCTCAACACAGGCAATATGCCTCGCCAAGTGCCACACTCGCTCGACATGATACCAATCATGGCATCCAGGCGCCCCATCTAGCTCCTTTTGCACGGCCTGTGCTACGGCAACAATCACCTGTCGCCGTTGCTCGTTGATGCGGGCTTCAACAACTACATCTCTCATTAGAAAGCCTTTTTCTCTTGTCCGATGGATGATAGCACATCGATTATGTATATGCTCTTTTTTGTGCTCGGGGCCAGATTCGAACCGGCGAC
>ERZ1292623.1695-Hain-H51-01um-R1-1695-length-20699-cov-7_pt2 | contig 11639 bp, 12 predicted proteins | sample MGYA00564398_ERZ1292623 | MGnify/ENA primary metagenome ERZ1292623 (study PRJEB36523, sample SAMEA6512633) | groundwater metagenome | collected 2019-01-07 | study: AquaDiva: Metagenomics assemblies of 32 groundwater samples | reverse complement strand
TGGAATATATTTGAAGAATGAGATAAAAAGGTATCGTAAGGAAATTGACAAGGTTGATTCTAAGATTTTAGAGCTTCTGAATAAAAGGGCAAGGCATGTAATTAAGATTGGCAAGATAAAAAAGGGGGTGGCTGCAGATTTCCATTCTCCAGAGAGGGAAAGGCAGATTTATGAGAGGCTTGAAAAAGAGAATAAAGGGCCGTTTCCTCAGGAAGGCGTAAGGGCAATATTCAGGGAGATAATGTCAGCCTCTCTTTCACTTGAGCAGCCGCTTCGCGTTTCATATCTTGGGCCTCAGGCAACATTCACCCACCTTGCGTGCATGCAGCAATTTGGCAACTCAGCCCACTATCTCCCGACAAGCAGCATAAAAGAGGTCTTTAATGAGGTTGAAAAGGGAGAGGCAAGCTATGGTGTTGTTCCAATTGAAAATTCAACAGAGGGCATTGTAAGCTCCACCCTTGATATTTTTGTTGATTCAAATATAAAAATCGTCGGCGAGATACTCCTTGAAGTCTCCCACAATCTGATGTCAAAGACAGGCAGGATTGAGGATATAAAAAAGATATATTCCCATCCCCAGCCTATTGCTCAGTGCAGGCGCTATCTTGAGAATAATCTCTCAAAGATACCTATTATTGAGGTCTCAAGCACTGCAAAGGCAGCAGAGATGGCAGCAGAAGACCATTCATCAGGCGCCATAGCAAGCGAACTTGCCGCAAGTTTATACGGCCTTAAGATTGTAAAGCGGAAGATTGAAGACAACATATATAACCTTACAAGGTTTCTGATAATAGGAAAGAAGAAACTGCCCAAGACAGGCAGGGACAAGACATCAATAATGTTTTCTGTAAAGGATGAGGTTGGAGCGCTGTTTAATATGCTGAAACCATTTGCAGAAAACAAGATAAATCTGACAAAGATAGAATCAAGGCCTTCTAAGAAAAAGGCATGGGAATATATATTCTATGCTGATATGGACGGCCATATAGAAGAGGATAAGGTAAAGAGGGCATTGCATGACCTTGAAAAAGGATGCCTCTTCTTTAAGATACTCGGTTCCTATCCAGCAGCAAAAGAAAGCGGGGTAAAAGGCAGATGATAATAGTATTAAAACCAGGCGCAACAGAGGAGCAGATCAATCATATAGTTGAGAAGCTGAAAGGCTTTGGCCTCCAGATACACATGTCTAAAGGAGAAGAGAGGACGATTATCGGCGCAATTGGCGACGAGAGGGTGCTTGCCAATCAGCCGCTTGAGATATTCCCTGGCGTTGAAAAGGTTATGCCCATACTGCAGCCATTTAAACTTGTGAGCAGGGAGTTTAAAAAAGAGGATACTATTATAGAGTTTGAAAATGGCGTCAAGATAGGCGGCAAGAAGATACATGTTATGGCAGGTCCCTGCGCAATAGAGAGCAAAGAGCTTCTCATCCAGATTGCAGAGGATGTAAAGGCAGCAGGCGCGTCATTCATCCGCGGCGGCGCATTTAAGCCGAGGACATCTCCATATACATTTCAGGGTCTTGGTGAAGAGGGTTTAAAATATCTATCAGATGCAAAGAACAAGACAGGCCTGCTTGTAATTACAGAGGTTATGGACCCGAGGGATATTGAACTTATCCTGCCTTACACAGATATAATCCAGATTGGCACAAGGAATATGCAGAACTTCAGGCTTTTAACAGAGGTCGGCGGCTATGACAAACCTGTTCTTCTTAAAAGAGGTCTTGCAGCAACAATAAAAGAATTTCTAATGTCAGCAGAATATATCATGGCAAAGGGAAATACAAAGGTGATGCTCTGTGAGCGCGGAATCCGCACCTTTGAGACCTATACAAGAAACACGCTTGACCTTTCTGCGATTCCAGTTATAAAGAAGCTGAGCCATCTCCCTGTGATAGTTGACCCGAGCCACGCTGTAGGCAAATGGGATTTGGTTGCGCCAATGGCAAAGGCAGCAGTAGCAGCAGGAGCAGACGGCCTTATAATTGAAGTTCATCCTAATCCAGAAGAGGCATTTTCTGACGGGGAGCAGTCTTTAAAGCCAAAGGCGTTTAAAGAGCTGATGAAGGAGCTGAAGGTAATTGCTAAGGCTGTTGGAAGGGAGCTGTAGTATATAGTGTGGTGTCTCATAAATAGCTTTACACTTTTTGTCATTCCTGCATGCCTCTGGCAGGAATCCAGTTTTGTCTATTTCCTGCCTACCGGCAGGCAGGGTGGATTCCAGCTCAAAAACGCTGCGGGAATGACACCTAAAAAATATAAGGAAGTATTAGGGACAGGACACTAAATGGAGCTTCCCTTTTTCAACCGCATGGTAATTGTTGGCGTAGGCTTGATTGGCGGCTCCCTTGCAATGATAAGCAGGAGAAAGGGTCTTGTAAAAGAGATAATTGGCGTTGGAAGGGGCGCTGCCAATTTAAAAGAGGCAGTTAAGCTGAATATTATTGACAGTTTTACATTTGATATATCAGAGGCAGTTAAAGGCGCAGACTTGATAGTTCTTGCAACACCTGTTGGAAGTTTTGAATGGCTTGTAAAGCAGATGAGACATGGTCTGAATAAAGGTGCAATTATCACTGATGCTGGAAGCGTTAAGGGAAGAATGGTAAGCAGGATTGAAAGACTCCTTCCAAAAGGGACATATTTTGTGGCTGGACATCCAATAGCAGGCAAGGAAAAGACAGGCGTTAAGGCTGCTTCACAAACGCTATTTGAAGGAACCAAGTGCATATTAACCCCTACTAAAAAAACAGATGCATCTGCGCTAAAGAAGATAAAGGCATTGTGGAAGGCTGTTGGCGCAGAGGTTGTATTAATGGACCCGATGCTTCATGACAAGGTGCTTGGCGCAGTCAGTCATCTGCCCCATGCTGCAGCATATTCTATTGTGAATACAGTAGCAGAGATTAAAAAAGACGGGAATAATTTTATTGCCTTCTCTGGCGGCGGGTTTAAGGACTTTACAAGGATCGCTGCAAGCTCTCCTGAGATGTGGCGGGATATATTTTTAAGCAACAGGGAAAATCTTGTTAATATGATTAGCCGATATCAGAAAAATCTGGAGAAGCTAAAAAGATACATAAAGGATAAAGACAGTAAGGGACTAATTAAGGAATTGGAAAAGGCAAAGGCAATAAGGGATAGGCTGTAACTGTTTAGCGTTTTCTAAGTGAAACGCTAAACATCATTGAAAATTGTAAATTGCAAAATGAAAAATGCAAATAATGTCATTTCCGCAGCGTTTTTGAGCGGGAATCCACCCTGCCCCTGAATGTTTCTGTCAGGGGTGCAAAACTGGATTCCTGCCAGAGACATGCAGGAATGACATACTTACAATTTGGAAAGTTAAAATTTTACAATTTTCAATTTAAAATTTGCATTTTGCATTGAAGTTTAGTCATTTCTACAAATGGCTAAACTGTTACGAAAGGCTTAATTGAAGACGATCAAGGTTAACATAACAAAGGCATTAAAAGGCGAGATAACAGTCTCAGGCGATAAATCCATATCCCACAGGATTGTTATGATAGGCGGAATTGCTGAAGGCAAGACAAAAATAACAGGTTTTCTTTCAGCAGAGGATACAATAAATTCAGCAAGGGCAATGATTGCCCTTGGCGCAGAGATTGAAGGAATAGGCACTGAAACACTTATTATAAAGGGTAAAGGATTAAGAGGATTATCTGAGCCAGAAAATATACTTGACCTCGGCAACTCAGGCACAGGCATAAGGCTTCTTATAGGCCTTTTGGCAGGTCAGAATTTCTTTTCTGTATTAACAGGCGATGCCTCATTAAGAAAAAGGCCGATGGGCCGTGTTGCAGAGCCTTTAAGACAGATGAGCGCAAATATTACAGGAAGAGATGGAGGCAAGAAGGCTCCGATTGCTATTACAGGTTCTAAGATAAAAGGCATTGATTACAAATCTCCTATAGCAAGCGCACAGGTTAAGTCCTCTCTGCTTTTGGCAGGGCTCTATGCAGATGGCGAGACAAGCATTACAGAACCAATGAAGTCCCGCGACCATACAGAGAGGATGTTAAGAGCCTTTAGCGCAGAGATAAAAGAGAAGGATTTAACAGTCAGCATAAAAGGCGGACAGAGATTGAATGCCGGAGAAATAGTGGTTCCAGGAGACATATCCTCTGCAGCATTTTTCCTCGTTGCCGCATCAATTGTAGAGGGTTCTGATGTTGTTATTAAAGATGTGGGAATTAACCCTACAAGGACAGGCATCATAGATGTATTAAAGAACATGGGCGCAGATATAGAGCTGTTTAATAAAAGAGACTTTGGCTTTGAGCCGGTTGCAGATATCAGGGTGAGATATTCAGCCTTAAAAGGCACGACTGTTTCAGGCAAACTTGTGCCGCGCACAATAGATGAATTCCCTATCCTATGTATTGCAGCTGCATTGGCAGAGGGTGAGACAATAATCCGCGATGCAAAAGAGCTTCGTATTAAAGAATCAGACAGGATTGCAGCAATGGCAGAAGGTTTGAGAAGAATGGGTGTTGAGATAGAAGAGTTTGAAGACGGTTTGAGGATTGTTGGCAGGGAGAGGCTGAATGGCGCAAGGTGCAGAAGCTATAGCGACCACAGGGTTGCAATGGCATTTATTATTGCCGGGCTTAAGGCAGATGGAGAGACTGTAGTAGAGGATACAGAGTGGATAAGCACATCCTTTCCAGATTTTATGGAGAAGCTGAACGCATTGAGAGGTAGATAAATATAAATAATAGAGGGCAATGTAGGGGCAACCCTATGTGGTTGCCCTCATGTGGGCGGCCACACAGGGCCGCCCCTACATTAAAAGGAAAATCATGGATTCCCGCTAAAAACATGCGGGAATGACATTACAAAGACTTTGTATGTGAATTGATGAGAAACAAGCTTATTATAGCCATAGACGGCCCGTCAGGCGCTGGCAAGAGCACTGCTTCTAAGCTTCTTGCAAAGAGGCTTGGATATATATATGTAGATACAGGCGCCTTGTATCGCGCTATTGCATGGAAGGTAAAGGAAAAGAATATAGATATGAGAGATGAAGCAGCGCTGGATAATATGTGTGATGCAACTGAAATTAAAATAGAATTAGTGGATGGTGAGCAAAGGGTATATGTTGACGGCATAGATGTAAGCAGTTATATCAGGACGCCTGAAATAGGTATGATGTCTTCTAAGGTGTCTTCAGTCCACTGCGTCAGAAAGAGGCTGCTGGAACTGCAAAGACAGTTTGGAAAAGAAGGCGGCGCTGTAATTGAAGGCAGGGACATCGGCACAGTTGTATTTCCTGATGCAGAGGTCAAATTCTTTCTCAGCGCCTCTGATGAAGAGAGGGGACGCAGGAGATATATTGAGCTTAAAGAAAAAGGCCATAATGTAAGCTTAGAGGATACAACAGAGAATATTAAGAAAAGGGATTATAATGATTCCCAAAGAGATATAGCGCCTCTCTGCGTTGCTGATGATGCAATTGTGATGGACTCCACAGGACTTGATGCAGAGGGTGTGGTAAAAAAGATGTTAGATGAGATCAAAAAAAGAGAGAATGAGCTGAGAGTGATAAAGAATTCAGGCGGTCAAGGGGTCAGAGCAGGATGTTCTATGCTATTTTTCATCTGATACTTTTTGTAATTGTGAAGCTCTTTTTCAGGATAAAGGTTATAGGCCGCAGCAATATACCGAAGAAGGGCGGGGTGATAATCGCATCAAACCATGTTAGCTATCTTGACCCGCCTTTTATAGGCTGTGTAATATGCAGAAGGGTAAATTTTATGGCCCGTGACGACCTTTTTCGTAATCCTGTTTTTGCATGGTTTTTAAGAAAGTTTAAGTCGTTCCCTGTTAAAAGGGGCACTGGTGATAGAGGCGCAATAAAGGAGGCAGTAAGGAGATTAAAAAAGGGAGAGCCTATGCTCCTCTTTCCTGAAGGCACGAGGAGCAGGGATGGAAGGCTCGGTAAGGGAATGCCTGGCATAGGATTGGTTGCAGCGCTTACAGGCGTTCCTGTTGTCCCTGCCTTTATAAAAGGCTCGGAAGATGCGCTTCCAAGGGATTCAAAGAATCTAAGATTTAAAAAGGTGACAGTTGCTTTTGGAAAGCCAATAGACTTTACAGAGATGATAGAAAAGAACAGGGGTGATAAGAAAATGTTTGATAATATCGCCAATGATATAATGAAAGGGATTGCAGCATTGAAAGAGGAATTATTGTAAATTGAAGATTGTAAATTGGAAATTTTAAAATGAAGGAAAATAAATTTACAATTTAAATTTTGCAATTTTCATTTTACAATGGAGCGAAGCGACATGGAAATCATAATTGCGAAAAATGCAGGCTTTTGCTTTGGCGTAAAGAGGGCGATTAAACTTGCCTTTGATACAGCTAAGGATTATGGAAAGGATGTTTATACATTGGGCCCTATAATACATAACCCGCAGGTTGTAAAAAAGCTTGCAGAAGAGGGGGTTAATGCAGTAGAATCATGTAATGAGGTTTCAAATGGTGTGGTTATACTGCGATCCCATGGCGTTACGCCTAAGGTTATTGAAGATATCAATAAAAATGGAAACAGAATCATTGATGCAACCTGTCCATTCGTAAAAAAGGCCCAGAGATATGCTACTCAGTTAAAGGATGAAGGTTATCAGATAATCATTGTCGGCGATGAAAAACATCCTGAGGTTAAAAGCATTATTGGTTATGCTGGGGAAGGTGTTATTGTTACAGAAACAGGCGAAGGGATAAGCGAGCTTGTAAGAAATAAGAAGGTCGGCATAATCAGCCAGACAACCCAGTCAAGGGCAAATCTCTTAAAGGTAATAGACGAGTCCTTAAAAAGCGCGATGGAAGTAAAAATTCTGAATACAATATGCGATGCCACAAGCATCAGGCAGGAAGAGGCGCAGGAGATAGCAAGAGATGTTGATTTAATGCTTGTAGTGGGCGGCAGGAACAGCGCTAACACAACAAGGCTCGCTGCAATATGCAAAGAGGAGCTTGACAAGGTGTACCATATTGAGGTAGCTGATGAGATTAATGAGGAGTGGTTTAGGGGTGTAAACAGGGTCGGTATTACAGCAGGTGCGTCAACACCCGACTGGATAATTGAAGAGATTGTTCATAGATTAGGAGCAGTTAATGAAAAGATGGAACAGAATATTATTAGGAGGTGCTGATAATAATGATGGATAAAGAAGAGGGTAGCAGGAATATACCAAAGAAGGGGTATATCAAGTTCAAGGACGAATTTGAAGAGGGAGAGGAGATATCTGCGGATAGTAAGCAGGGCAACGAGCTGGACAGGCTTTATGATGAGTCCTTTACCAAGATAGAAGAGGGCACTATTGTAAAGGGAAGGGTAATGGCAGTACATAATGACGGTGTAATGGTTGACATCGGCTTTAAGTCAGAGGGCATAATTCCCATACAGGAATTCACAGGCGACGACCTCTCTAAGATAAAGGTTGGCGATGAGATTAATGTCTATTTAGAAGAGCATGAGGACAGTGAGGGGAATCTTATACTTTCAAAGGAAAAGGCAGATAAGGTAAAGGTGTGGGATGACGTTGAAAAGGCGTATAGGAATAATGAAATAGTTAAGGGAAAGATAATATCAAGGATAAAGGGCGGAATGACTGTTGATATAGGAGTAAAGGCATTTCTGCCTGGTTCGCAGATAGACCTCAGACCTGTAAGAGATATGGATAGATTAATAGGGCAGACATTTCCAATGCGGATTATTAAGATGAACAGCAAGAGGGGAAACATCGTTTTATCAAGAAGGGCGGTCTTAGAAGAGAGCAGAGATACAACCCGCAAGAGGCTTGTTGAAACACTGGACGAAGGCAGGGTTGTTGATGGTGTTGTAAAAAATATTACCGAATATGGCGCTTTTGTTGATTTAGGCGGTATAGACGGACTGCTTCATATTACTGATATGTCATGGGGAAGGGTAAATCATCCTTCTGAGCTTTTTTCTATCGGCAGCAAGATTAATGTAATAGTGCTAAAATATGATAAGGGGACACAAAGGGTTTCTCTTGGCTTGAAGCAGTTGTCAGAGGATCCATGGAAAGAGGCTGATAAGAGGTACACTCCTGATACAAGGGTTAAGGGCAAGGTAGTAAGTCTGACAGATTACGGCGCCTTTATTGAGCTTGAACATGGTGTTGAGGGATTAATTCATGTTTCAGAGATGTCATGGACGCATGATGTTAAGCATCCTTCAAAGGTTGTTTCAATAGGAGACATGGTTGAGGCTGTTGTTTTGTCAATAGATAAGGAGAATAGAAGGATATCCCTCGGCATGAAGCAGATTATTCCAAATCCATGGGAAATAGTGAAGAGTAAATATCCTGTTGGCACAAAGATAGAGGGCAAGATAAAGAACCTTACTGAGTTTGGCGCCTTTATAGGACTTGAGGAGGGGATTGACGGCCTGATTCATGTTTCTGATATTTCATGGACAAAACACATAAAACACCCGTCTGAGATGCTGAAAAAAGGCCAGAAGGTAGAGACTGTTGTATTAAAGATTGACATTGAAAAGGAGCGCATTTCGCTCGGCATAAAACAGCTTACACCTGACCCATGGGAAAAGGAGATACCGGAAAAATATAAGGTTGGAACTGTAGTAAAAGGCAAGGTTGTTAAGGTAACAGACTTTGGGGTTTTTGTTGAATTAGAGGACGGGGTTGATGCCCTTATCCATTCTTCTGAGACAGGTATTGAACCGTCTGCTAAAGTTGAGGCTGAGTTTTCTGTCGGCTCTGAGATAACAGCAAAGGTTGCAAAGGTTGACAAGAATGAAAGGAAAATTGGTCTTAGCATAAAGCTGTATAAAAGGGATATGGAAAAGTCAGATGTCGATGACTATTTGAAATCGCAGGGAGATATTGATCAAAGTCTTGGCGCTGTAGCAAGGAAGGTTTTGGATAAAAAGGAGGAAGGGCAGCAGGAGGATTAAAAAATGAAAAGAAAGCCTTTAATTATTGGAATTATTATATTTGTATCCCTTGTTGTAGTTGTGTTTCTAATATCCTTTGGAACTACAATGCTTATGGGCGGTAAGATGGGCATAGGCGGAGAGAAGATCGCAATAATAAATATAAAAGGTGTTATTGTTGATTCTAAAAGCACTGTCAGGGAAATAAGAAAATATGCAGATAATCCCTCAGTAAAGGCAGTCATTGTGAGGATAGACAGCCCGGGCGGCGGTGTAGTTGCATCACAGGAGATATACGAGGAGCTGAAATGGCTTAAGGAGAAGAAGCAGAAAAAGGTTGTGGCCTCAATGGGCACTGTTGCTGCATCAGGAGGCTATTATGTTGCCTGCGCATCTGACTGGATTGTTGCAAATCCCGGCACATTAACAGGCAGCATTGGAGTTATAATGGAATTTGCAAACTTAGAGGGACTCTTTAAGAAGATTGGCGTTGAAGGCGTAGTAATAAAAAGCGGGAAGCACAAGGATATAGGTTCTCCGTTCAGGAGTATTACAAAGGATGAAAAAGAGCTTCTTCAGGCCATAATTGACGATGTATATGCGCAGTTTATCAGCGCTGTGGCAGATGGAAGAAAGATGAAGCCTGAGGCTGTTAAGGAATTAGCTGACGGAAGGATATTCACAGGCAGGCAGGCAAAGGAATTAAAATTAGTTGATGAGCTTGGGACAATGCAGGATGCAATTAATATAACAGCAAGACTCGCCGGGATAAAAGGCGAGCCTGGTATAATTGAAAAGAGGATGGATTTTTCTATATTAGACCTGTTAAAGGAAGAATTCTGGGGAGATATTGGAGAGAGATTAAGGAAAGGAAGTTATACGAACCTGCAATATCGCTATCTACTTTAGGCTAAAGGCTAAAGGCTAAAGGCGATAGGCTAATGCCTATGCCTTTAGCCTATTTGCCTATTGCCTAAAGCTTATTAACCTTTTTTAGCCTGAGGAGGTAAGAGGTATGACAAAGGCGGAATTAATTGAAAGGGTATCTGAGAAGATTCAGGGGTTAACAAAGAGGCAGACAGAGGTTATAGTCAACAGTGTATTTAACAGCATCAAGGAATCGCTTGCAAAAGGCAATAAGATAGAAATAAGGGGATTTGGCAGTTTCAGGATAAGGCAGAGAAGGCAGAGAGACGGCAGAAATCCTAAAACAGGTGTTTCTGTCAGTGTGCCTGCAAAGAGGGTTCCTTTCTTTAAGGCAGGCAAGGAGCTGAAGGAGATGGTGGACAAAAAGGCGTGATCCTGTATTAATTATATATCTTTAAGGTTTTTGACTTGACAGAGATGTTTTATATGTTATATGATATTGAGTATGATAACAAAGGGTGAGAAGTTTGTAATCTCTTTTGTTCTCTTATTAGTTTTAATCTTGAATTTCTCTGTTCCGTTTGTCTATGCTATTGAGAAAGCAGCGGAGAAAATAGAACCAGTGCAGTATTGCAACCTTTTTTGCAATCTTAGCCCTTCCATGGCGAAAGAAAGCGAAAAGGTCTTATGTCCTCATCATTTAAGGGAGATAAAGAAAAAGAGGCTTACAGACCACTTTCAATGCAGGATAGGTCCTGCAAGCTGCCATGATAATGCCCCGATAGCCAATACCTCATCAGCAGGTGAACCATGCCTGTTGAGCAAACATCCTATAAATCAGGTTCTAATTGTATCATTCCTTGATTTCTACTATTCAACAATTTCTTCACAAACAGTTATTTCATTCCTTGAAAAACCGCCGAGCAAGCGCCATTCTTAAATAGCTTTATATATTCACTTATTAAAGGTTTCAAAATTTAATTGACATGAGATACTCTTGTTAAGCAGTTGTCATGCCCGAAAGCTTCTGTCGGGCATCCAGAGTATCTTCAATGGATTCCCGCCCAAAAACTCTGCGGGAATGACATTTAATGGTGTTTTGAGCGTTTTTCAGCAGTTCACAAAACATTGGAGGATTAAAATGAGATTTACAAAAACAATAGTATCTTTATTTCTTATATCAGCCTTTATAAATTACTTTTCAGCAGTTAATGCTATTGAGCATGGCCAGGGTGCGGAGATGCAAAGCGGCATGAAGTGCGAGGTATGCGGCATGAATGTTATTAAGGGCGGAAAAGGGAATTTTGTGATAGAATTAAAAGATGGCAGCACAAAAACTACTGATTCCCCTGACTGCGGAATGCTTCTGAGGGGCAATATTTCTGATAATGTTAAGTCAGCAAAGGTTACAGACTACAACACAAAGGAGCTTGTTGATGCTGATTCTGCATATTATGTAAAGGGCGCTGATATAACAACAAAGAAGGATAAGCTTGAAAAGGGTCTTATGCCGAATTCTATGGTTGCATTTGCAGCAAAAGAGAAGGCAGAGGCATTTCAAAAAGAGCATGGTGGAGAGGTATTAAACTATGAGGCTGCAGTAAAGAGTCTTTCTGGAAAAAAGATGAAGAAGCATGGTCATGATGAGAAAAAAGGCCATGGTATGTAATATTAATGGTCTCAGAATTGAATTGACATAATCCTCACGCTGTCATTCCCGCAGGTATTAAGCGGGAATCCATTACGAATACTCTGGATGCCCGATAGAATCATTCGGGCATGACAGACAGGTAATGAGGGATTTTATAAAGAGCATA
>ERZ1292623.4349-Hain-H51-01um-R1-4349-length-11640-cov-5_pt1 | contig 11640 bp, 10 predicted proteins | sample MGYA00564398_ERZ1292623 | MGnify/ENA primary metagenome ERZ1292623 (study PRJEB36523, sample SAMEA6512633) | groundwater metagenome | collected 2019-01-07 | study: AquaDiva: Metagenomics assemblies of 32 groundwater samples | reverse complement strand
TTTTTACTTCTAAGTAAAATTCTTTTCCTTGAATTGTTGTTGTGTTGAGATTGAATTCTATGTCTTCATTTCTTCTTGAACCTGTTTCTATGTCTGCGGGGTTTCTTTTTTTAAGAGGCGGAGATCTTGATGCGTATGCGCCGATTGGTTTGAATGAGATTTCGCTTGCTTCTGTTGCTGAATTGCCGGATATTGCTGCAGGAATCATGACTTTTGTTGGGACGTATGTTCTTGGTGATTCAATTCCTACTGTTCTGCCTGTTCTGTCGTGCATGAAAGTTGCGCTTTCATAAGGTGTTAATCTAAATTCTAATTCTCCGTCGTTTTTGTGAGTGTTTGGCTGGACAACATATTCTCTGTTTCCTGCGAGGACTATTGTGTCAATGCTGTATGGAACTTGAGATTGAGTTAGTTTTCCTGCGCTTGCACCAGAAATGTAATCAGTAACTGAATGTCTTGTTGGTTGCGGAGCTGTTTGCACGATTGGAGGAGGTGTTTGTAACGGAGGCGAGCGAGGAACGTCGTTTGATGCGCAGGCTGATAAGATGTGGGCAGTAGCTGCTGCAGTTAATGCGACTAATGTTTTTTTCATGTTGTTTTTTAGAAAAAGATAGTTTTTAAGTTTGATGGTTATTTTGTTATCTTGGGAAGTAGTTAATATTTTTCATCTCTCTTTAATACCCAAGTGTTTGACAAATTATTTATTAATAAATTTATGTTCGTTAATATGATATGATTAGAATGTTTTTGGTTAATAAATTTAAATTCATTAATTTTTTTGCGGATTTTGGAATTACTGGGTGGTTCTTGACATTTTTGACTCGGCTTCTTTGAGTTTAAGCTTGTCTTCAATACCGAGACGGTCAATTAACTCTTTGTAACGATTTCTTATTGTGACTTCTGTTATTCCTGCTACGTCTGCGACTTCTCTTTGTGTCTTTTTTTCATCGTTCATTAGCGCTGAAACGTATAGGGCTGCTGCAGCTATTCCTGCTGGGCCTCTTCCTGAAGTTAATTCTGAGACGTCTGCTTTTTTCAAGATTTTTATTGCTTCGTTTTGAGCTTTTGGAGATAAGTGCAGGATTGAAGAGAATCTTGAGATGTAGTCTTTTGGAGAGGAAGGCTTTACTTTTATTCCTAGTTTTCTGATTATGAATCTGTAAGTCCGGCCTATTTCTTTTCGCGCGACGTCTGATGCGTTTGCGATTTCGTCTAAAGTTCTTGGAATATTATATGAACGGCAGGCTGCGTAAATGCAGGCGGCGATGACTGATTCCATTGATCTTCCACGGACTAATCCTCGCTGCAGAACAAATTGGTAAACTCTTGATGCTTCATCTCTTACGACTGATGGGAGGGTTAGGAATGAAGATACTCTTCTTAGTTCTGCCATTGCGAGACGGAGATTTCTTTCAATTGAAGTTGAGACGCGCTCCTGCCATTTCTTTAACCGCAGGAATTTTCTTGTCTGGCCTGCTTCTAGTTTGTAAATGTCAGAGATTTCACCGACGTTTGTTGTTAGGCCTTGATCGAATTTTTGCCTGGAGATTGGCGCTCCGCTCCTGCCTTTTTTTTCTGATTTGTCGAACTGGCCGCCGACGTCCTGGCCGGTGTCAACCATTTTGTCTTCTATAATAAGCCCGCAATCACCGCAAATAATTTCACCTTTTTGGTCATCGTGAGTGAGGTGTATGCCGTTACATTCCGGGCAGCGTTTTATGAAATTCATTGGACGAAAGCTTTATAAAGAGTTTTTTTGCGTGATAGTATTTAAAGCTTTCGGTTTATAGTTCGTCTTCCTCAATGCAATCTACTGCGGCTAAACCATTCCGGCCGTTATATTCTCCTTCGTGCGTTGTTCTTCTGCGTTCAGCATGCTCGATGTGATCTGGTTCGAGAGGCTGGCCGAAACATACTACTTCAATATATGTTGATAGGTCTTTTGGTCTTCCACACCCTACGTGCTCTAACCCTAAAATTAATCTGTCAGTTAAACTAATTACATCTCTTGGACTTATTCTTTTTAGGTCTTCTGCGTAAGCATGCATTATTCCATATATTGCTCTTAATTCTTCTGGCGTTCTTGCTTCGAGCTCTGCCGTTAATCTGTTGCGGCCATATCCTTGGCGAGTGCCTATTAGTTCATGTATTGCTTCTATTTCTGCTGTTGTTACCATTTTATTCAATTAATATTGCGTTGACAATTCCTTCTCTGCTTGGGCGGTTTGTTATTTTAGCTTTGCCTTTTGATGTTTGAATTATTGCGCCTTTCATAAGACGGTTTTCTCTTGCTAAGAAGATATTTTGGGGGGTTTGGAAAACTTTTTTTATTTCTGCTTTTTCTGTTTTCTTACCTGTTGAAATATTTGCGATGTTTGATTTTAGAATTATTGTTTTTTCGTGGCCGCCTTTGACTCTAATTGTTTTTGTTTTTATTTCTCCCAAAGAGGATTTATTTTCTTGATTTGGAATGTCTCCTGGGCGTTTCTTACGATTTGCATGATACTTTCCGCCTGTTGTTTTTCTGCCTTTGTTCATGCTTGAAAATTGCGGAGAGGGTTTTTAAACATTGTGAAAAGATTGGTGGTGTTTACCCTTTTATTAATTAATATTATTTATAATTATATTTAGTCGCAGTGAATATTATTTGTTTTTTATGTCAAAGTGCTTCCACAAAACCACAGCCTTTAGGCTGTGGAGCACTTTGAGCATCCAAAAAACCAAACAAACCCCACACTTCAGTGTGAGGTGAAACGCAAGGTTTTTTTATGTTATTAATTATTTTGTTAAATGCATAATCTTTATAAAGTATGTTTTGGAATACGACTTTATGGCGAACAACATCGAGCGACCGCTTGACCTTTTGAACAATTCAAAGGGAAAAGAGGTTATCGTGCAGTTAAAGAACGACCGGCAGTTTTCTGGTGTGTTGAAGGCATTTGATATACATATCAATATTGTCTTAGAAAACGCAAAGGAAATGCATAACGGCGAACTAAAGAGAAACTATGGCCCTACTTTCTTGCGCGGGGACACGATTATCTTTATTTCTCCTGCGTGATTTAACTGTTCTTGATAAATTTTAGACTTTGGTTACTTGGGAGTTTGATATTTACTTGATTATTATGATAGATGTCCGTAATTAATTATTTTTGTTCTGGTGTTGATTTGGGCTTCTTTTTTGAGTATTGGTAATAAGATAATTTGTTTATATTGTTAAAACATCAAAGTCATCCGGGATTGATGTGTTTTTGAAAATCTTTTTTGCTTCTTTTAGGAGCTTTGGGAGGTGATGTATATGCATCTGCGAGATGTGAACTAATGCGAGCTGCTTGGCTTTTGATTTTTTTGCTATTTCTGCCGCTTGTGCTGTTGTGAGGTGCTTGTATTCTGTGGCTTTTTCCTGCTCTTCTGCTGAATATGTTGATTCACAGATTAATAAATCTGAATTTTTTGCTATTTCTATACAATTTTGATTTTGTGCGGTATCTAGGATTATTGTTAGCTTTTTTCCTGGCTGGATATATGTTATGTCTTTTGCTTTGACTGTTTTGTTGTTGAACTTTATGTCTTTGCCTTGCTGTAATTGCCCTATCAACGGCAAGTTTGGCAGCTTGAGTTTTTTTAATTTGGTTTTGTTTATTCTTCTTTGTTCTTTTATTACTATTGAATATGCTAGAGTTGGAATGCCGTGGTCCATTGGGAGAGCTTCTATTTTTATTTGCTTGTCTTCGTAAATTGTTCTTGATGATACCTCATGGATTTCTATATTTATTTTGTATCTTGCGTAAATTTGTTGGAACAATTGCAGCTTTTCTCTTGTTGATCTTGGGCCGTAAATATGCAGTGTTTGTGAATAGCTGTTCATTCCCATAGTCTTTAGTAGGCCGGCTAGTCCAAGAGTGTGGTCTTCATGCCAGTGCGTGATAAGTATTTTTGTAAGTCTTTGCGGATTTTCTTCTGCTTTTTTAAATTGCCTTTGAATGCCTTCGCCGCAGTCAACTAAAATATTTTCTCTTTCAGTTTTCACTAGGAAACCGCTGTGGTTTTTTTTTGCGTTGGGGATTGCGCTGCCTGTGCCCAGACAGACTAATTTGAAGTTCATGATATTATTTAGTTATGGTGTTTTTAAATAGGTTTGTTTTGGCAAAGTTTAATAACTCTTTTGTGCATTAGTGCTTAGTGTTAAAGGTGAGCATTAATGCTCTATGATGAAAAGTGCTGATAAGGTTGCTGCTTTGTTGAAGAAGAATAGTGATGGTTTGACTATTGTTGAGATTGCCAAAATTCTTGGGATGTCTCGTAATACAGTTGCTGTTGCTTTGGCTGGTTTGGTTGGTGCTGGAAAAGTGAGGGTGCGGCCTGTTGGCGTTGCTAAATTGCATTACTGGGTTTTTGGAGGCAGGCGATGAGAAAATCCTTTGTTTTGTTTTTATTTTTGTTATTTTTTATTGACCTTGCTAGTTCTGCTGTTATATTTACTGATAATTTTGATACTGGTGTTCTTACTGGATGGAATTTAAGCAATGCAGCTGGAGCCAGAAATTGGAGCTTGAGTCAAGCAGACCCATTTCAAGGAACATGGCACGTAAATGCTAGCCCTGTGTCTACATCTGAACCTGCAGCCGTTTTACAGAAGAATTTGAATACTTCTAGCTATCAGAATATAACTTTAAGATATTACAGAAAGCTTGTAGGCATTGATGTGGCCGATGAATTTCAATCAGAATGGTTTAATGGAACTGGGTGGACTATAGCTGAATCTACGGGGGGCTCTGCTGCAAACGATGCCACTTATCAATTTAGAGAGTTTAATCTTTCAACTGCCGCAGATAATGTAGTTGATTTTCGCATTAAGTTTGAATGTACAGCCGGAGCTACAAGCGAGCATTGTAGAGTTGATAATGTTACTATTTTAGGGAATTTAATAACTGACTCTGTTTTGCCAGCAGTTAATTTAATTGCACCCTTAAATAATTCTTTAGTTTCTACATCTAATCATAGTTTTAACTCAACTTTTAGCGATAATATTGCTTTGTCTAACGCGACTTTTCATCTTTGGAATTCAACATTTGGATTGATTAATATGACCCCTAGTTTGTTGGGTGGAATATCTGGAAGCGTTAATTTGAGTGTGGCTTTGCCTTACGAAGGAAGATTTTATTGGAATTATTTAGCTAGAGACTCTTCGAATAACGCTGCTTTTAACCATATTAATTTTACTCTTCTTTATGATGCGACTACTCCTATTGCTAATTATGTTAATCCTACGTCAAATTCGGGCGTATTTGTTTCCAGGAATTATTTAGAGGTTAACACGACCAGTTCTGATACTAATTTTCAGTCGATAGCTACTAGACTTTTTAATGCCAGCGGTTCGCAATTATTTTTTAATATGTCTTTATCCAGTCCATTTTACCTAAACTATTCAGGACTTTCAGACGGGCTTTATTTCTATAATTCTACTGCAAATGACACTGTTGGAAATACTGTTTATTTGCAACATAGAAATATCACTCTTGATACTAGTGCTCCATATTTTACTGGAGTTCCGTTGAATAGCACTTTGAGTTATGGAAATTCATTTGGTGTTGATTTTAATGCTACTGACTCTATTCAATTTGACAGTTATTCAATAAATTGGAGCACTAATTTTGCAATAAATCAGAGCGGCTTTTTGAGAAATACTACCGCTTTATCTTTGGGAAATTATATAATCATAATTTTAATAAATGATACTGCTGGGAATTCTAATTCTACCGCTTACTCTCTCAAGGTTACATCTGCTTCTGGCACAATTTATACTTTTTTAAATCATAGCCGCTCTAATTTGACTATTGTTGAAGACACTTCGATTTATTTAAATTCAACTTTGATAAACGGCTCTGGCCAGATTAACCTTTATTTTAATGGCTCTTTGATAAACTCTGGGAATAGTCCATTGAGCAATTTAACTAATTTTACTCAAGTTGGACTGTATAATATAACTTCTATTTATTTTGGAAATGGAAATTATACTAATGCTTTTGAGACTTGGTTTGTAAATGTTATTGCTGCTCTGGATATCATTCCTCCATCTGTTTCTATTTATTACCCTTTGAATACATCATATAATTCAGTCCAGACTGCTTTGAATTACACTGCTTCTGATGCGAATTTGCAGGCGTGCTGGTATTCGACTAATGGTGGTGCTGTGAATACTACTATTGTTTGCGGGACTAATGTTACTGGGCTGAATTCCGGACAGGGATCTTCAACATGGAGAGTTTATGCAAATGACACTGTTGGAAACGTAGGATATTCTAATGTTAGCTTCTTTGTTGATAGTCTTCTGCCTTTGATTTATTTTGGAAATGGAACAGAACTTAATAATTCTGCAGTTTCCAACGACTGGATTTATGCAAATGTTTCAGTAATTGAATTGAATGAAGCAAATATCAGCTTTGCTCTGCGTAATTCAACTGGCCTCGTTAATTATTCAACTTTTTCTAGTGGTGTTAGATCAATAAACTGGACAGGACTTCCTGATGGAACTTATTATTATAATGTTACTGTTAAAGATACACTCAATAACTTTAATTATACCGAGACTAGAACAATTAATTTGGATAATGTTAACCCTTCTTTAACAATCAAAAGTCCATTGAATATTAGCTATGTTAATAATGCAAATATTTTAATTAATCTGTCAAGCTCTGGAGCGTCATCTGTATGGTTCTTTAACGGAACTGCTAATGAAACTTACGCAACTGAAATATATCGAAATTATTCTGTTGGCTCACATACTTTATTTGCATATGCAAATGATTCTGCTGGAAATACTAATTTTACTTCTGTTTCTTTTTCTGTTCGTTCACTATCAATTACTTGCGAAATCGGAGGCCCATATCAACAAAATGCCCTGCTTCTTGCTGACGGATATCTCTTGTTTGATTATTTAGGATTGTCAAATCAATCTATTAATTTATCATTTAATTACGCAAATAATAGTATATATTTTCAAAATGTAACCAATACCACCTTGGCCGGAAATTATCATCATGAATTATTCAATGTTTCTGCTGGCTCTTATTATCTTAATGCATCTGCAAACTATCTTAGTACTCCTGTAAGCTGTATTGACAACTTTTCTGTAGGATCTGGGGCATCTATCAATCTTGATAAGCTTGCTTCTGTTTATTCAGTTAATTCTACAGATATAGTTTACAATGTGAGTTTGCTTTTGTTTAATACTGGCGGTTCTTCCGCTATTTATTCAAATATCACTGATCCCGATTATGGATATATTAATTCTGGAAATTTGAGTGCTGGCTTTTCATATTCATTTAGCTATCTAAAATATTTCTCCAGACTAAATAGTACTTATTATGCTCAGCTAAATAGTTCTGTTGCGCGAGCAATTAATAGTTTTAATAATCTTATTCTTGTCGCTAATTCTACATCTATAAATATAACTGTGCCTGGAACGGGTTTAATTAATCAGCTTATTATACTTAAAAATATACAATTTATATCTCAGACGAGTTTAAATGTTACTTTTAATGTTTCTGTTACAGTTTACAATGCTGGAAATGATCTGTCTAATATTGTATATACAGATTCTGATATAAATTCTACTTCTTATTTGTTTAACTTAACTTCAGGAAATTCTTATTCACTTGATAAATTGGTGATCGTGCCTAAGGCAGCAAGCAATACAGTTCATACCTTTGCTCAAGGTGTTGCTGTTGTAAATTCGCAGAGCTTTTATTCCAATATTCCTTCTGTTAGCATTCCGGGATATGGTGGGCCAGCAGATATTATTGTTTATGCGCCAGCGACGGTTTTAGCTTCGGATATATTTAATTCTGTAATTGAAGTTAAAAATATTAATCCAGATATTGGACAGGACTTTATAACGAACTATTGGATAACTTCTGGTGATGAGAGCCAGAACCATAGTTCTGGACAACAGACTGTTTATGTTGGGGCGAATAGCTCTACAAATATAAGTGTAGTTTTGACTGCTCCATTAAGTGCAGGAAATTATCGTTTGCGAGCATTAACTTCGTGGGTTGGCGGGACAGCTACTGCTTTTGACACTTTTGAGGTTACTTCTGTCGGGGGCGGGACTGGTGGTGGAACTGGCGGCGGTGGAGGTGGAGGAGTTGGAGCAGGCGGTCAGCCACCGACGACTGGTGGAGTGATTGCGCCGCCGATTGTTGCTTGCATTGCACCTTATATTTTGTTTAATGGTGAGTGTTGTTTAGATTCAAATAGTAATTTATTATGTGATGATTTTGAATCTGCTGAACCTGAAATTCCGATTGTTGACGAAACCCCAACTATTACTGGATTGGCTTCACAGACCGATGAAATTTATCAAAGGTTATATTATTCTATATTTCTTTTTATTTTATTAGCTTTGTTGCTTTTATCTTGGTTGACTCATTATTGGACTACACGCAAGGAACTTAAGAGTAGACTCACTGCCAGATCATTGACTGGAATGGAAGTTTATACTTTAGCTGGCATGCGCTTTGGAATTGTTAAAGACATTATTGTTAAAGATAATGTAATTTACGGGCTTGCTGTTGAATTGGACGAGAAATTACAAACTGGACTTAAACGAGTTCTTGTGAGATATAATTACGTGAGGAGCGTGAAGGATGTTGTTCTTATTGATTCTTATTGCTTGGATTATTTATTAAGCCATAGGAATAGTTTTAAAAACGGTTTGTCTGACTCTGTTGTGCGGGACCCCGTAGCTCAGCCTGGATAGAGCATCGGACTTCTAATCCGAGGGTCGCAGGTTCAAATCCTGTCGGGGTCGTAGTGAAGACAGGATTTGAAATGCTCGCTAACTGACGTTATCGGCAAATTCAAAACAATTATATTTTGAATTAATCCTGTCGGGGTCGTAGCTACATGCTCTTTTAGAAAAAGACCATCTAGGTACTCGCAAACTTAAGTTTGCGGTAACTTCAGCAAAGCTGAAGTAGTTCAGAAAACTAAAATTGCTTCAACTCTTCGAGTTGAAGTTTTGAAACAGGATTTGAAAATGAATATATTATTCGTTGATATGCACAATAAGTTTAGAAGCAAAGTAGCTGAAGCCATATGTAAAAAATTAATTGGTGATTCGATTGGTGTGAAGAGCTGTGGTATGATTTTAGATTTAATGAGGCCTTATGTTTGTCAGAATGTTCATATTACTTTGAATAATTTGGGATACAGAATTGATAATGACCAGCCAAGACAGCTATATAGGCAGGATTTTGAATGGGCAAATAAAATTGTTGTTGTTGGCAAGGGTTTTCCAGTTAATGTTTTTGAACGCGTTAAGGAGAAGGTGATATTTTGGGACGTTGATGGAGCGCTCGAGGAAGAAAAAGAAAAGATTGAAGTAATTGTTAAAGATATTGAGAAAAGAGTTAAGATTTTTGTGAAAAGTATTTAACTTAAAGCGCGGACCCGGAATTGAACCGGGGCATAGTCGGGCTGCAGCCGACCGCGTTAACCTCTTCGCCATCCGCGCACACTTGTTCAATTAGATATTCTTATTTAAACGTTGCTGATTATTAACTATAGCCTTCAAAAGTTGCGAACTGTGATTTAATTTAGCAGTTTTGTTTTTGAGTGGAAGTATTTAAAAACACTATATTTTCTTAGTTGTTATGAAGCGCGTTGTTATTTTATCTGCCGACAGATCTTCTTTTAATGAGGGAGATTTAGCAAAACTTGAAGCATTTGTTAGATTGGAGCAAGATGTTGGAATTATTGGTGTTGGTTTTGTTTCTATTGATGTCCAGCACCGCGATAAAATTCCAGCTTCTTTTTTTGAGAAAAGTGATATACGGCTTTTATTACATAACTCTTCTGATGATGTTGCTGCTAGAATTTACGATGTATTGAATAAAGATCCTCGTAAAGGAGCTGTTGTACATTTTTGCTATAGTGATCAGGTTGATGCCGTTGAGTCGGGTCTTTCAAGGCGTGGTTATTTAGTTGAATGCATACCTCTTAGACATTGGCAATATCAAAGCGCGTGATTTATGCACAGTATTTTAATTTAACAACTCCGGCTACAGCTTCTTCTGGATTTTCTATTTCATACTCGCAATTTTCAAGTTCTCTTAAACAGTCTTCTCTGTAAATTACTAAGTTGCCATCTGAGGCGTATGTTAATGGGTCGTCATCTCTTAAGTTGTCTTTACCGAGCCTGGCTAATGGAACGCCGAATGTTCGTGTCCTTCTTGTTCCGATGGCCGAAGGATCTACGCCTGTTACTATTACTTTTGGTCCGAATTTAGATTCTAGGGCTTTGGCTACGTATCTATGTTCAGATCCATCTCGTTCCAAGACCCTAAATGGTATTGTTATTTCTGTTTGTTTTTGTAGCATGTCTGCGGCAAAAATTCAGGGTATTTAAAACTTTCTATTTTATTACTATTTATTAGTGATTACAAAAAATGCATGCTTATGTAGTACCTAATAAACTTTTGTTGTAGTGCCTAAGTAACCTTTAAATAATTGTTTGTAGTACCTAATGAATGGCTTTCATTGTTAAGAAAAAGGTTTACGGCAACGAATATTACTACCTGCGAGAATCCAGGCGTGAGAATGGTAAAGTCAAGGCAGTGAATGTTGCTTATTTGGGTAAAAACAGAAAAGAGGCTGAAGCCAAAGCTAGGGAAATAAAAAAATTAGGAAGGGAAGATTTAAAGAGCAAGGTTGAGGATAAAATTGTTAATATGAGCAAAAAATCAGAAGAAAAAGAAACTAATGAAAAAGACTTTTCGAGTTTTATACAAGAATCTGGGTTGATTTGGGGGCCGGAGCCGGAGATTTACGGCGGGCTTGCTGGGTTTTACACTTATGGGCCGCTGGGGAAATTGCTGAAGAATAAAGTTGAGAATTCAGTCAGGAAAATTTTTAATTCAAACGGATTTCGCGAGATTGAAGGGCCGACGGTCATGCCAGATGTTGTTTGGAAGGCGTCAGGACATTTAGGCACTTTTTCCGATAGAGTCATTAAATGCAAGAAGTGCAAGGCTGTTTTTAGGGCGGACAAACTAATTGAGGAAAATTATGATGTGAGTGCTGATAGTTTTAGTGATTTAGAGATTTTGAAGTTTATAAAAGAAAAAGGAATAAACTGTCCGTCGTGCGGCGGACACTTTGGGGAAGGGATTGAGAGGCAGAGTTTGATGATGAAGACTAATGTTATGGGTACTGAAGCATCACTGCGCCCAGAAACTGCAACAGTAACTTATTTACCTTTTTTGAGAATGTACCAATATTTCAGAAAGAAAATTCCTTTTGGGGTTTATCAAATTGGAAAGGCGTACAGGAATGAAATTTCGCCTAGGCAGCATGTTTTGCGTGGACGTGAATTCACGCAGGCGGAAGGGCAGTTGTTTGTTGATCCTAAGGAAAAAAATAATTGGGAAGAGTTTGATAAAGTAAAAAATTGGAAATTGCCTTTGTGGAGCTGGAAGTTGCAGAAAGACGGCAAGGAACCAAAGATAGTTAGTTTGAAGGATGCTTTTGAAAATAAATTGATTAAGAGCAAAGCTTATGCTTGGTGTTTGTGGCTGGCCTTTAACCAGTTTAGGAATTTTGGGATTCCTGCTGAACGAATTAGGATTCGGCAGCATC
>ERZ1292623.4348-Hain-H51-01um-R1-4348-length-11643-cov-5_pt1 | contig 11643 bp, 5 predicted proteins | sample MGYA00564398_ERZ1292623 | MGnify/ENA primary metagenome ERZ1292623 (study PRJEB36523, sample SAMEA6512633) | groundwater metagenome | collected 2019-01-07 | study: AquaDiva: Metagenomics assemblies of 32 groundwater samples | reverse complement strand
GAATGATTAGAGCGCTTTCACTTTGACGCCTTGTTGAATTTCGCTTTTGACTTTGTCGATGACCTTGTCGCCCGCGGAAAGCCCACTGGTCACCTCGGTCAGCGAACCAACCTGCCGACCTGTTTCCACGGCAACCTCGACAGCGAGATTATCACGAACCACATAAACAACTTTCTTACCCGAACGTTCCACGATTGCGGACGACGCTACCGTCAAAAACGGTTTGACGTTTTGGGTTGCAGGGTCGATGGCTTTCGTGAGAAAAAGGACCTTCGCACTCATTTCAGGCAGAACACGGCTGTCGTACGATTTGAATCCGACTTTCACCATGACGGTCGCCTTTGCGCGGTCGGCCGTGGGGACAATTTTTGATACGAACCCCTGGTAACGCTGTTCCGGGTATGCATCGAGCGTGATTTCGCAGGCCTGATTGGGTATAATACGTTCTATGTTCGATTCAGACACATCCGCTTCAACCTCAAGAGAACTCATGTCTGCTATTGTCACCACAGCGGCGCGCGATGTGCTGCTTGCTCCGAGCGGGGAAACCATTTCGCCGACGTCGGCATTTTTGGTGAGCACAGTCCCGTCAAACGGGGCACGAATGAGCGTGTATTCCAGGGCTACATCTGCAGATGCGAGCACAGCTTTTGCCACCTCAATGCCGGCGGCTACGCGGCGGTAGCGTGCATCAGCGCCATCGTATTCCGCTTGAGACGTGAGGCCCTTGGCGAGGAGTTCCTTCTGACGGGTGAGCGATTGTTCAGCATCTTTGAGGTCCGCCTGGTTCATTTTCAACGTTGCACGTGCCTGGTCAAGCTGTGCTCTGATGTCCGCATCCTCTAATCTGGCGAGCACCTGGTCCTTTTTAACCTTGTCGCCCTCGACAACGCCAAGATAGACCATCCGGCCGGTTGTCTTGGAAGCAACTGCGGCCTTTCTCTGCGCTACGACATAACCACTTGCGGTCAGAATGGCGTTGGATTGCGAGGGGGAAGTGAGCGTTGCCGTCGTGAGTTTGACCTCGATGGCCGGTCCAAAGAACGAGTTCCATCCCAGAACTGCCAGGAAAGCCACAACACCGAGGACTATAACTGTAATGATGATGCCGCGGATGTTCAGCCTTGGTCCGGGCTCTTCAGATTTCCGCTCAATTCGTAATGCCGATAAATCGGCGTTTTTCGCTTCCATTGGGACTATTTTTTCCTGCGGGTGAATCATAAAAATACAAAGAATTTTGGTGAAACTGAAATTAAATTCAGGATGAACAATTCAACCTACGAACAAAGCAAGCGTGTTGTTTCAAGTTTTCGGCGAACGGAAGAGGAGACTCGGTAAACAGCAGCGGGACGAAGCTCAGGATTTCATTTTCTACGGAGTCCATTTGAGCCCGAACCCGCCGAACGCATTTCTTGGCAAACCCGGTTCGAGAAACGCACCGGTATTGTCGGGGTTCATAAAGGCGGAGGAGGCATATTTGGTATTCCCAAGGTTGTTGACTCCACCGGAGAACGATCCCTGAAAACTTGCGAAGGTAAACTTATACCTTGCGCCGACATTCACTACGGCTGAACCCGGAACAGAATAGGTATTGGCGTCATCTGCGAAATAATTTCCCACCAGGAAGAATCCAACGTCAACGGACAACCCGAAACCGCTCGCGTAGCCTAGACGGCTGCTAAACACCGTTCGAGGGATCCCGGGAACCGCGTTGCCCGAGAAATCTCCGAGGTCGTTCGTATACTTGTCGTAGCTTGCGTCCATGTAGGTGAATGCAGTTGCGACAGAAAATCCGACAGGCAGGGAGGCGCGTCCGGAGAATTCCAAGCCGCGTCTTTGTGACCGACCCGCCGTGAAAAAGTATGCACCCCCGTTAAAGGGGATAATTTCGTTCCTAATGTCGATTCGATACATTGCAACCGAGTAGGAAACAAGGATCTCGGAATCGAAGTCGACATATCCTTTGGCTCCAAGCTCATAGGTGGTGGACGTCATGGGAGCCAACAAGAGGTTCAGCTTCACGTTTGGAAGAGTCGGTGGAGGGTCGACTTCGTTGAACGCCGGCGCTTCAAGTCCTCCGCCAATACTGGCATACAAAGAATGACTTTCCGAGAGCTTATACAGTGCGCTTAGTTTCGGTGTCAAGTGATCAAAAATCAACTCCTCCGGGACATTCGTGCGATTGACGGCGGCAGCAAATTCCTCAGCGATGTATTTTTGTTTGTCAAAGCGTCCGCCGAGTGTGAAATAGAAATCACCGGATACGGCCAACTCAGTCTGAACGAAAAGACCGAACGTTTCGGCTCCCTCGCGCTTGTTGGTTCGGAGCGAATCCCCGCGCTCGCCGTTGAGCAGATTATAGAACAAAGAACTGCCGTCCTGGTAGGCCTCGTCTGCGCCGACCATTATTCTTCTGAAAAAGGACGAGGGCTCTCCTGCCCACGCATAGACAAGGCCGCCGCCAAGGTGATACCTGTTAAAATCACGATAAGTGCCCCGTTCGGATCGGGCAAAAACTTTCGGCGTGATGTATGCAAGAGCGTCAATCGAATGATTGCCCGACAATGTCGCGTAGAGGTCGAACGCGAGGCGACCCGTGCGGTTTTCACGCCGTTCCCGGCGGGAAAGATAACTGGAATTCGCTTGTGCAGGGTCGGCGTCGAATTGCGCCCGGGTAAGGGCTCCGGGAGTGTAAAACTCGGTTTGGACGCCGCTCGTGAGCATGCGAAGGTTCGTCGATTCGTTGACCTGTGATTCCAGGACGGCATGAATTTGCGTCGATTTATTGCTGGAGTTTTTTCGCCATCCGTCAAAGTTTGTGTTAGAGGCAGAAAGGAACAACTGACTAGATCCCAGCAACGACGCAAAGCTGAGGTTGTTCTTTCGAAAGTTGAAATCGCCAAACTGATTTTTCGTTTCCACGAAAGTACCCGTGGATGATGGTCCCGTTCGAAGGTTCACGACGCCACCAGAGGCATTGCCAAACAACGTGGAAGCGTTGCTGCGTACAATCTCGATGCGTTCGGTCGCGTCCAGGTCGATCATATCCAGAGGCGTTCTTCCGTCGGGCTCGGTCTCCGGGATCCCGTCAATCAGAACTTTGATGCCGCGAACGGTACCGGCGTTGGACCGATCGCCGCTCCCCCGCGCTCCAAAGCCGCGGATCGTGAGTCGGATATCCTGAGAACCCGACCGGCTCTGCGCCAGAACACCGGGAACAAGGGAAAGAGCCTCATTCAACCCGAGTTTTCTCGCCCCTACAAGGTCACTCAAGGTTACGACACCGACCGCCATCGGCAAATCGAGGATTTCCCCGCTTGCCCTTGATGCCGTGACTACGACTTCCTTGCCCACGTACGTTTTGGTCGTATCTTCTCCTGCAGGCGGTCGAGCCTGGAGCAGCGCGGTTGCCGATAAGACAAGGGCCGCAGAAAGAAATGTGCGTTGAGGGCTCATGAAAAAAAATCCCTTCGAATTTGAAGGGATTTAAGATATAACACAAAACGCTGAACAGCAACCGCGGGTGCTTAGTTTCGCTCCTGCCGTAGGATTACCGCGGGAACCTCGGCGTCTTTGACAGTCTTATTAAACGCAGGTAAGTCTGCGTCCATCACCTGTTTGAGTTTCGCCAGCTGTGCGTCCAGTTTGACCGAAAGGTCATTGAAAACGTCGTACGATTGTTTCGTTGGGCGCGCATCGCCGCTGCTGACCGAGCCGAGCAGGGCTGCCAGCTTGTTGTTGAGCTTGATCGGATAGTTCAACGCATCCTGGTTGCTCTTGATTTTGACCTGGAGGATCTCTTCTTCGACAGCAGTAAGTTTATCTTTCAATGATTTCGCCGCATCATTCACGCTCTTCTCGTTTGTCTGTCCTCTCATCCGCCGCGTCAGGTTGTCGATCTGTCCTTTGATGTCGCGAATATGGTTGACCGCTTTGTGAGCCGCGGTGACTTTGTCGCGAATTTTCAGGGCAAGGTCCACCTGTGCTTGGAAATCCTCCTGCGAGGCTGCGACGGCGGGGCTTTTCCTGATTTCAAACGGCTGCGTCAGGGTCTTTCCTTCAGCAGTAAGGCGCACCTGATATTTTCCCGGTGCAGCGCGTGGACCGCGAGTTGTTCCAGCCCAAAGAAGTCCGCCCGGCACAGTCGTTGCATCCGAGTATCGCGTGTCCCAGATGAATCGATTCGTCCCGGCTTCCACAGCGACTGTATCGCGCACCTGTCCGCCTCCGAAGAATCCACCAAAGCCTTCCTGTTGTCCCTCGGCCTCTGTCGTGTCAGGTTTGAGAACAAACGACTTCATCACCAAGCCCTTTTCATCAAGAAACTCGAGCTTTCCCGCGCCCGCTGGTTTGGTCTTCACGTAGTACAGCACGACGACTCCGCCCGGCGGGTTTTTCCCGAGTGGCAAACCCGGGCGGCTGACACTGGCTCCGCCAAATCGGTAGGTTGGACGGGGCTGGAAGAGATATGCGTTGGACTTTGAAACCTCGTCACTCAACTGGTGGAGCGGCGTCAAATCGTCTAGAATCCAGAATGAACGGCCGTGTGTTGCCACCACAAGGTCTTTTTCACGGGCTTGAACCACCAGGTCCTGGATCGGGACGACCGGAAGGTTCAACTGGAGAGTCTGCCAATTCTCGCCGTCGTCAAAGGAAACCCAGACTCCACGTTCAGTTCCGGCATACAGCATACCCTTTTTGTTTGGGTCTTCGCGTACTGCGTGGACGAATTCATTGTCCGGAATACCCCGGACGATTTTCTTCCATGTTTTTCCGAAATCGTTCGTTTTGTAGATGTAGGGCTTGAAGTCGTCGAGCTGATACCGTTTAATAGCTGCGTATGCAGTGCCTGCGTCGTGAGGCGAAACGTCAATGATGCTGATGCGGGACCATTCCGGCAAATCTTTCGGGGTCACGTTTCGCCAGTTCGCCCCTGCATCGGTGGAAACATGAATAACGCCGTCGTCGGATCCGCTCCACATCACACCCTTCTGAACCGCCGATTCGGCAAAAGTGAAGATCGTGCCGTAATATTCGACCCCCGTATTATCTTTTGTGAGAGGTCCGCCGGAAGATCCGAGTTTAGCCGGGTCGTTTCGCGTCAAATCCGGACCGATGATGTCCCAGCTCATTCCCTCGTTCGTGCTTTTGAAAACATGGTTCCCGGTCACGTACAGAACATTCGGGTCGTGGGGGGAAAAGACAATTGGAAATGTCCACTGGAATCTGTATTTCATCGCCTCAGCGCCTGCGCCCATCGGATTCTCCGGCCAAACGTTGACACCTTGCGACTGGTTTGTCTTGCGGTCGTATCTTGTCAGCAAGCCGCCATAGTTGCCAGCAAAGACGATGTCAGGATTATCCGGGCGGGCCGAGACATATCCGCTTTCCCCGCCCCCCACGTCAAGCCAGTCCGGCTTGTCGATGCCCTGCTCGTTCGTGCGGCTCGCGATGGAAATCGTGCTGTTGTCTTGCTGGGCGCCGTAAACTCTGTAAGGAAACTGGTTATCGACCGACACATGGTAAAACTGTGCAGTGGCGAGGTCTTGCTCGGTCCAGGTTTTGCCGCCATTGAATGAGACGTTTGCAGCGCCGTCGTTCGCATTGATCATCCGAAGCGGGTCGTTCGAGGCGATCCAGAGGTCATGATTATCACCATGCGGGACTTGAATTGTTGAGAGCGTGCGGCCGCCGTCTAGGGACTTGTAAAAACCCGTATTCAGAATGTACACCGTCTCGGAATTCTTCGGGTCGGCGTACACGTGCGTATAGTACCATGCTCTTTGCCGCAGGCGACGGTCTTCGTTTGTTCGCCGCCAGGTTTTTCCTGCATCATCAGACCTAAACAATCCTCCATCAGGTTCCGCCTCAACCATTGCCCACACGAGGTCTGCCTTTGCCGCCGAGGCGGCAACGCCGATTCTTCCTTTGATTCCTTTCGGCATACCTTTGGTCATAGTGATGTCGCTCCACGTGTCGCCACCATCGGTCGACTTCCAGAGCCCGCTTCCCGGACCGCCGCTGGACATGCTCCACGGATTCCGAGACGCTTCCCACAGAGCCGCGTAGAGAACCCGTGGGTTCATCGGGTCGAAGACAATGTCGACCGCGCCGGTTTTTTCATTCTTGTAAAGAACCTTTTCCCAGGTCTTTCCGCCGTCTTTTGAGCGGTAAACGCCCCGTTCCGGGTTTGAACCGAACACGTGACCGAACACGGCCGCGTAAACAAGGTCGGCATTCTTCGGGTGGATAACGATCTCGCTGATTGTTTGTGCTTCGGCGAGGCCGGTGTGCTTCCACGTTTTACCCGCATCCATGGATTTATAGATCCCTTCGCCCGGCATCGTGTTTCCGCGGATGCACGCCTCACCCGTTCCGGCAAAAATGACGTTCGGGTCTGACTCAGCCACCGCAAGAGCACCGACGATGCCGACCTTCAAAAAACCGTCAGTCACATTCAGCCAGGTTGTTCCACCGTCCTCAGTTTTCCACACGCCTCCGCCCGTCGCACCGAAATAATACGTGTAGGGCTGGTCGGGGTGGCCCGCTACGGCTATCGAGCGGCCGCCCCGGAAGGGTCCGATTTCGCGCCACTGCATTTTGTTGTAGAACGTCGTGTCGTACTTCACGACGGCGCGTTGTGCGTCGGCTTCGGTTTGAATGAAAAGAAAGCAAATGAGAAAAATGAGGAATTTGGCGGGAAGTCGCAGGGCACGCATGGTTATCTCCTTCTTGTGAGCAATGGTGGGGTTGGAGAATATAGAACTTGATTATCGGCCTGTCAACTAGGCCGAGGAAGAGCCGGAACACACCAGAACGATGCATGGATTCACTTTACTTCATCGTCATAATCGAGGCATAGATCTCGATTCCATCCCAGAGGTTCTGGATTCGCACGTTTTCATTTTCGCTATGCTGGTTGTTGTCATAGTTCACGATCGGGACACCCATCTGCGGGGAACCAGTGAATTCGGCGAAGATGGAAAGTGGGCCGCTTCCGCCAAGCGTCGGCATGCGAACAACCTTGCCGTCAGACGCAGATTGAACGGCTGCCACAATCTTCTGAGCGATCGGCAGGTTCATCGGTGTGCGGAAGGCTTTATAACCGTCGCTCGTCGTGATTTTTGAAATCAGGGAATAACGAGCCCGTGTTTCCTGGTCCGGATCCTTGTCGACGATGAAATATCCCTGTTTGCGGATGTGCTCTTTGAGCCGCTCCACCTGCCGCTGGGGGTCGTTGCCTTTCACGAGCCGCATGTCGATACGGGCTGTAGCCGTTGCAGGAACAAGAGTTCGGGATTGCGCTCCCACATAGCCACTCAAAAGTCCGGAGACATTTAACGATGGCAGATTTATCTGCTCATTAAGAGATTTCCCCCCGCCTTCCGGCTTCGTGAAACCCAATTCACGCATCAAGGTTTGATCATAAACGGGGCTCTCAGCCAAAGCCTGGTTTTCAAACTCGCCCAGCGGTTCAACATCGTTGTAAAACCCGTCTACCACCACACGTCCATTCTCGTCCTTCATGGAAGCGACGAGCTCGGACAGCATCATTGCCGGATTGGGCGCCCAGTTTCCGTAATGACCGCTGTGAAGCGCTCGATTGGAACCGTATACGGTAATCTCGGCTGAAACAATTCCTCGACAACCGAAGAAAACAAGTTTCTGGCCGTTCTGATGAATCGGGCCGTCGCAAGTGATCCACATGTCAGCTTTCAGGAGATCTGCATGCTTGCGCATAATGTCGGACAGGTTCGGCGAGCCGGCCTCTTCTTCGCCTTCGAAAAAAAACTTGAGGTTGACGGTCGGCTGAATTTTGTTTGCGCGCAATGCGTCCATCGCTGCAAACAGCACAACGATCGGCGATTTGTCATCGGAGGCTGCGCGTGCATAAACACGCCAATTCCCGTCAATGCTTTCGCCGGTCCGGGGAAACGGGAGGATCTTGCCGCCTGCTTCAATGGAATTTGTCCGGATCACCGGTTGCCATGGTTTGCTCTCGACCCACCTGGAAGAATCCGTCGGCTGGCCGTCGTAGTGGCAGTAGAGAACGAGTGTTTCTTTGGCGCCGGGTGTTTTCAACTCGCCGAACACAACGGGAGGGACTTCTGGACGGTCATGCTCGAGCAAACGCGTTTGAACGCCGCGCTTTTGGAGCATTTGTGTAAGCAGTCCGGCGTTGCGGCGGATGTTGACGATGTCGCCGGCAAGGTTGGGAATGGCAAGGAGCTCGACAAACTCCTGCAGGATCTTATGCTCGTTTGCGATTCGGTATGAACGGACCGCGAGCCGTGTTTTCTCCTGCGCAAAAGAAGCAGTCGCAATGAAGAGAGAAATGGCGACGACGACCCAACGGCACCTGATTCGGCCGGTGCGATATCTTAAACGACTAAGCAACAGCAGCTTTTTGCTCTTTTTGAAGAGCATCCTGGTACAACGAAGTCTGGCTGGCGTAAAAATTCGCTTTCAGCCAGAAATAACCAATCATGTATGCCTGCTGAATAAGCATTACGGCGAGTATTTCCCAATACGCGTTCTGTGGAAATTGACCCTCGAGCCAGCCGTACAGGAACATAAGCAGAAAGCCTACAACGCACAGAATCAGATATAAGCCGAATGTTTTGCCAAAGTTTTTGAAACCAAAGCGGAATCCAGCGAAGAAAGCGAGAATGGAGCTCATCCGGTCGTCGACAACGATTCTGATCTTTGCGTAATCGATGCACATCGTAAATGTCGCCAGAAGGATGGCAAACAGGACGTTGCGCACCATGTAGTAGGTATACGGAGTCATTTCTGACGTGTCGCCCTGGGTCCACGACTGGATAGAACTGTTGACCCACGATACGACAATACCGAAAAAGAGAGCATAAAAAATTACAGACATGAGCGAGAGTCTGAAAAACCGTCCGAAGTGTTTGGCACCGTCGGTGAGAAAATCCGTGAAGGAGCTGCGGTGTTCCCGGGCATACATGCCGATGAATCCACCGCCGATGAACGAGTTCACCACAGCATACAGGAGTGCGAGCAGGCTCAGGATTCCGAAGTGGGACGGCACGACCTTCAACCCGAAGATCAGGTCGGTAAAAAACGAGCCTACACTTCGCACCACCGAGCCGTTCAGGATGCCTTGCGCGTGCTGGAAGAATGGCGCGTATCCGAACATCGAGTAGTCGAACAGCCGCATGACCTCATTATTCTGGAAATCGAACCTGTAGGTGCTCAGCCAGTTTTCGTCCATCGCCTGCATCAGGCGCTCGTCGGCGTTCGTGTTGCGAACGTAGGTATCCCACTGGTTTCTGAACGGAAACGCCAGCAGAAGGGCGAGAGAGAGATTGACAAACCAAGCAAAGAGAATCATGCGTTTGGTTTGGCGGGTCTTGGAAATTCCGTGTTTAAAATGTTGATAAAATGTCATGGTAAGCTCCTCTTTGAATTTCGAAGCACGAAGCCCGAAACTCTAAACAAATCCGAAACCCGAATTTCTAAATTCTGATTTTGAGTTTTGAACATTGTTTAGGATTTCGGCATTGAGTTTTCGGATTTTTCAGTTCCAATAGTTCATCATTTCAAGATACGTCTGAACCCAGAATAGGAACTTTGAGCCGTACTTTCGCGCCGAGAGCGAACGGAAGTCGCCCGACCGGACCATCCGGCTGTTGTTGTTCCGGTTCACATCCATGACCATTTTGTGCTGTGGGTCCACGAGCACATACGCGACCGGCGAGGTTGTCCGGTAGATATACTTTTTCCATCGGTACTGTCCATCCCACGTTTCCGTCCACTTATCGCCGTTGGAAAACCCGACCTCCACGTCCACAGGCGCAATTGCTTCGCCCTCGCGCTTGACGACCACTTCGCATTCATACATCTGCTTGCCGGTATCCGCAGCCAGCTTGATGGGTGCGCCGTTGATATTGAACACCCCCTGCGGAGGCGGGACCATCCGGTTGCTGACGTTGTCCACGGAATAATCGAAAACGTTTGAGCTGAACCACGTGTTTTCAAAGAACCAGTTCATGTCTTTGCCGGTCACCTGATTCACGGTATTGATGAAGTCTTGTGAAGTCGGATGTTTGAACCGCCAGCGATGGTGATACGTCCGCATCACCCGGTACATCCATTCTTCTCCAAGATATCGTTCAAGCATCATGAGGGACATGCCCGGTTTATCGTAGGAGTTCAGACCGTAACTCTGATAATACTCCCATCCTTTTCGGGCCATCACGTCGTTTTTCCCCTGCCGGCGTAAGCCTGTGTTCGAGCTCAAAAGCCCGAGGCCATCGATCTCGTGGAACACGAAGGGTATTCCCGCAAAAGAGCCCGCCCCAGGTCCGCCAAAGTAATAACCGAAGGCCTTGAAGGGGGGCCACGCCGTTCGCATGACGCGGTCGGTTGAATACGTGTTAAAGCCTTCGTCTAGCCATGCTTCCTCAAATTCGTTGTTGCCGACGAGTCCGTACCAGAATTGATGGCCGAACTCATGAACGGTGACACCCTCCGGAGATGCGACCTCCTTTGGTACAAACATATTTCCGCCGCCCGTGAAGAGCGTCGGATACTCCATGCCGCCCGATCGGCTGTCGTTGGCCGGGTCGACAACAGTCACGTAGTCATACGGATACTCGCCGTACCATTCGCCGAACCAGCGAAGCGCATTGAAGGTCGCAGTGAAGTAGCGCTCGATCAGGTTGTCATGATGGGGTTGTGTTAGCAGAATGACCTTCACATCTCTGAGCACATGGTGTCGGTCGGACCGCTCGCCGGAATCCGGTTTTGAATGGCTGAACGTGCGCACGCTGACGACAAGGTCGGGAGATGCCAGCCAGGCAAAATCGTGAATGTCTTCTTCGCGGAAGCGGTGCGTTTTTGTGCCATCCTTATTGTCGCTGATCTCAGCGACGCCGCCCGAGGCTCCGACAATGTAGTTTAACGGCACGTTGATCTTCACATCATATGCACCGTAGTCTGCAAAGAACTCGGTGTTGGCGTGGAACTGGTGGCAATTCCAGCCGGCTTCCCCGTTGCGCGGTTTCCACCAAACTCCAATCTTGGGAAACCACTGAACAACAAAGTGGTAGTTGCGGATCGCTCCGGTGCGTGCAATCGGGATGGGCTGTTTGGTTTCAAATTCGATTCTGAGTTTCAACGTTTGTCCGTCATACACTGGCCTCGGGGTTGTCACCTGGAACACCGTGTGGTCATCCGGGTTGGCGTCGTCGGGCTGAATGTAGCGGAACGTGTTTGTGATGTCGGTTTCATTTCCCCTGGGGTCGGTGAATCGAACGCTTTTGACATTTGTCCAGCCGTAATCCTTCTCCTGCATATCGGGCCGTCCGAAATTCCTGCCCTCCTTGGCAAACGTGCTGCGGTTGTTTTTCCATGCATTATGGTAGAGATGGAACGGGAATTCGGTCTGTGAACGGCCCGTCGTGTTTTTCCATTCTAGAATTTCCCAACCGGAAACGATGTTTTTTGCCGTGTCGAGCTTCACGTCCATCATGTAGTTGGCGATACGGTCACTCTGTTTCGGCAGGACGAGGTTCCTGTCCCACGGTTCGCTTGTCTGCGCAACAGCGGGGGCAGCGTGTCGCGTTTGCACGGTCACACCTTCCGGATCAGGCGTGCCGATGAAGGCCACAAGAA
>ERZ1292623.4347-Hain-H51-01um-R1-4347-length-11645-cov-5_pt1 | contig 11645 bp, 11 predicted proteins | sample MGYA00564398_ERZ1292623 | MGnify/ENA primary metagenome ERZ1292623 (study PRJEB36523, sample SAMEA6512633) | groundwater metagenome | collected 2019-01-07 | study: AquaDiva: Metagenomics assemblies of 32 groundwater samples | reverse complement strand
ATACAGGGAAATTGAATCTGAAAGCATTACCATTCCAGCCCACGGTTTTTTGCTGGCTACCACTCAAGAATATATGAAGCTGCCATCAAATATCACGGCTTTCGTTGAAGGTAGGAGCTCAATAGGGCGCGTGGGATTGTTTGTGCAGAATGCCGGCTGGATAGACCCTGGTTTTGAAGGAAAGATTACTTTAGAACTCTACAACGCCAATTCTCTGCCCATTAAATTAAAGTCTGGTATAAGAATATGCCAGATTGTATTTTCTAAAATAGACAAAGCTGCCAAAAACCCCTACAAAGGAAAATACCAAGGGCAAACAAAATCCGTAGGCAGCAGGATTTACCAGGATAAAGAGATAATCAACGAATAGCGAATCTGTACGAATTTACGAATAAAAGTTACGAATTAGTAAATTCGAATCGATTCGTAAATTCGTTTATGTCGTATGCAAAAAAGAAGGACAAATTTATATACATCTGATTCTCAAATACCATTTAACGTCAGCCGGTCAAAAATAGACCTTTTTTTGGAGTGTCCAAGGTGTTTTTATTTGGACAGAAAATTAGGCATATCAAGACCTGATATGCCCGGCTGGTCACTGAATAGTGCAGTGGATACATTGCTCAAGAATGAGTTTGATGAACTTAGAGAGCAAAAAAAGCCACATGCATTAATGTCTTATTATAAAATAGATGCTGTACCTTTTTCTCACCCCAACCTTCATATTTGGAGAGACGATGTAGGAAGGAAAGTTGGCGCCCAAACCCTGCATAAAAAAACCAATCTTAACATCTGCGGTATCGTGGATGATATTTGGGAAAATTCTAAAACCGGAGAGCTTCATGTGGTTGACTACAAATCAACAAGCGTAAACGGAGAAGTGTCGCTGGACGGCGAATATAAAAAAGGATACAAAAGGCAGATCGAAATTTATCAGTGGATTTTCAGGAAAATGGGATTCAAGGTTTCAGATATAGGGTACTTTGTGTATGCAAATGGGATTAAAGATTACGACAAGAAATTTAACGGTAGGCTGGAATTTAAAACTTCTATCCTTTGGCATAATGGAAATGATTCTTGGGTTGAGTCGGCTATCTTAGACATTAAAAAATGCCTTGATTCGTCAGAGACCCCAAAACCCAATCCTGATTGCAAATATTGCGGTTGGAGAAAACTTATAGAAGATGAGAATCTTAAAAATCAGTCTACTTTAATAAATTAATTTTTTAATTATCATGGACAAAAAAAACACTACAATATTATTAATAGTTGTTGCACTCTTGGCAATAATAGGGTTTTGGTGGTGGCAAAACCAGCCTGGCCAACTTGATGAGTTCGCCAAATGCCTAAAAGACAAGGGCGTGAAATTTTACGGTGCTTTTTGGTGTTCTCATTGCCAAAACCAAAAAAAACTATTCGGCAAATCTCAAAAGTATCTTCCTTATGTTGAATGTTCAACACCAGATAGCAGAGGTCAGCTGCAAGTTTGCAAAGACGCCAGCATTCAGGTCTATCCGACCTGGCACTTTGCCGACAACTCGGCTAAAGAAGGCGAACTAACATTGCAGCAACTATCGGAAAAATCAGGATGTCAGCTTCCCCAATAAATTTCAAATTTAAAATTGATTTTAGTTGAATTAGTAAATTTAAAGCTCTCAATCCTTACTGTTTCGGCTCAAGTGTTTATAGCATTTTCCGTTGCTTATTTTATTTTTTTCCGCAAACAATACGGTTTTATCCAAAAATATTTTGAGCAAAACGCATTGTTTCTTTCTTTTATCGTCGCTTTGGCGGCTACTTTAGGCAGTCTTTTTTACTCTGAAATTTTAGGTTACGAACCCTGTAAACTCTGCTGGTTTCAACGCATATTTATGTACCCGCAAGTTATCCTTCTGGGGATGGCGTTTTGGAAAAGGGATGAAGAAATAATAAAATATTCTCTTGTTCTGTCTGCCACAGGGGTATTTTTGGCAGGTTACCATTATTTAATGCAGCTGGGCGTTGTAAATAGCCCGTGCCCGGTTGTAGGTTATTCCGTTTCCTGCTCAAAGCTTTTTGTTATGCAATTTGGCTACATTACCATTCCCTTGATGTCTTTAACCGCTTTTGTTTTGATAATTTTATTTCATATTTTTCCTAATATAAGAGAATCTAATTAATTATTAATTCTAATCCATCCCACAAATCTCTTCTTATTAGTCAGATGATTCTTTATAAAGATATATGTTACTATGAATTTGCCAAAAAATAATTTAAGTTCATCAAGTATTATTAAGTTAATAAAAGAAAAAAAATCTGACTTCTGGTCTTCAGAGCAGAAAAAGAAATCTTTAACTCTTTTTCATAAAGCAGCAAAAGAAGTTCCTGCATATAAAAGTTTTCTCAAAAAAAATAAGGTAAATCCTAAAGAAATCAAAACTTGGGAAAATTTACAAAAGACCCAATCCATAAATAAAAAAAATTATCTCCGTAAATATCCCTTGTCCAACCTGACCTTTCAAGGACATCTTAATCAACCACTTGTTTTTACAGCCACCTCCGGTTCTACTGGAGATCCCCTTTACTTTCATAGGTCTTTTGATTTAGATTGGCAATCTTCTATTGTTCATGAATTATTTTATCTGTATGGGCAGTACAAAAAAAATGAACCGGTATTAGTAATAGTTTGCTTTGGCATGGGTATCTGGATAGGAGGATTAATTACCTATCAAGCTTTTCATTTGGTGCAGGAACGTGGATATAATGTCTCTCTTGTTACTCCTGGAATCAATAAAGAAGAAATTTTCAAATTAATTAAAAACCTTGGAAAAATTTATAAAAATATTATTTTGTGTGGCTATCCTCCATTCATAAAGGACATTATTGACGAAGCGCCGTCTCACAAAATTAATTGGCGTAGATTTAATGTCCGCTTGCTTTTTGCCGCAGAAGCATTTACTGAGAGCTTCAGAGATTATATTGCGAAGAAAGCTTACATTAAAAATTCTCTTTTAGATACGATGAATATTTATGGGACTGCCGATCTTGGCACCATGGCCTTCGAAACTCCATTAGCTGTTTTAATACGCCGACTATGTGCAAAAAACCAAAAATTATTCGGACTCATTTTCAATAATATACAAGAAACTCCTACCTTATGTCAGTATATTCCTTCGTTTATTTCCTTTCATACCATTGGTGAAAATATTCTTATTAATGGTTACAATAGTATGCCACTCATAAATTATGACTTAGGAGATCATGGAGGTGTGTATTCATTTAAAGAAATCGTCTATCGATTCAATAAAGTAGGATTGGACTTAGAGGTTGAAATTAAAAAAGCCGGTATAAGTAAATTCTGCTATGAACTTCCATTTGTTTATGTTTACGAAAGGAAAGATTTATCTACAAAGCTCTATGGGGCTGTCATTTATCCCGAACATATTCGCGAAGCATTGAGACAATCTTCAATAGAATCCTATCTTACCGGTAAATTCACACTTACTACTAAGTACGACATGAAAAATAATGAATATATGGAAGTCAATTGTGAACTTAAGAAAGGACAAAGGCCATCACTTATGTTAAAAAAAATAATAGGAAATGAGATAGTAAAAACACTTTTGGAAAAGAACGCTGAATATTCTAATAATTTCAAATCAATACCTAATAAAGTAGAACCGCATATTGTATTATGGCCTAATGAAAGTCCTATATATTTTAAACCGGGAACTAAGCAAAAGTGGATAAGTTTGGTACCTCAACCCCATGGATGATCTCTATAAAAAAATCTATCGGATAACAGATTGCAACACTATATACAGACCACAGATTTTTAATTTGGGGGAAAAAGGTCATTACAAACAACTAAAGTACATACTAGACAAAGGTTCTATTCATCGAGTAAATGATGACTATGTCGAGCAGTTAAAAGAACTTTTTGCGGTAAAAAATCCGACATTAGTTTATTCTCCAAATTTTGAAGATAAACTTAAAAATTTTTTAAAAACTAATAAATCAAGAGTATCTCTTTTTTCACAGGGGCGATGGATTTTTTATCCATGGCTATCAACGTTAGTACACGTATTAGAAGAAAAAGATTTTCAATTGGTACGTACTGCAAGAAATTGCTATTTAATCTCTCCTAAAGAACAGGAGATTTTTTACAACTCTGTTATTGGTATCGCTGGCCTTAGTGTGGGTAATAGCGTTGCTTTGGCGATTGTTCTACAAGGAGGGGCGCGCCATATTCGTTTAGCCGACTTTGATAAATTAGCATTATCTAATACTAATCGTATTCGAACCGGAATCCAAAATTTAGGTCTTCCCAAGGTGGAGATGACCGCTAGGCAAATTTATGAAATAAATCCTTATACAAAAGTGGAAATTTTTTCAGAAGGCCTAAATCCAAAAAATATAGAAAGATTTTTTAAGGATTTAGATATAGTTATTGACGAACTTGATAATATTGCAGTGAAGTTTTTAATCCGCGAACAGGCTAAAAAGCATAAGTTAGCAGTAGTAATGGCTGCCGACAATGGAGATAATGGAGTAGTTGATATTGAACGTTATGATTTAAAGTCACAGCCCGAATTTTTCCATGGCAGAATAGGCAAAGTAACCTATGAGCATCTTAAAAATTTAGATAAGTTCGGGATCGGACGAACCATCACAAAACACATAGGTTCAGAAAATGTTACAGAAAGGATGCAGAAATCTCTTTTGGAAATGGGAAAAACAATTGTTTCTTGGCCTCAGTTGGGGGGGGCAGCATTATTGAACGGATCAGTAGTTGCTTACTGTGTAAGAAAAATTCTAAACAAAGAACCCTTAGAAAATAATCGTGCTCTCGTCTCTTTAGATGAAAAACTAATTCCTAACTACAATTCACCAGAAGAAACAGAGAGGAGAAAAGTAATAACTGATAATTTCAAAAAGATGTTTGAACTATAAAGTAATATTGAAGAAGGTAATATCACTGTTGCTTATTTTTATATAGTCCTTTTGCTTCTTCGTATGCTAAGTCAAATATATTTTTCATTACATCTGCCATTTCTTTACTTTCTATAAGTATGGTAGAACATCCTTTTTCTGATGACATATATCCAATTTTATCATCCCAGATAGCTAGATCCGCTGGAAACTTATATTTTTTAGGAGGTATAAGCATTGGTTCATCAAATTTTGGTGAGATTTTTATTAGATGTTGTTCTATCTTGCCATTAGGATGTATTCCATACATTTTAATACCCAGTTTTATTCTTCTTTGTACATAGTTTGGAAAATATTCGGGAAGAAGTTTGAAGACTCCTTCAACTGACGAATAAACCCTCATTATTTTTTCTTTATTATCAAGACTATCTTCAAACGCATTGATTAAACCTTGTTTCCCTTCGTAAACTCTTACTATCGGTTTATGTTTGGTGTCTTTATGTAAAGCCTTTAGTTCTGGGACTATATCGCTTATTTTATTTTTTATATTTTCTGCTTTCTGGGATTTTTCTTCTGCTTCGCGAAATAACATCTCTGGGGAGGTGGCTATGTATCTTTGCACCTTTTTATCCTCAGAAGTTCCAACCAACCCCTTCTTTTTTAAAGAGGAAAGAACCACATAAGTTGAACTGCGGTTTATATTAGCGGTTTTGGCAATTTCGCTGACTGCGGCTACCTCCAACTCAAGCAAAGCCAAGTAAACTTTGGCTTCTTTTTCACTTAGGCCGAATTCTATCAGCTGTTTTATAAGTAAATTTGACATATTTTATTATTTGTTTAACTTTTTGTCATTATATAACAACAAAACCAAATAAGTCAATAGCAGGTTTTACAAAAATAAAGCCAATTTAAATAGAATATTCATATTTACTGTTGTTAACTATTGACACCAATTATTAAGTTCCTATTATAGGGGTAAGGATTAAAAGCCTTGCACAGTGCATTGCTTTTGATAATCCTTACTGTTTTTTTAAAAAGGGGTGCTATATGCACTTGATGGCGGATCCTCTAATGTTGGATCGAGGAGAATTGGAGATGTTGAACAACTCCAATTACAAACCGAGCAAGCATGAAGCCACGCTCAAAGAGATCGATCTACTCGATATGTCAATGGTCAAAATGAAGCTTTGCCTTCCCGTGGAAAAGGAAGGTAAGAGCTGGACGACCGAGCGGGCCGATGACTGTGAGCGCTTCTACAAGATGTTTTTGAAGCTTCACGTCATTTGCTCACCTGGCACCAGGATCGTTCCGACCAAAGAGATTGATGAGATGTGGCATGCCCACATTCTGGACACTCGCAAGTACCATCAGGATTGCGAGCGAATCTTTGGTTGGTATTTGCACCACTTTCCTTACTTCGGTCTCCGAAGTAAGGAGGATGCCGATAGTCTGCAAAGGTCTTTCAGCAACACCTGCGCTTTGTTTATGGAGTATTTTGGCGAAGATCCAAGTCGCCATGTTCAAAAAGCCCAGGGACAGTGCTGCGGCGTAGATCATGGAGCTAACAAAGCTTCATGCGGCAGTCGATGCAACCAATGCGGTAGTGGCACGTCGTGCTACTAACAATATGGGGAGTTTCGGTAAGAGACTCCCCAATTTACTTTAAAAAAAATAGAAGATAAAGTTAATATATGAGAAAAGTTATTATATCAAAAAGTATACTAAAACTTTCAGAAGAATCTAAAAGAAAACTAAAAGAATTTTCTAAAGATACACTAGAATTAGCTATAAATAACGAGAAATATGTAAATGTATACCGTATTATATATCTTTCTCGTGGACTTAAAATAGCTGGTTTTGTGGTTGAGCCGAAAAATAAAGAAGGAAAATTGCCGTGTATTATTTGGAACCGGGGCGGTTCGCGAGGTTTTGGTGCGATAAAAATTGGCAATTGCTATACAAATATCGCAAATTTGGCGCGGCAAGGATATATTATTTTTGCCTCACAGTATTCTGGGGGCCCCGGAAGTGAAGGTATTGATGATTGGGGAGGTAGAAATATTGAGGATGTATTAGTTTTGAGAAAGATAATCAAACAATGGCCAAATGCTGATTATAATAGTATTGGAATGATGGGATGGAGCCGTGGCGGAATGATGACTTATCGCGCCCTATCGTTAGTTAAGTGGATAAAAGCGGCAGTAATTATTGCTGGACCAACTGATGAAGTTTCAGCTCCAAAATTTAGAAAAGGCTGGCGAGAACATCAAATTAGCTTATACGGGAAAAGTCGCAAAGAACAAATTAAAAGGTCAGCTTTTTATTGGCCAGAAAAAATTTACAAAAAAACTCCGATTCTAATTACGCATGGTTCATCAGATTGGAGAGTAAATGTGCAAGATTCCATAAGAATGGCTGGCAAATTGCAAGAATATAAAGTTCCAATTCGTTTGGTTATTTTTGAGGGCGCCGATCATGGATTGACGGAATTTAGAAAAGAAGCTGATGAACAGATATTTAATTGGTTAGGAAGATTTTTAAAAAATAAAGAGAAACTGCCAAATTTAAAATTAAATGGCAAGTAAATATGAAAACATATATTCCAAGTAAAAATTATAGTCCAAGAGAGACTAAAGAAGAATTTATAGAAAGAATGAAAAAAGAGGCTAAAGAAAGACAATTTGTTCCAGTGGTTTTTAATGGTAAAAAATATATGGTTTTGTTTTTAGCCAGTGGTTTTGTTACAGCTTCTTTCGGAAGATTTCAAGTGATACCGGCTAAAGTTTTGTTTGGAAGGTGGGGCTGGCACTATATTTTAGTCTATCCAGATTTAGAAACGCTCTTAGAAAAAGATAAAATTATTTTGAGATTGGATAGCGGATGTTATCCGGGGATGGTTTTTGGAGATACTATTTGTGATTGCAAAAACCAATTAGAAATGGCTCAGAAACTTTGCTTGAAGGATAAAGGAGGAATAATTGTACATATTCCAGCACACGATGGTAGGGGCCATCAGCATGCAAGATTGACTTGTGAACGTCTATTTCATGAGTTAAATATGCACTGGAAAAAAGCTGAAAAATTATTTCACGAAAAGGAAATGTTGATTGATTTGAGAACTTATGAGGAATCAGCAATTATTTTGAAAGCATTAGGATTTGCAAATCATACTTTTAGAATGGCCACTAACAACCTTAAAAAAGTTACGGCATTTAAAGATTTCGGCATAAAAATCATAGGTGTAAATCCAGTGAAAGTGAAAAAGTCCAAGTGAAAAATATTATTAAAAAGTTAAAAGAAAAAAATTAATTTAAGCTTTAATATGGCGCCCCTTTGGGGCTTTTTTGTTTGTTAAAAGAATTTGTGGTAAAATATGATCAATGAAGCCAAATTATCAAGCTTGGGACATAAATATAGATGACTTTTATAAAATTACAAATGAACGGGAAAAATTAAAATTCTTGCTTAAATTTGCTATTCTAGCTCCATCTGCTCACAATACCCAGCCATGGAATTTTTCGATAAGAGACAATTCAATAATAATTTTAAAAAACCAAAAAAGGCTGCTTAAGCAGGGAGATTCGCTTACTCGTCAATTTTATATAAGTATTGGTTGTATGTTGGAAAATGTTACAATTGCAGCTAACTTTTATGGTCTTAATTCAGGAATTTTTTACTTTAACAATGGTAATAAAATTGCCAGAATAAACTTTTCCTTTCTTAGCCCAAATAAAGATGACAATCATTTAATACATCAAATAATTAATCGCTGCACTAATCGGGGAAAATTTAAAAAAGAATTACCAGTTGCTAGCTTTGTTAAAGAAATAGAGAAAGAATCTGGTAAAGGAATAAAAGTTTTTGTGATAGATGATAAAGAAAAAGATGAAAAGGATTCTATTGCTGATATCGTAAATTTGGCTCAGATAGAATCTATGGATAGTGATGATTTTAGAGAAGAACTATCTCACTATGTGAAACCTAATTTTACAAAAGAAAAAATTGGTATGCCTGGATTTGCTTTAGGTGTGCCAGCTTTTATTTCATTATTTTTGGCCAAGTTAATAAAGAAGAAAAATATGTCTCGTGTTTCTCAGAAAAAAGATATAGCTCTTTTAAAAGAACACACTCCCCTATTTATCATTATCTGTGGAGAAAAAGATACTCAAGAATACTGGGTGAGTGCTGGTCATGTAATGGAACGAATTTGGCTAATGGCAGAAAAATATGGATTATCATGTGCTCCATTTGCCGCGGCTATTGAACATAAGGATTATTACAAAAAATTACAAGAAATTTTAGGTACTTCGATGAGACCATTAGTATTTTTGAGGGCTGGATATGCGATAAAAAAGGCGTTCCATAGTCCTCGGTTTACTGTAAATGAATTATTAATTTAATAATTGAACTATGGTCGAGTGGTTATTTAATATTGATTTTCTATTACTTGGTATTGCTGTTGCTGGAAACCTAATTCTTGGCTTCGTTGTTTTTTTGAATCAAAGAAAAGGTGCCACTAGCAGATTATTTCTTGCTTTCACGATTGTTAATTCGATGTGGAGTTTAGTAACTTACTTTTCTTATGCTGTAACAGAAAAACAAATGGCATTATGGCTGGTGAGATTAGTGATATTTTTTGCAATAATACATAGTTCTTTATTTTTCTTGCTCGTTAATGCTTTTCCAGGACAAAGATTGAGAATTGAAAAAAGATATTTATATATTGTTATGTTCTTTGTTACTTTAGCAATGGTATTATCATTAAGTCCTTTTATATTTAAAGATATAGATTTTACAACAGGGAAAGTTCCTCAACCCAAACTTTACTTTTTTAAAAATCCTCCAGCTCCATTGGGAGTCATGTTTTTTCTCTTTACCATTTTTTCCACTATTTTAGGGGGAATTGTATCTCTTATTGCCAGAACTATAAAATCTTCAGGAATTGAAAAAAAACATTACAAACTTCTCTTAATTGGCGCAACAATAATGTTTGCCTCAATATTACTGTTCGATGTTTTCTTTCCATTAGGATTACAGAATGCAAGCCTCATACCATTAAGTGCTCTATTTACGTTACCCTTTGTATTTTCTATATATTATGCAATGATTCGGTATAAGCTATTTAATATACGCATTGCGGGAGTTGCAGTATTAGTTTTTGGTTTATCGATAGCTATTTTCGTGGACGTAACTGGCATTAGCTTGCTTGTAGTACGTAGTGCAGAACTGTTTTTAGTATTGTTATTTGGGATTTTATTGATTCGTAGTGTTTTAAAAGAGGTTAGGCAGCGGGAAGAAATTGCCCAAATGGCTGAAGATGTGAGAAAGGCCTATGTGATTGAAAAGAAGGCAAAAGAAGAATTGCAAAAAATTGATAAAATTAAAGACCAATTCCTTTTGATCACCCAGCATGATTTAAGAAGGCCTTTGACTTCGGTTAAATGGTTTTTGAATATGTTGCTGCGGGGTATTTTAGGCAAGCAGAATAAAAAAACAGTGGAGGGAGCCAAAAGAATTCAAGATTCCGTGGATAGTTCAATAGAAGAGGTAAATAATTTTTTAGATATAGCTCAGTTTCAGATGGGTAAATCAGGTGTTGTTTTAAAGCCTGGCGTTGAGCTTTTGCTTATTTTGGGGAATATATTTAATAAATTAAAACCACAGGCAGAAGAAAAAGGAATTTATTTAAAATTTGATAAACCTGCGGAAAACTTTGTGATTTCGGCCGACGCGGTAAAACTAAAAACCGCTTTGTTAAATATTGTTGACAACGCCATAAAGTACACAAACCACGGCGGCGTAACCATTAAATTAGAAATTAGAAAGCAACCTTCGGGAGTCCCTGTGGGTCCAGCGAAATTAGAAATTATCGTTTCTGATACTGGGATTGGCATTCCAAAAGACAAGGTAAACGCTATTTTTGAAAACATGTTTGAGAGAACCGAAGAAGCCAAAAGAACCACCACCATGGGCAAAGGCATTGGTTTGTATTTGTCCAGCCAGATTATAGGGGCACATGGAGGTAGGATTTGGGCAGAATCAGAAGGTGAAGGAAGAGGGTCAACGTTTTATATCGAGTTACCAATTAGTTAGTTTTACACAGGCTATATTTTTTGTAGGTAGTATAATTAAGAAATAAAAGATTAAATATAAAATATTAAAAATACATACCAAAAATTAAAAATATAAGTTTGTCGCAGAGCGACACCTTAATTTTGATTTTTGCATTTTTAATACTGTGAACGTAGAACCCGAGCGGCTTAAAAAGTTTCTATTGGATGCTGAATTAGTCAGTCAAAAAGATTTTGATAAGGCTCTAAAGCTGAGTCAGGAAAGCAATAGAAATATTGGGGATGTTTTAGTTTCAGAGGGGTTAATTACCCAAGAAAAGTTAACCAAGTTTCAAGCTTATCTTTTGGGGATTCCCTTTGTTAATATCATGGAAGAGACTATACCGCCAGAAATATTAAATATTATTCCAGAGCAGATTGCCAGAGCTCACAATGTGATTGCTTTTAGAAAAAAGGGTAACAACCTTGAGGTTGCTATGCTTGACCCAGAAGATCTAATTACCATTGAGTTTATAAAAAAGAAGGAGCCCCTCTTAAAAATTTTACCGCGCCTTACTACTCCAGAAGGAATTAAAAATGCCTTGCGTCAGTACCAAAAAACGCTTGATATTGAGTTTGGTACGATTATGGAAAGTAATCTGAAGGGCATGAACCATATCAAAA
>ERZ1292623.4346-Hain-H51-01um-R1-4346-length-11646-cov-9_pt1 | contig 11646 bp, 14 predicted proteins | sample MGYA00564398_ERZ1292623 | MGnify/ENA primary metagenome ERZ1292623 (study PRJEB36523, sample SAMEA6512633) | groundwater metagenome | collected 2019-01-07 | study: AquaDiva: Metagenomics assemblies of 32 groundwater samples | reverse complement strand
CTCCTTTAAACCACATCAGCCATTCCAAATCTTTGCTTGAAAAACTAACTATCAGTAAAACTAAAAAAACACAGACCAGCAATACTACAAACCATGGAATAATTGTCTGAACATACAATTCCAATGAAGAAAAACTAATAAAAATAATTGCCATTATAAAACTAACAAAAAAATTAATAAAACCGGCTTCCCCTAAAAGCTTGGTTTTAGCCAATATAGCATAAACTATCAAAAATACAAATAAAAAGCTAAATATAGGCATGAAAATAAAAATTCCAGATATGTCTATTGCCATTTTTGTTTATATTAGTTTTTATTTTTAAATGTTATGGTCTTCTAGGTTGCATAACCCAAAACATTAATCCTAAAATTGCTAAAATTGCCAATAAAGCTGGAACTGCATTAATCAATCCAACAGCTGTCCCACCTAACCACCATAAATCAGATACTGAACCTAATAAAACAATAAGAAAAATAACTGCTCCAACAACAAACCAGATCCAACTTCTTTTACTCCCCTCTTCTCCTTTAATTAAACCAGTTAATATTAATGCTACTAACAAAACAGCTAATCCCATACCAGCATATGGAAAAATACTTGCATAAAAACCAGAAACATAATCAAATTGCAAGGCCAATAAACCAAATGCCAATGCAATTGTAGATTGAACTCCTCTATTATCGCCCAAAAGTTTAGTTTTATCTAAAATACCATAAACTAAAGCAAAAATCATTAAAAATGGTAGGGCATATGCAAAAATTCCCATATCGGCCCAGCTATTTAAAATATCCCCTATCGAATATCCGTAAAATCCATATGGCATTTTAACACTTCTTTTCTTAAATCAGAAAATCATTATTTATATACATTTCTGTTTTGTCGAGTCAACTTTGTGACTTACCAACTAATAATTTCTGCCAGATTTCATAATTTATTTAATTAATTGATAATTTTACTTTACAATCATCTTATAAACAATTAATAACCAGTAACTTATCTAATATCTTACTTGCTTTCTCTAACAACCCAGTAAATAGCCCCAACAACAATTGCTATAAAAATTCCATTAACCCAATAAAATCTATTATTATATCCGAATAATTCATATCTGACATAATTCCAATATCCTGTAATCATCAAAAGAAAAGTCACTAAAGCAACGCCTACAATAGCTATAATAAAATATTTCCAATAATTATCCAAAACATCCCCTTCTTTTTTTCCGAAAATAAATCCATATAAAAGCATAAACACCAATAATATAACTGCTGAAACAGCTAGAAAAGGCATAAGCAAAACAACAATACTTCTAGGACTGGGAAAAGCTATCAAAATCAGGCCAACAACCAAACCAATTAAAGCATCTATCTGCTTTTTATCTTCTCCCAATAATTTGGTTTTCTGAAGAATTGCAAATATTAAAGTAAAAACTAAAACAAATGGCAGAATAAAGTCTAGAAAATATGGTGCTATGAATATTGGTTCTGCCATTTTTACATCTCTTTATTTATACTATCAATTAATAAAATACCGGCTTATTTAAACTTTTTTGATTTTTTTATTTAACATCCCTTTTTTCTTGGGTATTCTGATTATTAGTTTTCAATTTCACAAATAATCATAGAATTAGTAGGTGATGGGAACGACTAGAAATATCTTTTCTACTCACATAACGGGAACTTCAACATCTTCAGCATCGCTTAATCTCCCTTCCGATAAATCAACTGTTTCTTCTATAGTCTCGCTCTCATCAAAAGGCAGGCTAGACCTGCTTACTATAACAACATCCCCTATCGCTCTAACAAATTGATGGGGAATAATAACTCCTTTAGCCCCCCCAAAAAAATTTCCAACTGAACCAGCAATTCTTATTCTCCAGCTATCTACTTTATTCTCAATTAGATTAGATTCTTCAATTTCTCCGAATAAATCTCCAGTATCAGTAAAAACTTTCTTGCCTATAACATCACTCACTTTTTTTATCTTTAACATATCCTAAAAATTATGATTGTATTTATATACTTTTCTATAATTAAATTACAGATATTCCATTAGATTTATATTGCCATTTTACTTTAAAAATTCATGAAAGAGAGTCTAAAACCAATAAAAAGACCAAAAAAAATAATATCAGACAAATTTTATTTTTATCTCTCAAAAAAAGAAATAACTTGGATTATCATTATGATTATTATATCATCTTTTATGAGCTTCATACCTATAATTCCTACTAAAGATCTATTAAAAATAATAACAACTTTAATGATTTTTTCTATAATAATCTTAACAAATATCTACTCAAAAAAAATCACCTCGAAATATTATTCTATAAGGATAGAGCATAAAATATGGGAATTTGAGAGATATTGGTTTTATAAAGCTTCTCATTTTAAAAGGCCTTTTCCTATTGGATTGGCTCTTCCTTTTTTTACAGCTTTATTATCAATTGGTTATCTAAAACCGTTTTTATTTTTCCAGTTTGAAGCTGAAAACATAACTTCAAGAAGAATCTTAAAATCTAAGGGTCAAAGAAGAGCTGAAAGGAAAGATTATATAAATGAAGAGGATCTTGCTTATACTTCTGCTGCTGGTTTTTATGCTCTATTATTACTGGCAATAATCGGCTCATCAATAAACTGGATTTTCGGTTTAGACTTTGGATTAGAACTAGCAAAATACTCTATTTATTATGGAATTTGGAACTTACTTCCAGTTAGCAATTTAGACGGTACAAAATTATTTTTAGGAGCTTTTCTTGGATGGATTTTTATTTTAGTGTTGTATTTAATTTCTCTGGTATTAATTATCTTATAATTCTTACATAACATCTCTAACTTAATTACAGCTGGATTAGATTCTTCAATTGTTTATTAACTAGCAATGCCATTTATCTAATTTTAGATTATTAAAATTTTCATGTAATTCATTTTTAGATAATTGTTCAATAATTCTATCTTACATAATCTTAATAAATAACTTTTTCTAGATTACTATAAGAAAAATGCCATACAAAACTCTGAATAATATCAAGCCAAGAAAATATCAGAGGAATATTTTTGAAACTTGCAAAGAAAAAAACTGCTTGGTGATACTTCCTACAGGAATTGGAAAAACGCTAATCGCTTTGATGCTCTCAATTTACACTCAAAAAAAATATCCTGGTTCAAAAACTCTTTTCCTGGCTCCTACTAGACCTTTAGCAGAGCAACATTTAAATTATTTCAAAAAGCATTTGCCGGAACTATTCGCAGAGTTAACTTTATTTACAGGAAAAATCACTGCAAAAAAAAGAAAGGAACTTTGGGAATATTCTGACATAATATTCTCAACACCTCAATGCATTCAAAATGACCTTAGAAACAATTTATACAATTTAGAAGATATATCGCTACTAATAGAAGATGAGTGCCATAGATGCCTAAAAAATTATGCCTATACTGACGTTGCAAAAGCTTATTATGAACAGGCAAAAAATCCCAAAGTATTGGGCCTGACGGCCTCGCCGGGAGTTGACAAAAAAATAATTCAACAGATTGCAAAAAATCTTGGAATTGAGTCCATAGAAGTAAGGACCAGGGAAAGTAAAGATGTTAAAAGCTATCTACAAGAATTAAAAATAGAAATAATTAAACTTGATTTTCCCCCAGAATTAAAAGAAATTCAGATTATTTTACAAGAACTTTGCAAAAAAAAGATTGAAGAACTAAAAAATCGTAAAGTTTTATTCAAACCGGCAACTAAAAAAAATATTCTTGAGCTCCAGGGAAATATTATGAATAGGATATCTTCTGGAGATAGAAATTTTAATATTTTGGCATCGGCAAGCGTCTGCGCTCAAGCAATTAAACTTCAATACTCTCTTGAACTATTAGAAACTCAAACTTTATCATCTTTACAAAGATATATGCAGGATTTATTCAAGCAAGCAGAGCAAAAAAAATCAAGAGCGGTACAGCAATTGGTAAAGAATCCTGTATTCAACCAGTCCTATATAAAAGTAATAGAACTTATTGCAAAAAAAATTGAAAACCCAAAATTGCAAAAGCTAAAAGAAATTATTGAGCAGGAATTCAGGAAAGATATAAATAAAAAGATAATTGTATTTTCCCAATACAGAGAGACTATTGTAAAAATATGCAAAACGCTAAATGAAATTCCTGATGTTAATGCAGAGACTTTTGTGGGTCAGTTAAAGAAAGGTGAAACTGGTTTGTCTCAAAAAGAACAGCAAGAGGTTTTAAATAAATTCAGGACGGGGAGTACAAATATAATTGTTGCCTCATCAATAGGAGAAGAGGGGCTGGACATTATTGAAGTTACCGTTGTTATTTTTTATGAGCCAATTCCAAGTGCTATTAGATCCATACAGAGACGCGGAAGAACTGCTAGGCTTAAGCCTGGCAGATTGATTATATTAATGAACAAAAATACAATAGATGAAAGCTATTACTGGTCGGCATTTCATAAGGAAAAAAAGATGTATCAAGCCATAGAAAATATTAAAAAGGGTCTTGACAACCAAATCATCTTAAACGATAAATCCAAACATCAATTAAATTCATTAGACAATCAAAAAACTTTATTTTAAATGTTCTATAATATTTTCAAGAAATTGTCCTGGAAAAAAACAAAAATAATTCCATTAATAATCGCAGATATTCATGAAAAAAACTCATTGATTTTATCAGAACTCCATAAATCGACTCATGTTAGGCTTGAAATTAGGTCTTTAAAAATTGCAGATTATATTATAGGTGAAATTGCTCTGGAAAGAAAAACTATTTCTGATCTAATATCCTCAATGATAAATAAAAGATTAATTCAGCAATTAATGCAAATGAAAAAATACAAAAAATCTATCCTAATTATTGAGGGAGACCTTGAAGAAATTTATCAAGAAAATGATAATATCTCAAAGGCTCTCAGAGGATTTATCCTATCAATAATAGTAAATTATAATACTTCAATAATCTTTGCTAAAGATTATGAGGATACCGCAAAATATCTAATAACTCTTTCCAAACAACAATTAAAGCCAAAAACCCCGGTTTCATTTCATTCAAGAATTCCTAAATCTTTAAAAGAGCAAAAACAATACATATTAGAATCATTTCCTAATATAGGTCCAAAAAAAGCAGAAAAACTTCTGAAAAAATTCAAAACAATTAAAAATGTCGTAAATTCTTCAGAAGAAGAATTATCTGAAATCCTAAAAAGCCGAGCCGACAATTTCAAGAGGATTACAGACTCTTGACCTATTTCTTAATTTCAGGGATCTAACAGCCTTCGTGAGAATTAATTTTTTGGACTCTTATTGCTAAATAAGGCTTCTTATTATCTGTTTTTTCTGTAACATATTTCTCTAAAAAAGATTTAACAAAAGAATTAATCTCTCTTTCACTATAATCCTTGGGTAGCTCAACATAGCTTGTTTTTCCATTTTCAGAGGTCTGAACCCGATTTAAAATATGGTTATTTCCAAGAAAAAATTCCCAGTAAAAAGAATGATGTAGATACAAAATAACTCTTTCATCAACTCCTGTTTTCTCCCGAACAATTTTTCTTAAATCTTTATCAAAATTAATTAAAGGAACTTTTCCTTCTCTTCTGACAAACTCTATGCTTTCTTTAATAAAAATATCCGCAAATGACTCTAAAGAAAAATTATCTGGAACTTTTAACCACTCTCTCATTAAAATATCAAAAACTATCAAAACTATATAAATATCATATCATTATAAAATATATAACAAAATACGAAAGATATAAAAGACTTGTTTGACTTCTTAAAAATTATTTTTTGGGCTTAACATTCAGATATTGACATAATCTATTTTTAAAAAATTATTTAAACCATTTAGCATTAACAGAATATGAAAAAGACATTAATAGTTATTGTAGTTATTTTATTTGTCTTTATTTCATTGATTATAATTGCGTTTTTTATTTTCACGAGAGGCATAACTCATTCCCCAAAAGTAGGCATTTTAGAGGAATGTAAAACATTATTTTACAATGATGAGAACAAAAATAATATTATTTTTTTCTCCAATGGAGAAGAAGCCAAAAAATATATGGATTCACTTTTTCGTTTCAACATTTTAAACAAAAGAAAAGACGAATTTAATTTCTTTTATATTGATGATTATAAACCAAATTGCGAATTATATAATGGAATAGCTTTATTTTGCCATTCAAGAGATTTAGTTAAAAAGGCATCTTCATGTCCTAATGATTACATTATTGTAATTGAAAAACAATCTCCTAGTATAAGAAGTTCTGCTTATTTGAATGTCATAAGCATTAACTCCGAAAATCCTATAACAGTCTTAGCTCATGAATTTGGCCATACTTTTGCAAATCTTGCAGAAGAATATGTTCCAGCCAATAAGCTCCCAAGAAACCAGAGAAATTGTGTTGAAGAATGCAAGGATTTTCTTGGATTGGAAAATGGCTGCTTTCAAGGATGCTCTAAAGACAATCTTATAAGATCTATTGAAAACGGGATTATGAGAACTCTTAAATCAGAAGAATTCGGAAATTTCAATGAATATTTAATAGATTTAAGAGTTGAAGAAACCAAAAAAATTAAATCTAAATCGATAACCGGAGGGGCAATAAAAATAATAGAGGATTGCTCTGATGATGAATATTATTTAATTGAAGCTGGTTATCAGAATGGTGTTATAGATGTTTTGTCAAAATCAGTTGAGCAAGGATGCGCTGGAAGCAATGGATATGGAGATTTATCTTATAATTTCACATTTGAAGACACATCAATTGAAATTGGAAATTTCAATGCAGAATTAATATTTACTGATGGAGGAACAGAAGACGGAGAAATTGATGGAGAATTATTTGAAAATAATGAATCGTTTACATTAAAATTGCCTATAATTGAAAAATCATTCGTTACCGATGAGGTTCCAATAGTCAAAAAAACTGCTAAACTGGAAATTAAGAGAGAGGGAGAAATAATAAAAGAGATAGATCTTACAGATATAGGCGCTAGAGCGTGTCTAATCTAAATTTTAGAGAATGAAATATATAGGGAAACATTGCTGGTAGAGATATTTTCATAAGAAGAAGGAATTGCTTAATATGAGAACAAAAGTATTGAAGAAAGTATAGAAAAAGAACCAAACTTTAATCTTATCTTTAATATTATTTTTTAATTTAATTAGTAAGCCAAAAAAATATTATAAAATACTAATACAATTTTATAAGTTATTTCTAATAATGAATTTTTCATTTCAAGTTTTATTATCTATCTAAATTTCTGATATTAAACGGTATAATAAGTTTTATATAGGATAATTAGTATACTATAAAGTCTATTTTATGGTTTTCCGCCCTGTCCAATTATCGGAGATTTAGAGTTTATATGCTACATTATATTTTTCATTTTTTAGATGTGATTACTAATCAATTTAATTCAAATTCTTTAACTATTTTATAAACGGGGCCTTCTGGCAATAACTCTGATTTTTTTAAATAAAACTTATCAACAATAAATTCTTCCTTGCATTTTAAAGATTTTAAATATTCAATTAATTCTTTTTTTTCTTTTATATGCTTAATCCTTGCAATAGTAACATGGCTCATAAATCTATTTTCCGGTTCGAACAAATCTTTTAAACTATTGTCTATTTCTTTTTGCAATTCCTCTGCTCCATTAAATTTAACCCAGATTATTTTTGGAAATCTTTTTGAAAAAATTCCTATTTTATTTAAACTGGCATTAAAACTTTCTAATTTTATTCTTTTTAGTTTTTCCTTAATCTCTTCTATTTTATCTATAATTATATCTCCTAAAAATTTCAAAGTCAGATGCAAATTCTCTTCTTGTGTAAATTTGCCAGTGAAAATGAATTTCTTCCCAATTAATTTCTGAACATTCTTTATTTCTTTGACTGCGTTTCTTGGCAGATCAATTGCAATAAAGCATCTTACCATTCCATTACGCATCTCCCATAAATCAAATGAAATATAAAATCTATAATTCAATAAAAACATAAATCAAAACTTATTTAAATAGCTTTTTCTTCAATAAAATAGTCTATCAATAAAGGAGGTGAAAAATGGACGCATTGCACAAAACTGCTTTAGTGATTGCAGCAATAGGAGCAATTAACTGGGGCCTTTTTGCTTTTGGTTATGATTTAGTAAATCTAATCCTAGGAAGTGTAGATATTTTGGCAAAAATAGTCTATATTGTTATTGGATTAAGCGGTATCCTAGTATTAGTCAAAGCATTTAAATAAATTTTTTGTTTAAAATTTTTAATTTGGAACTAGAGCAACAAAACTAAATCCTTTTAGTTTAATCACTTCGTTCATATTTTTTAATTTAATTTTTCCTATTTCTTCTTCATATTTATAATAATTTTCTGCATTTCCCCCAATCTCTTCTTGCAATAAATCAATCATTGTAGAATCACATTTTTCTTTGCTAATCTCTCTTAATCCTATCAATCTTTCTTTGATCTCATCTAAATCCGATTGTTTCAATTCTTTCAATTTATTTATTTCTTTTAAAATAATTTCTTTTATTTCTCTTATTTTTTCTTTGACGGTGCCGACATAAATTATTTCATACGAATAATCCTTAGATTGCTGCAAACTGCTTTTTACGGCATAACACAATCCTCTTTTTTCCCTGATTTCCTGGAACAGCCTGCTACTCATTCCTCCCCCTAAAATACTGTCTAAAATCTCTGCTGCATATCTGTTTTTATCAATAATTTTCGGGGTATGGAATCCCAAAACCATATGAGCCTGATCAATTCCTTTTCTTTTTTCTATTAATTCCCCGTTTTTTTCAACAATTGAAATCGGCTTTATTTGTTTCGTGGTTTTTGGAAATTTTTTGGACTCTTCTAGAACATCTTCCCAACTTGTATTTCCAACAACGCTGAAAATCATATTATTTGTTGAATAAATTGAGTTAAATAAATCAATTATCTTTTTTCTGGATAGGCTGGAAACAGAATCGGATGTTCCGGCAATAGACATATTAAATGGGCTTTCATATAGCATTTCCTTTATTTTTTCAAGAACATGGGCGCTTGGATTATCATGATACATCTTAATTTCTTCCAGTACTACTCTTCTCTCTCTTTCTAAAGGTTCGTTATCAAATAAAGGATTCAAAACTAAATCCCTGCTTATATCGGCCCCTAGTTTGAAATATTTACTTGGAAGTTTATTCCAATAACAGGTAATTTCTTCGGCAGTAAATGCATTCAATATCCCGCCTTTGCTTTCTATCTCTCTAGGAATTTCATCAACTTTTCTTTTTTTAGTTCCTTTAAAAACCAAATGTTCAACAAAATGGCTAATTCCTTTAATATCCTTGGTTTCGTATTGGGCCCCAAATTTTACACTGCTTGCCACTGCAACAACTGAATTGTTTCTCTTCTCAAAAATAACTATTATCCCGTTATCCAATTTTTCTCTGTGAAACTCTGGTTTTTTTGTCATCTTCAAAATTAAGAAATTTCTATTAATAAAATTTTGCTTTCTCTTTTCCTTCAATTTGTCTACTTTTTTATCAGACAACGTATGTCACAATTATTTAAAAGCCAAGAAAAAATGATTAAATATAGTAATCTCAATTATTTATTGAAATAAATTCCTGTATTAAATCCTTATTCCTTACTTCTGGATGAAATAAAACTCCATAAATTTCTTTTTTCTTATGTTTAACTGCTTGAGTAGACTTATTTCCAGAAAAAACTTCAAATTCTTTTAATTTCAAAAAATCAATATAATAATTATGCAAATGATAAACTTTTTCCTCTCCTTCTAATCCTAAAAATTCTTTTTTAAATTTTTCTTTGTAAAATCCTATCTCAGTTTTCTTTTTAAGAAAGCTATTGCTTTCCTTGGTTTTCCTTTTTAGTTTCTCTCTAAAAATCATTCCAATTATCTGCATCCCTCCACAAATCCCTAAAATTGGTTTTTTATAATTTTTAATCCAAGCAAACTTATCAATATTTTTAAAAAATTCATTATCATATAAACTAGTCCCGCAAATTATAACTTCACTGGCTTCTAGCAAATCTTTTTTCTTCAGTTTCTTGTAATTCCTTGCAAAATATTTAATCTTATTTTTAGTCAAAATATCCTCGACTGGTTTTACAAACTCAAAAAAATGCAATTTTTCTTTGCAGAGATTTATCAATAAAATATTTTTTTTCATTTTAATTTTTTCTCCAACTTTATTTCGGGAAATTTAACCCCTCTATTCATTCTAGTTCCTTTTTCAACTATTTATAACCAGACTTTATTAATGCCTTTTTTCTTAGCATAATTCTCAATAAAACTTAATAGTTTCTTGCCAAATCCTTTTCTTATTAAATCACTTCTTATAAACAAGCCGATAATTCTATTTTCTTTTAAACTAATAGTTCCTAATATCTCATTGCTATCTATTAAACAAAACATTTTCCTTTTCTCAATATTTTTTATTATCTTCTTAACAGAATAATCTTTCTTTAATACAGTTATTTATTTTTTATTATATTCTTTATTGATTTTCTCAATTGTATTTTTCTTCAATTTAGAGATTTCTTTTGCATCTTCCAGTCTAGCTTTTCGAATTTTCATTTTATTTCTATCTCTCTTATCCAACTATTTCCATTCCCATTATCTCTAAAACCAGCAATTTTAAGTTTTCTCTTAAACAAAGAACAATTTAGAACAAAAGTTTCAAACTCTCCTCCTTCCCCTGCAATATTCATCTTGTATTTTTCATTTAATTTTAAAATATCTTGAATAAACCTTTTATCAATTTTCCTTCCTAGCCATTTTTCATTAAAACCCTCTGAAAATATTCCTGTAACAATTACTTCAAAACTATCGTTAATTAAATCTTCTAATAATTCTAATTGATCTTTCTGCCATAATGGATTAAAACATTCTATTTTTAATTTATTGCAAATTTTTTGTATTCTAGTTGTTTGATAAACTGATTCAACGGCTCCAGTTACTATTCCTTCTATCTCAAATTTTTCAACTGCTTTTCTAATAGCTTTCTCCAGATCCTTAAGTTCTTCTTCTTTTTGCCCTTTAGTCTTAATAATAATCAGCGGTAAATGCATAACATTAGCTTGTTCTCTTACTCTTTCAATAGAAGGTATGTGAAACATCCAGCTTTCCTTATTCTTGCTGATTATTGTAATCAAACAACAAATATCATAACCTTCTTTTTTCGCAAGATAACAAGCATACATGCTATCTTTCCCGCCTGAAAAAAGAATTCCTAGTTTCATTTCCTGCTCACCCATCTGCTATCCTTAATATAAAATCTCATTGGTTTTTCTAAATCTTTTTTAACTCCAATACGAAAACTTTTAATAATTTCAAAATCATTAATATCTGATAAACTTGCACTATTAACCATTTTAACTTGACTTCTCTCGCTAATAATATTTCCAGTTATCAATTTATTCCTCTCCATATTCTCAATCCAAATTTCCTTGCCATTAATAATATTTCTTTTATGAAAGTTTTTCCCAATTTTCAAGGCTTTTGTCAATAAACCTGGACCATTGCACTTGCCTTCAAAATTCAGGGGTTCGGCCGCTCTAATCAAAACAGCACTGGCTACTCCTTTTTTATCTGTCACAAAATTCATTAACC
>ERZ1292623.4345-Hain-H51-01um-R1-4345-length-11647-cov-7_pt1 | contig 11647 bp, 6 predicted proteins | sample MGYA00564398_ERZ1292623 | MGnify/ENA primary metagenome ERZ1292623 (study PRJEB36523, sample SAMEA6512633) | groundwater metagenome | collected 2019-01-07 | study: AquaDiva: Metagenomics assemblies of 32 groundwater samples | reverse complement strand
TTTCTGCATTTTTTCCACCTGGAACTACTTCTGATTCTATTGGCAAGACTATGCCCGAGAATGAAGAATCTGAACCTATAACTGCCAAACCATTAATTCTTCCAATTTCCGTTCCCTCTGTTCTAATAATATTATATTTCTTTTTGTTTTCAATATATTTATCTGCTACTTGTTGCTCTAGGGTTCTCGCTAGTTTTTTTGCATCCAAAACATGATTTGCTGAAACTAATTTTGATTTTTGCTCTAAAGCTAAATCTCCTGCGGCCCTTATTAAACCGCCAAGCTCTCTTAATTTTAATGTTAATTTGTTTGCTGTTCCTGCTCTTTTTTTTGCTTCTTCTATTATTAATGAAACTGCTTCTCTTGAGAAATGGGGGATTTTGTTATCTTTGATAACCTCTTGTGCTATGAATTGAATAATTTTGTTTCTGTTTTGCTTGTTATCATCTATTGTATCATTCATATAAACTTCATAACCATAGCCGCGAATTCTGGATCTTAATGCGGGATGCATATGGCGAACTGTTTCTAAATTTCCTGCTGCAACCAAAATAAAGTCTGTTGGTACTGGTTCTGATCTTACCATTGCTCCGGATGAGCGCTCTGATTGGCCTGTAATGGGATATTTTTTTTCTTGTATTGCTGTTAATAATTCTTGCTGAGATTCTGGTTTTAAATTGGCTATTTCATCTATGAATAAAACCCCGCCGTTTGCCCTGTGAATCATTCCAGGAACTAATCTTTCATATGCCGGTGTTCCTAAACCCCCGCTTTGAAGTGGGTCATGAAGCACATCACCAAGTAAAGCTCCTGCATGTGCTCCCGATGCGTCCACGAATGGTGCCTTATTCTTATCTGAATTATCTACTAATAACCTTGGTATCTGAAATGAAACCTGTTTTTGTCTTTTTCCTAAATTTATAAATATTATAATACCAAAAATAAAAATCATTCCTGTGATCATAGATGCAGCATATATTATATCCGATATTTCTCCTATTTTCCAAAAATAATATGGGAGTAGTGAAATAAATGCGGCAAATAATAAAATTATCCAGGTTTGATTCTTAAAAGAAGTCGCTGCTTTAATTCTCGCGCCCATTATAATTTTCTTGGCTTCTCCTTTTGGGTATGTTTTTACTATTGGGGTGTTTTCGTCTGTTAAATTAGGCAGGGAAACAATATCAATTAGTTTTTCTTTAGGAAGCAATTCTGCTACTGCTTGGCCCAACATTGACTTTCCGGTTCCAGGTTCTCCAATTAATAAAACATTTCTTCTTTGTTTTGCTGCTTTTTTAATTAAATTTAAAGCGGTTTCTTGCCCTATTATCTGTTCTGAGATTTTACTAGAAACCTTTACTTCTGCTGTTGATTTGATTTTAGAAAGATCTTTCATGTGAGTTTAAATATATAAATTATATAAAAACCTTACGTTTAAATGTTGTAGTGATTAAATTATGTCTGATTCAGAAACAACTACGAAGTCACCAATAGCCATTACTGCTGAAAAGGGAATCATTAGGTTTCCTTCGGTGTCTTTTTCCAATTCTAATCCTTCTGTGTAACTAGTTGGATTTTTAAGTATAATTTGTATTAACTCTCCTGTCCTGGTTTCGAAAGTTATATTCCCTACTTCACCAAACTTCTTTCCTGACTTGGTTATAACTGTTTTACCTAGGATTTGTTTTGAATATCTTTTATCTTCTTCTGCCATGTTTAATTAAATATGTTGTCTGGGTTTATAAATTTTATGAAAATTTATTTTGTATTTGGTAGTATCGGTTTGTTCTATCTCCCCCACCTTATTTTCTTATGGAATTAACATTCTTCCTTGTTTTGCTGCTTTTCTTGTTTCTATGTTAATCTTATTATTTTGATTATTTTTTAATTAAATTTTTTAGTTGTAACTCTAAAAAGATTATTTTTTTATATATTTGGTTTAGAAGGTGTATATTATGTATATAGTTAGTTTTTTTATTTTTATATGATTATTTTTACTTTTAAATTTTTCCGTGTTCTATTATATTATTGTTTTGTAAACTATATTTTTTATTATATTAATTTTGGTTTAAAATTTAGATTTTTTTATGAAAAAAAGTTTGCATATGAAATCTAGGTGGGGGTATATAATAATGTATGATAATAATACTTAAATATAAGTTATACTTTTTTTGTAGTATGGGGGAAAAAGAGTTAAAAGATTTCTTTACGGGGTATTTGAGTAAGAGTTCTATTTTTAAAGATAAAAAAGCATTACAATCAAATTACACACCAAAAACAGTTCCTTATAGAGATGAACAAATAGAAAATTTGGCGAGCGTATTAGCTCCGTCTTTACGAATGGAAAAGCCCTCTAATATTTTTATTTATGGAAAAACAGGAAGTGGAAAAACTTTATGTGTAAGGCATGTTAGTGAAAATTTAAGTAAAATTGCAGAAGAAAAAAATATTCCTATAAAAATATTTTACCTAAATTGTAAAATGAAACGTGTTGCAGATACAGAATATAGGCTAGTTGCGCAGATGTGCAGAGAGTTTGGTGTTGAAGTTCCAGCAACAGGATTACCAACTGATGAGATATATAAAATTTTTGTTAATGAACTAGATAAACAGAAAAAATTATTATTAATAATTTTAGATGAGATAGATCAACTAGTTCTGAAGACGGGAGATGAGATATTATATAATATGACCAGGCTGAATTCAGAATTGAAGAATAGTGAAGTTTCTTTAATAGGAATTAGTAATGATCTTGTTTTTACTGATAATTTAGATCCTAGGGTTAAAAGCAGTTTGAGTGAAGAAGAAATAGTTTTCCCTCCTTATGATGCAATTCAATTACAGAAGATATTGAAACAAAGGGCAAAACTGGCTTTTAAGGAGGAGGTTGTTGGAGATGGAGTAATAGAAAAATGTGCTGCGTATGCTGCTCGAGAACATGGCGATGCCAGAAGAGCTTTAGAACTCTTAAGGGTTGCAGGAGAATTAGTTGAAAGGGGCGGAGGTAAAATAATCAAGGAAGAGAACATAGATCGGGCAGAGGAAAAGACAGAAAGAGATCGCGTTTTAGATATAATTAATACCCAGCCTAAACAATTTAAGCTAACCTTATATTCAATATTTAATTTTATGAATAACAGGGTTCCAATTTTTACAGGGGATATTTACGATTTTTACAGGGATATGTGTATTAAAACAGGAGTAAAGCCCCTAACACAAAGAAGAGTTAGTGATATTATTGCTGAGTTAGATATGTTGGGGATAATTAATGCTAAGGTCATAAGCAAAGGAAGATATGGTAGAACGAGGCAGATTTGTTTAGCAATACCACAAAACACAGTTCCTAAAGTTGTTGATCTTTTGAAAGAGGGATTAAATTTATGAATAAAAAAGAGATTGTTGAAGATTTTTTAGGTAAAAGTTATTTGGTTAGTCCTTGTTTTTTAGAATCTTTTGATGAAGATAATAACTTTCTTGATGATTTTAGTAAAAGAATAAGGGAGAATGAAAAAATCGTTGTTTTAAATAAAGATTTACTCTTTTTGTTAAAAAATAAAAGCGGTTTTTTTGAAACAAACTGGTTTGAATTTGAAAAGTCTAGAACAAATTTAGAAAAGGGGAAGGATACCAAAATTTATGATACTTTTTTGAAAATGCTTTTTGGTGAAGTTCCTGTTTTGGATATTGAAAGGGGGAAAGTAATTTCTAAATTAGAAGAAGAGCATAATTCTGTTATTGTTAAAAACTTTTTAGAAGAAGAAAATAAAAAAAGAGAAGTTGATTCTTTTGTGAATTATTTCAGAACGAGATATGATGCTATGAAAAAAATATTAATGAATAGGGCAGAGCTGCAAAATGTGGTTTCAATTAATAGGGTTATAAACAAAAAAGACAGAGATACTGTTGCTTTAATAGGGTTAGTCAACGATAAAAGAACAACTAAGAATGGAAATATAATATTAAATATAGAAGATAAAACCGGATCTATCAATATAATAGTTAATAAAACCAGGGAACGTTTATTTAAACTAGCCAAGGACTTGGTTTTGGATGAGATTTTGGGCGTGGTTGGTTTTAATGGAGAGGGAATTGTTTTTGTTACCGATCTATTTTTGCCTGATGTGCCCAGGGATAAAGAAATTAAAAAGATAAATGAGGACATTTATCTTGGTTTTATTTCTGATATTCATGTCGGAGGAAAGAATTTTTTGGAAAAAGAATTTTTAAAGTTTATAGACTGGTTAAATGGGAAATGTGAAAATAAAGAACACATTAAAGTTTCTTCTAAGATAAAATATTTATTTGTTTTAGGTGATCTTGTTGATGGTGTCGGGGTTTATCCTGACCAAGAAAAAAATCTTGCCATTTTGGATGTTAAGGCGCAGTATGATAGATTGGCCTATTATTTTAGTTTAATTCGGGGAGATATAAAAATAATTGTTTGTCCTGGAAATCACGATGCCTTGAGGTTATCGGTGCCACAACCAATATTAGATAAAGACCTTGCCAGCGAAATGCACAAGTTAAAGAATGTTATTTTGGTTACTAATCCGGCTTGGGTAAATGTGATCTCTTCTGAAAATTTTCCTGGTTTTGATATTTTAATGTACCATGGAAATAGTTTTCATTATTATATAGATAATGTTGATTCTTTGAGACTGGGCAATGCAAGAGATTATCCAACTTTGGTTTCTAAATTTTTGTTGCAAAGAAGACATTTGGCACCTACACATGGTTCTACTCTATATTTACCAAATGAAACAGAGGATCACTTGATAATTGATAAAATTCCCGATATATTTGCTTGTGGTGAAATGCACAGATCAGATATAGGCAATTATAACAATATTATTTTAATAAATAGTAGTTGTTGGCAGAGCAAAACCGATTATGAAGAAAAAGTTGGAACTAACCCGGATCCTGGGAAATTTATTGTTTTAAATTTAAGAAACAGAGAGGTTAATATCTTTAAATTCTATGAATAATAAATTAATAAAATATAGAGCAATAATTGATTCTGGTATTAAGTTGGCTTACGAGGTTGCTAATAAGGCCAGAAGAAAGGGATTTGATCCGGAAGAAGAGGTTGAAATTCCATTAGCTAAAAATATGGCTGAAAGAGTAGAGGGATTATTAAGTGTTGTTGCTCCTCAAGTTAAGGGCACTAGGATTGTAACTAGAATTAATGAACTTGAAAGGGAGTTTGGTGGGCAAGATTGGAGGGTTGCGTTTACTTTGGCTTTAGAGGTAGCTAAAGAAAAATTTTGTAAATTTAAAGATAAAAAAGAAGCAATTGAGATCGGGATGCGTGCTGGATTAGCTTACATTACCAACGGGGTTGTTGCTTCTCCATTAGAAGGATTTACCCGGTTAGGAATAAAGAAGAGAAGAGACGGGAGAGAGTACTTTGCTTTATATTTTGCAGGGCCGATAAGAAGTGCGGGAACTACTGCAATCTGCGTTTTTGTTGCTTTAGCAGACTATTTGAGAAAAGAATTTGGTTATGGAGAATATGATCCTGATGAGATTGAAATTAAAAGAATTGTTACAGAGCTATATGATTTTCATGAAAGAGTTACTAACTTACAATATTTACCCAGCGAAGAAGAGCTTGAATTTATGGTTAAAAACTTACCCTTGCAGATTGATGGGGAAGCGACTGAGAAATACGAGGTTAGCAATTACAAAGATTTGGATAGAATGGAGACGAATGTATTAAGGAATGGCGTTGCTTTAGTTTTTGGGGAAGGATTAACTCAGAAAAGCAAGAAATTTTGGGGTAAATTCTCTAAATGGTGTGATGATTTTGATATGGGGTATTGGAAATTTTTAGATGGGTTTGTTAAGTTGCAAGAAAAGATAAGATCTAAGCAAAAAGAGAAAACTGTGGAAACTAAAGAAAAAATTAAACCCGACTATGGCTACATAAAAGATTTGGTGGCTGGTAGGCCAGTATTAACACACCCCTTGGCAAGCGGGGGGTTAAGATTAAGATATGGTAGATGTAGGAACTCTGGTTTTTCTAGTCAAGCGATTCATCCAGCAACTATGGTGATTGTTAATAGGTTTATTGCGATTGGAACACAATTAAAAGTTGAAAGGCCTGGAAAAGCAACCACTTTAGCTAGTTGTGATACTATAGAAGGACCGATTGTCAAATTAAACAACGGTGATGTTCTTTTATTAGAAACTGTTGAGGAGGCTGAGCGAGTTTCTAAAGATGTAGATGAAATCTTATATCTTGGTGATGTTCTAATCAACTATGGTGATTTTTTAAATAGAGCGCATGTGTTAGTTCCACCTGGTTATTGCGAAGAGTGGTGGATGTTAGAGTCTGGAAGTGAAAAATATGATATAAATATTGAGGAAGCTATAGAGTTTTGCAAGAAAGGTAAACCTCTGCATCCCAGATATTGTTTTCATTGGAAAGAGATTGATAAAGAAAAATTTGATTTATTGGTTGGTTGGTTAAAAAAAGCAAGCGTTAATGAGGATAAAATAATTTTGCCTTATGAGTATGATGTTGAAAAAGAACTAAAAAAGAAAGATCCTAAACGAGCGTTAGAGCTGTTGGGTGTTCCTCATTTGTTTAAAAAAGAACATGTTGTAATCGAATACCCCTGGTGTAAAGCTTTAATGTTCTCTCTTGGTAATAATTTAAATAATATTAAAATGGACAAGGAAGATGTTTTGGAAATCGTTAATGAACTTTCCAAGACAGTGATAAGGGATAAGTCTGGCACTACAATAGGCGCTAGGATGGGTAGGCCAGAGAAAGCAAAGATGAGAAAGTTAACTGGAAGCCCACAGGTATTATTTCCTGTTGGTAAAGAAGGCGGTAGGATGAGATGTTTCCAAAGCGCCCTGGAAAAGGGAAGGATAACTGCCGATTTTCCCCTGTTTTACTGTTATAAATGTAATAAAGAAACAATTTTTTCTGTATGTCATTTGTGTGGGAATAAACCAGGTAGGAAATATTATTCTAAGACTTTGGGATTGATAGATAATTTAGGATTAGATAAAACTGCGGTGTGTTATAAAAATAGGAGCATAGACATAAATGAATATTTTGATTCTGCCCTGAAGATTTTGAAAACAAGAAATTATCCCGAACTAATTAAAGGAGTTAGGGGAACAAGTAATAAAGAGCATGTTGTTGAGCATTTAGTTAAGGGAATATTGAGGGCGATGCACGGACTATATGTTAACAAAGACGGAACTGTGAGATATGATATGACGGAAACTGCTATAACGCATTTTAAGCCCAAGGAAATTGGAACTTCAATTGAAAAATTGAAAGAAATTGGTTATGGGAAAGATATTCACGGCAATGATCTAGTTAATGATAATCAAATACTAGAAATTCAAATCCAGGATGTTATTTTGCCTAGTTGTGATGAAACGCCAGATGAAAAAGCAGAAGATGTTTTGTTTAACGTTGCTACTTTTGTTGATGAATTATTAGTCAAGTTATATAATGAAGAAAAATTTTATAATCTGAAAAATAAAAAAGACCTGGTGGGACATTTGGTGGTTGGAATGAGTCCACATACTTCTGCTGGTGTTGTTGGGAGAATAATAGGATTTTCTAATACCCAAGGATTTTACTGTCATCCTTATTTTCATTCTTTAATGAGAAGGGATTGTTTGGGTTATGATAGCTATGTTTCAGTGAAAAGGGATGATAAATGGCAAATTAAAAAAATTGGAGAATTTGTAGAGGAACTAAACCCTACAGATAAAGTTGATTTTTTTGGAACATTAAAAAAAGACCTATCAAATATCTCTGCTTGGAGTAACCCCGGTGAAAAAACAGTGAAGGAAGCAACTAAACATATGCCAACCGATTTAATTAGGGTTTATTTGGAGGATGGTAGACAAATAGAGCTTACTAAAAATCATAAAGTTTATGTTAAGGGTAAAAAAGAAAAGATGGCTTATCAGTTAACTAACAGAGACAAGGTAATGGTTAGTTATAGGAAAGATATTAGTGAGAGGGATATTAAAGAAATTTTCTTGCCAGAGATCTTTAAGTATAGGAAAGATGTCATGATAAGGAACATTAGAGATTTTTTAATGAAATTTCAAAAGTTGAGTAAACATGATAACTTTTGTTATAGGGATAGTTTCCCTATAACCTTTGTGAGAGATATTTTAACAAAAAATAACCTAACCTTGAATGATCTACCCTCTTGTGCTAAGATTTCTATTAAAAGAGATAATTTATCTTTACCAATTAGGATTAATTTAAGCGAAAAATTACTAGAGGTTTTAGGATTATATTTGGCTGAGGGATATGCAAGAAAGAATGATTCTAAGAAGGGTTTTTATCATGTTTCTATTTCAATGACTAATGAGAAAATTAAAAAACTAGTTAAGGATATTTTCTTTACTTATTTTGGGCTTGAGCCAAGTGAGGATCATGCGGACCATTTAACTTATTCTTCAAGATTACTCTATGAGTTATTTATAGATTATCTTGGATTTGGAATTGGGGCCAAAGGAAAGAGAATTCCTAGTTTGTTTTTGGATTTAAAAAAGGAAAAAATTGCAGCGTTCTTAAGAGGGTATTATGAAGGAGATGGAAGTGTTAGTAAAACCGTTATAAGGGTTTCTTGCGATACAGTAAGTGAAGGTTTGAAACATGATTTGAGTTTTGTTTTATCACGTTTTAATATTTTTACAAAATTTTATGAATATGAAAAAGAACCGGGTCCAAAAGTAAGAGAGTTTTACATAAGAAAAAACAGGAAGATTCCCAAGTTTAAGATTACTAAACTAATAATCCCTTCTAATTTTGTTAGGGAATTTGAGAAAATAGGATTTATCTCTGATGAGAAGAAAGCTATTCTGGATGGAATTTGTAAAAGGAAGCCTTATGGGATGAAGATTGATTATGACAGTAATTATGTTTATCCAAGAGTAAAGAAGATTGAAGAAATAAAGAGGGCTGAGAGTTATTGTTTGAATGTTCCAAGCGAACATAATTTTTTTGCTAATGACCTTTTAGTTCATAATTGCGACGGAGATGAAGCTTGCGTGATACTATTGATGGATGCTTTACTGAATTTTTCTAGGAAATATATTCCCGGGCATAGGGGAGCAAAACAAGATGAACCCTTAGTATTAAGTTCTTATCTAATACCCAGCGAAGTTGATGATATGGTATTTGATATGGACATTGTTGATAAATATCCTTTAGAATTTTATTTAGGGGCCATGGAATATAAATATCCTTGGGATATTAAAATTAAAACTGTAAAAAGCGTTTTAGGAACAGATAATGAAACTAATGGATTTAAGTTTACACATGATACTAGTGATATTAATTTAGGTGTTGTTTGCAGTAGTTATAAAAGCATACCCACTATGCTTGACAAGGTTGAGGGGCAGATGAGGGTGGCTGAAAAAATAAGGGCTGTTGATGAAAATGATGTTGCTCGGTTGGTTATTGAGAGACATTTTATTAGGGACATTAAAGGAAATTTGAGAAAATTCGGTATGCAACAATTCAGGTGTGTTGATTGCAATGAAAAATACAGAAGGCCGCCGTTAAGTGGCCAGTGTAAATGTGGCGGCAGGCTAATATTCACAATATCTGAAGGTTCAATTGTAAAATATTTAGAACCTAGTTTATTTTTAGCTGAAAGATACAATCTTCCCAATTATTTGAAACAAACCTTGGAATTAACCAAGCAAAGAATAGAAAGCGTTTTTGGTAAAGATAAAGAAAAACAAGAAGGATTAATTAAGTGGTTTGGTAAAAAATGAATAAAACTCAAAATTTGGCTGAAGCATTTGGTGAAATAATAAAGCAATATGGTGCTGAAGAAGCTTTACGAAGATTGGCTTATTGTGATGCGCATCTAGAAAGCGAAGGAATTAGTGAGTATAAAAAGAGTTGTGGTACAAGATCTATTGATGAATCAAAAGCCATTGAAGAATTAAAAATAAGGAGACTTAAAAGATTACCTTTGTCTATGTTGGAAACTCCGGCTCCAAAAAAAGCTCCAATTCAAGCAAGCGAATTTACTTTGGCTCATTTGGTTGATAAGTTGTTGTCTGATGGGGAATATACTTTTGAGGAATTGGCAGATGAATTTCATAGGGGCTGTTCTGATTTATATAGAAAAGACGGAATGTTTCCACTTTCAATATATAATGGATCTTATGCCTTCTTGAAAAACTTAATTCATAAATAAAATTTATATATAAACTAAACTTTCAAATTAAGATATGGTTAATGGATTCAGAAAGATTATATTCTTAGGATTAATCTTAATAGTTATACATGCTGTTATCTTTTTAACCTTTGATTTTAATTCTTATTTTATCTTTGCGTTATTAAGCATTTTGGTTTATGCTGTTTATATTTCTGATGAAATAAGGAAAAAAGATGAAGGAAACTTGAAGCAAGATATTGCTAGACAAAAAGAAATTGATAGGTCATTAAAAGAAAGAATAGAAAAACAAAATAGATTACTAAAATTGTATAGGAAAAGATTGGATCAATTGTATATTGAGGTAGCTGAGAAGTCTAAAGTGGTTCTTGAGGAAAAAAAGACCAAGGAAATAAAAATCTTGGGTTATGTTGGGTCAAATAAAAACAGAACTTACCATAAAGCTGCTTGTAGATTTGGCAAGTTAATTAAACAAAAAGAAAAGATTACGTCTGATAATGTTGGTTTTTTTAGGAAGAAAAGATTTAGTGCTTGCAAAGTTTGTATGAAAAATTAGGGTAGATGCAATTGTTTAAATAGTCGTATGACCTGCTTTTGTTTATGAAAACGTTTAAGGAAAGGGTGATTATTAAAATGGTTTGTCCTTTACGTTATTCTAATTTTCGTATTGGTTTTTATAATAGTAATTTTGTTTTGACTAATAAGAACATTATTTTAGAGCACTGATTACATCGTAAATTCACGCTCAATCTTAAGGATATATGTAAAATTGTGCTTAAAAAAAGACCAACAATTTCGTTGTTTGAAGGGGTATGGTTGGGTAGCAAGATTATAATAGTTCATAAGCATAAAAATAGATTGAAGAAATTAATTCTTTGTTTTAATAAGAACCAAGCAACCAGTATTTATAATAAATTAATCCGTCTAGTTAATTATAACAAATAAAATAATAAAACAGGTAAAACTAAAGAGCCCATTAAATGCGTTTTGGAAATCCCCTTTAAATTTGCCAACAAACCTATGAAAGTCCCAGTAATTAAAATAATAAAGCCATAAAATCCTGAAATTGATAGGATCAAAAATAAGATTATTGAAATAATAGCTAAAATTAGTTTTTGGTAATTTACTTTGGTTATTAAATTAGAGAAGATTTTTGATAAATAAATTGTTGATATTGCTGCTAGTCCTGCTGAAATTAGAGAAACTGCTAAAAATAAAATGAAAATTTTTAGGTCTATTTTGCCTAAGATTTGTGAAATTCCAACTACTGCCCCATTTCTTGCTTTGTCTAATAAATATAGTGAGATAAAACTTAAAACGAAGTTGATTGTATTTATTCCTCCTATTAGCATTAAGAATCTTAATGCTGTTGTTTTTCTCATTAAAGAAGTTCCTATTATTGCTGCCTGAGAACTTCCCAAAGCGTGTAAAAAAGAAACCAAAAAACCAGAAAAAACCGAAATGGG
>ERZ1292623.4342-Hain-H51-01um-R1-4342-length-11650-cov-13_pt1 | contig 11650 bp, 13 predicted proteins | sample MGYA00564398_ERZ1292623 | MGnify/ENA primary metagenome ERZ1292623 (study PRJEB36523, sample SAMEA6512633) | groundwater metagenome | collected 2019-01-07 | study: AquaDiva: Metagenomics assemblies of 32 groundwater samples | reverse complement strand
ATTAATTCGCTTAAAAAATTTTAATCCGATAACGATTTTTAATTAAAGTATTATAATATTTCGCTATTAACAATTTCTTATCGGAGAGCCGTGGCGAGCGTTTACGCGAGTTTCCAAGTCGCCCATGATTCGTAGCGTGAACGTGAGTACTTGTCCTGGCTCGGAGGCTTACTTTTTAAACCTGAAAGTCCTCAAATAATTATGGGAGCAAAAAATATCTTTTCGAGTAAAAGAGGAAAGAATATTGAAAATCAAAACCAGCATAAAATAAAATATCCAGAAATTGCCAGGCAGGTGATTTCAGAATCAGACATAATTCTTGAAATTCTGGATTCGAGATTCTGGAAAGAGACAAGAAATTTGGAGTTTGAAAAGCAGATTAAAAAGCAGAAAAAGAGAATAATTTTCATATTTAATAAATCTGACTTAATAGACAAAAAAAGATTAATAAAAGAAATTGGAGAGAGCAACATTTATCCGTATGTTTTTGTCTCATGCAAAAGCAGGAAAGGCTCTTCAGATTTAAGAGAAAGAATAAAAATAGAGGCGAAAAAAATTGACAGGGATAAAATCTATGTTGGATTAATCGGCTATCCAAATACAGGAAAATCTTCAGTAATAAATCTCTTAAGAGGGCACTCTGTAGCAAGAGTTGCTTCTGAATCCGGATTCACAAAAGGAATACAAAAAGTAAAAATAACCGAAAAAATATATCTAATTGACACGCCAGGAGTCATCCCATCTTCAGAAAATTCAAATTTAAACAGTAAAGACTTGGTAAAACATGCGCAGATTAATGTCAGAATGTGGGATAAAGTTAAAGAGCCAGAAATAATAATTAACAATTTAATGCAGAAATATCCAGGATTATTTGAAGAATTTTATAAAATAAAAGCAAACGGGAATTCAGAAACATTAATCGAGAAACTTGGAAGGAAAAAAGGTTTCTTGCTTAAGGGAAATGAAATAGATAGAGACAGGGCATCAAGATTAATTCTCAGAGATTTTCAAGAAGGAAGAATCAGGGTTTGAAAAAAGCAAATTAGATCACTTTCCCACCCAACCCAGTGAATAGGATAAAATCTGAAGCCTATTTTAGCGAGATAAATTAAAAATAATCGTTTAATTTATTGCGGCATTAAAAATATTTTTTAAGTGGAGCATCGTGAACTTGTTCTGATGCGAAATTTCCTAAATCAATTTTCACCCCAGATAACTTCCAGCCTGAGGAATAGCTGCTTTTACAGATTTTAAAAAACTGTCCTCAACTTTTTTGTAGACTTCTATTGTAGACTTTGTCACGCTTGGCCTTACTTTATTCAATGCTTCTTCAAAATGTTTTTTCTTAACTTGTCTGTTTTCTATATTCTCTCTCAATGCAAGCAGAGCTGCCTCTCTTACAAATCCCTCTAAATCTGCTCCAGTATATCCTATAGTCTTCTTTGCCAGCTCAGAGATATTAACATCTTTCGCAAGGGGCATTTTTTTTGTATGAATTTTTAAAATAGTCTCCCTGCCATCCTCTTCAGGAACATTAACTAAAAGTATCTTGTCAAATCTCCCTGGCCTTAATAAGGCAGGGTCAAGCATATCTGGCCTGTTAGTTGCACCAATAATTAAAACATCTTTTAAATCTTCAAGGCCATCCATCTCTGCTAACAGCTGATTCAAAACTCTTTCAGTAACTCTTGTCCCAGCTTCTACTCCTCTTCTTCCTGCTAAAGCATCTATTTCATCAAAAAATATAACGCATGGAGCAACTTGTCTTGCTCTCTCAAAAATTTTTCTCATCCCTTTTTCGCTCTCCCCAACCCACATTGACAACAGCGACGGTCCTTTAACTTGAATAAAATTTGCCTCTGATTCTTTTGCAACTGCTTTTGCAATTAAAGTCTTTCCTGTTCCAGGAGGACCGTAAAGCAAAATTCCTCTTGAAGGCCTTATACCCATCTTTTCAAAAACATCCGGATATTTCATTGGCCATTCAACTGCTTCTCTCAATTCTTGCTTAACTTTTTCAATACCTCCAACATCTTCCCATGATACATTTGGAGTTTCTACCAAAACCTCTCTCATTGCTGACGGTCTTACAACCCTCAAAGCATCTTCAAAATCTTTTTGATTAATTATTAATTTCTCAAGAATCTCTTTAGGAATCTGCTCTTCGCCATCTAGTATAATTTGAGGCAAAAATTTTCTAAGAACATTCATTGCAGACTCTTTAGTCAATGCCTCTAAATCTGCACCAACAAAACCATGAGTAACTGCAGCAATTTCTTCTAAATTAACTTTGTTCAAAGGCATTCCTCTTGTATGAATTTTTAAAATAGCAAGTCTTCCTGCTTTACTAGGAACATTAATCTCAATCTCCCTATCAAACCTTCCTGGTCTTCTCAACGCAGAGTCAATGGCATTAACTCTGTTTGTTGCACCAATGACTATAACTTTTCCCCGGGATTTCAAGCCATCCATCATTGTCAAAATCTGTGAAACAACTCTTCTCTCAACCTCTCCGGTCACTTCCTCTCTCTTTGGAGCAACAGCATCAAGTTCATCGATAAAAATAATTGTTGGAGCTGTTTTCTCTGCTTCTTCAAATATATCGCGGATTCTTTTTTCACTCTCTCCATAAAATTTACTCATGCACTCAGGGCCATTTAATAAAATAAAATTAGCATCGCTTTCATTTGCAACAGCCTTTGCCAAAAGAGTCTTTCCTGTTCCAGGAGGGCCGTGAAGCAAAACTCCCTTAGGTGGTTCTATTCCAAGTTTCTCAAAAATTTCTGGGTGCTTCAGGGGAATCTCCACCATCTCTCTAATTTTTTTAATTTCATCACTAAGGCCTCCAATATCTTCATAAGTTATTCCTGGAATTTTCTCATCGCTAATCTCAACTGCTTTTGGATTTAATGTAACCTCGCTATTTTCAGTAATAACGACCGGAGCATTTGGATTTGTATTAACAACAACAAACCGTATTTGTGTAATTCCTCCGCCAAGATTTCCAAATCCCATATTTCCAAACATCTCTCCAAAAATATCATTCAACTCTCCAAAATCTTCAGAGAGCAAATCTCTTCTTCTCTGAACTCCACCAAGAACAACAATATCTCCCTTAAGGAGAGTTCTTCCGAGCAATCCTCTTTTCAAACTTTCTGAATCTGCCTGCACCATGATTCCTTTTTGTGCAGGAGCAATCATAACTTTTTTCGCCTCTCTAACTTCAGCTTTTTTTATTGTAACAACATCGCCGATACTTGTTTTTGCATTTCTTCTTAAAATACCGTCAATTCTTATTATTCCTTCTCCAACATCTGCAGGATAAGCTCTGTCAGTAATCGCAACTGTCTCTCTATTTCCTTTAATTGTGATAACATCTCCTCTGTTTATTTCAAGCGCTCTCATCAGCTCAGCATCTATTCTTGCGATTCCCTTGTAAGCATCATCTTCTCTTGCCTCTGCAACCTTTAATTGAATTTCTTTTTTAACCATTTTTTATTTTTTTCTCTTCCAAAAAATTTAAACTTAATCTTCCCATATCTTCAAAGCATAATCTGACCATATCATTCATAAGTTTTTCCTGTTCTCTCATAAAAGACACAATTTCTTTTGGAATTGAGACTGTATAACTATTTCCTACGAGTCTCATTTTTACATTGAATTGCTTGTTTTTGAGATTTATAAATTTGTTGTATTCACTTTCATCAAGAGGATGAATAATTCTTTCATTGCATCTCGGGCAGATAATTGCACGAAAAATAAATCCATTTTTCTCTAAACTTGCTTTTTGCATTTTTACATTGCATTTACTGCATAAAATTGCGTTGTCAAATATATCTTTCATTTTTTTTGTATTATAAAGCCGCATCATCAACCTCGAATTAGTCAAGGAAGAGGACACGGCGAAGGTGAAAGGGGTGTTCTATTGTATACACCTAATGTATACACAACTAATATACACTATATAAATATTTTGGTTTTGGAATATATAAAACCAAAGCCACAAAATCATAGAATTTTGATGTTTTGGTAATGAAGAATTTATTTTCTGTCTATGAAACAAACCTAACTTAAAAAGAAAAGATTAAATATAATGAAAACATTTTAACGATATGGTTAAAAAGAACATCATAGATGAAGGAACAAAAAAGGGGTTTTATTTCTCACTTGGAGCATTATTAACTCTTATAAGTGTAATTAATTTTAATCAATACCAAATACCTGCCTTCTTAGGGATATTACTGGGAGTATTTTTTATAGTTAAAGCATTAAGTTAAAATGAATTCCTTAGAGAAAAATTTATTGGATTTAAAACATTCGCTGTCATCAACAAAAGCTTCTTTATTCTTTAGTATTGGTGTTGGTGGATTTCTTGCTATTTTATTTGGTTTGCTCCAGCTAAAAACAGATACTTTAACCTCTATTTTAGTATCGGCAGTATGGTTGGATATTTTTGTTTGGATAAGTATTAAATATTTCATTAGGTGTAGTAAAATACAAGAAGAAATCAATAATAAAATTCGGATAATTTAAAAACTACTTTTGCTTTTTCCAATTATGTCAGGAATCAAACATTACTGGGATAAATTCTGGTATTTGCTCTGGAAAGATGATTCACCAAAAGGATGGATATTCTCCCTAATTTTCCTCTTCATCTTCATAAAATTCATTTTCTTCCCAATTTTAAGTTTAATAACAGGAACCTCTCTGCCATTAGCAATTGTTGAATCCTGCAGTATGTATCATAATGGAAATTTGCTCTCAAATTTTGATAATTGGTACACTATTCACGAGGATAAATACACTATTTTAAAAATATCCGGCGAACAATTTTCTGAATATTCTTTCAAAAAAGGATTTAACAAGGGAGATATTTTGTTTATTATTGGAGCAAAAATAAAAAAACTCAAAGTCGGAGATGTTATAATCTTTAACGCAGGCCAGAAAAATCCAGTGATTCATAGAATAATAAAAATAAAGCAGGAAGATGGAGAATATATCCTCTCAACAATTGGAGATAATAACAACAGACAACTTTCAGTAGAGGAAAGTATAATGGATGACCAATTAGTAGGCAAGGCAGTTTTTAGGCTTGTTCCTTATGCTGGCTGGGGAAAATTAATATTCTTTGAAAAACTCAGGCCAGAAAGCGAAAGAGGATTCTGTAAGGAGAACTAAAGAAAAATTATTAATCGCATCAGAACCAGTTCATGATGCTCAACTAAGAAGGTTTTTATCATCTAAATCTATTTAACGATTATTTTTAGCTTATCACGCGACAACAGGCTTCAGATTTTTATCTATTAACAACTTCCTTAGGGGTGGTGGTCGGGGCGAGCATTTGCACGAGACAAAATTAATTTATCCATAACGAGTGCAAGTGCGAGATGTGGTGGGCTAGCAAAATTGATTGGTAGAACCCAAACATTTAAAACATCAAAAATTCTTAAGAAGGGGATTAAAGAAAAATTTAAAAAGAGGTTATTCAGATAGGTAAGATGGAATTTTGTCCTAGATGTGGTGCAATTATCATAGAAAAAAGAAAGAATTATGGATGTCCAAGATGCAGTTATTCTTCTAAAGAAAAACCAAAACTGATTGCATCAGAGAAATTAGAAGAAAAAAAACAGATTGCAGTAGTAAAAGAAAAAGAAATTGAAGTTCATCCAATAGTAATTAATGAATGCAAGAAGTGCGGTCATGAAAAAGCTTACTTCTGGACAGTCCAAACAAGGGCTTCAGATGAAGCAGAAACAAAATTCTTTAAATGTGTCAAATGCGGATATACAAGAAGGGAATATAGATAAGTTTATAAAATTTGTCGAGATGGGATGGATAAATTTATCTTATCTCTACATTTATGTTAAAATAGTAATATTTATAAATATGTAGAGATAATAAATTATATGGTGGCAATAAGAAAGAAAACAGTTGGAGGGCATAGCTACTTTTACTTAGAACATAGCTTCCGAAAGGGTGGAAAAGTAGAGAAAAAAGAATTATATTTGGGAAAAGAAGTCCCAAAAGATATAGAAAAAATAAAAAAAGAATTTATTTCAGAGATATATAATGAAACTTGGTTGAATCAGTTAGACAAGATAAAAGAAAACTATTCTAAGGAACAAAAGAAAACTCCTTATTCTGCGAAAGAGAAAGAAATAGAAAATTTTATGATTAAGTTTACTTATAATACTCAAAGAATTGAGGGTTCTAAGCTTACATTAAGAGATACTGCAAATCTTCTAAAAAAAGGGGAAACTCCCAAAAAACCCTTAAGAGATATAAAAGAAGCAGAAGCTCATAAAAAGGTCTTTTACGAAATGCTAAAATATTCCAAAGACCTTAATCTTCAAATTATATTACAATGGAATAAAACGCTACTTTCAGAAACTAAACAAGATATTGCAGGAAAAATAAGAAATCATGGAGTTGCAATTTCTGGAAGCAAGTTTGTACCTCCATTAGCTATAGAATTAGATGTATTACTAAAAGAATTTTTTGATTGGTATAATAAAAACAAAGGCAAATTACATCCAATAGCTCTTTCGGCATTAGTTCATTTAAAATTTGTAACAATTCATCCATTTTCAGATGGAAACGGAAGAATTTCAAGGTTAATGATGAATTTTATTTTGAATAAAAATGAGTTTCCAATGTTAGACATTCCTTATGAGAATAGAAATGGTTATTATACTGCATTGGAAAGATCTCAGGTAAAACTAGATGAAAAGATATTTTTACAATGGTTTTTTAAAAGATATCTGAAAGAGCATAAAAGACTAACTTAGTTAAGGATTGTCAAGATTGAGTGCATATTTAGTTTTGTTTATTTGACTTCAAGATAACTTTTTCTTCCTTTTGGTTAAAAGTAAGGCTCATTTTAAAAAATCATAGTCTCTTCACTTGGAACTCTTGCTAATAAAAATTTCCTCCTCCAGAAATATCTTTAGCTTTTTTAGCTACTTCTTTCAAATCCTTTCCATTAGCAATAACATTATTATTGTATGTAACAATCCATTCTCCAATATACTTGCTGATATCTACTTGCATAAAATATTGATAATTTGATTCTTGAACTGTTTGAGGCATAATAATCACAATAAAAAGAACATTTTAAACTTTACTAAGGTACATTTTTCTAAAGTTTTAAGATTTTTGCAGGATCGGCTGACCCTTTGAGTAACTCCAATGTCTATATTTTTTCTTTCTAAAGAATTCTCTACGGAACTCCACATCTTCCCTATGTTCATCTTCACTCATATCCTCCTGATCATCTCCCAGTAGCATTGTAAGAGATATATCTATCATAGCATTTTCATTCGTTATCCTTTTTTTTAATTCATCAAATATTCCTTGCTTTAATTTCAAAAAATAAAGGGGAGCTTTGTATGGCCAATAACCATCTCTTCGACTATTATCTTTTTTGTCTCCAAAAAACAGTCGTCTCCACTTTCCGCAGACATACGCATTTACTTCCAGAGGTATTTGTGAATTCATTCCTGCGGACAAATCTAATTCATCCCCCCACATATTTTTAATTTCTGATAAAATCTCAGTTAAATAACCGGGAGCTTTTTGGTCAGTTAGTATGAATGGTGCAGTTATATGGATTGTTGGATAATCAACGATTATAGGGACATTATCTAAACTTCTATCTTCAACATCGTAATTAAGGCAGTATATAGTTTTACCATCTAATCTTTTTATCCTTAATGGCAATATAGAGAAATTACTTCCATCAATTTTTTGTGAATCTTCCCTATTATTTACTCTTCTAATAGTTTCTATCATTCTCTCTGCATCTATTAAAATATCTAAATTAGACATAGAAAAACTTTAATTCACTCATTTTTATTCTTTTATATACTTAAGTAGATTATATATGGCCCCGGAGGGATTTGAACCCTCGACACCCAGATTAAGAGTTTCACCATCCAAATTATCTTTGAACGCTGGTGCTCTAACCAGGCTGAGCTACGGAGCCTTAAATTAATATCAAATAGAAACTTTAAAAATATGTTGATATGTAATAATAATCACAAACCCAGAAATAAAACTAGCTAAAACTAAACCTTTTTCACATTCAGGGGCATGGTAAATCATCTTATAAGCTTCTGTATATTCTCTATTGCATCTGCAACTTCTCTGCCCTTTTTTGTAAGCTGTATCACCTTAATTCGCCCCCTCTTTTCAAAACTAACCAGCTTCAAATCTTCAAGGGTCTGCAGAATCTTTACTGCATGGCTGTAAGTACAGTCAACTTCCTTAGCAAGAATACTTCCATACCTCATTCTTGTATTTTTTTTCAAAGAGACCAACATCAATGCTGGCTTTCTCCTGAAAAAGATATCAAAATTGTCTTTCATTATAAAAAGTGTATGATTTAATGTATATATCCAGACAAGGTTATCCTTTTAAATCTTTTGCAATATATATATTCACCAAAGAGGAGTAGTAATTTCTAAGAAATCAGGAGAGTTTATTAATCAAGACATTAATAAGATGGTATCAAAACACCAATAAAAGAATATGGACAGAAAAACAGGAAGCAAAAAGCCAGAGAAAGAAAAGAGAACAAAAATCTTAGCCATAGGCGACATTCATGGAGACACAGGACTAGTAAAAAAGCTCGCAGAAAGGGCAAAAAAAGAAAATGTTGACATAGTTATAATCGCAGGAGACTTGACAATGGCAGAAATATCAACAAAAGGAATTATCGGGCCTTTTGTTAAGGCAGGAAAACAAGTCTTGCTAATTCCAGGAAATCATGAGGGTGTTGCAACAGCAGATTTTCTCGCGCAATATTACAATGCAAAAAATATTCATGGCTATTCATTTCAAAAAGGCAATTTAGGAATTTTCGGAGCAGGTGGAGGAGACATTGGAATCCATCTCATAAATGACTCAAAAGTTTTTGAATTGCTGAAAAAAGGTCATGAGGGAATTAAAGACGCAAAAAAGAAAATAATGGTAACTCATTTGCAGCCAAAAAACACAATGATTGAAAAAATAGGTGGTTTTGATGGCAGTTCTGCTGTTAGAAAAGCAATAGAAAAATTCCAGCCAGATTTAGCAATCTGCGCGCATATACACGAAGCAGGCGGCATAGAAGAAAAAATAGGAAAAACAACCCTGATAAATGTCTCAAGAAATGCTGCAATTTTTGAAATATAACAAATAAACAAAACAAAAAATTTTAAAAACTAATATTAAGGCCTTCTTATATAATCATGGCAAAAAAGAAAAGAATTTCTCAGGAAGAAAAAATTATTGAGGGGTATTTTCCAATAGATGGAGAAAGCTTAAAAAGAACAACTCAAAAAGAAATAAAAGAGCAGATATCAAGAGAGGAGTTTATGAAGGGATCAATAGAAATTCCTGTAAAAGAATCTGGTCAAAGAGAAGAAATTCTTAGAGGAAGCATAGAAAAAGCCTATAGAAAACCAGACAGAGAAGAGCTTGAAAAAGTTGAATACCTTGTTCCTGTTAAAAAAGAAGAGAAAAAAACAAAAAAGAAAACTGCAAAGAAAATAATTAAAACAAAAATAAATAACAAATCTCTAAAAGCAAATACTTTCTCTCCCCCGGAACTTTTTTTAAAAAAAGATGGTTATGAATTAGTTATAACAGAAAAACCACAGGCAGCTGCAAAAATAGCAGATGCATTGGGAAAATCAAGAGCAAAATTTCTTCCAAATAAAACAAATTATTATGAACTTGAAAGACAGGGTAAAAAAATTATTGTTGCCTGTGCTGTCGGCCATCTTTTTACTTTAAGTCAAAAAACTCCAGGAGGCCAGGTCCCTAACTTTAATATTGGCTGGATTCCAAACTATCTGATAAAAAAATCAGACTTCTCAAAAAAATATTATGACACACTAAAAAATTTAGTGAAAAATGCCGGTTCTATAACCATTGCGACAGACTATGATATTGAGGGAGAAGTCATAGGATTAAACATAGTAAGATTCATTGCGGGACAGCAGGATGCGAACAGAATGAAATTCTCAACACTGACTCCAGATGAATTAAATCAAGCTTATGAAAACAAATCATCAAAAATTGACTGGGGCCAGGCAATTGCAGGGGAAACGAGACATTATTTAGATTGGTTCTATGGAATTAATTTATCAAGAGCATTAATGAACTCAATAAAAGCAGCAGGAAGTTTTAAGATAATGTCAATAGGCAGAGTTCAGGGCCCTGCATTAAACTTAATAGCCAAAAAAGAAAAACAAATCCAGGCATTTAAGCCACAGCCCTACTGGCAGGTTTTTATTACAATACAGGATAAAGAAAATAAACTTGAATTAAAATACATAAAAGATATTTTCAATAAGCAGGAATTAAAAAAATTTGAAAATCTAATCGGAAAAACAGCAGTTGCAGAAACAAAAAAAACTCAGCAAAAACTTCCTCCAAATCCTCCATTTAATCTTACCGCTCTTCAGACAGAAGCCTATCGTCTATATGGAATAACGCCTTCGAAGACATTACAAATAGCACAATCTCTCTATCTCTCTGGGTTAATTTCATATCCAAGAACCTCTTCTCAAAAACTTCCGCCGTCAATCACTTATGGTGATATATTAAAAAAATTAGCAAAAGAATACAAAGTTGAACATCTCATAAAAAAAGAAAAACCAATAGAAGGAAAAAGTTCTGACCCTGCGCACCCATCTATATATCCAACAGGACAGAGGCAGATTCTTTCAGGACAGGATGAAAAGATATACAATTTGATAGTCAAAAGATTCTTTTGCCTTTTCTGTGAAGATGCAATAATTGATAACAAAACAATAAGGATAGAAGTTGATGGGCTGGATTTTTTCACAAAAGGAAGCCAGATAGAAAAAAAAGCCTGGCTTGAAATTTATCCGACAAAAATAAAAGAAACAGAAATTCCAGACATGAACGGGGCAGTAAAAATAATTAATTCAAGAACAGAAGAAAAAGAAACACGGCCTCCAAAAAGATATTCACCCGCCTCTATAATCACAGAATTAGAAAAAAAATCGCTTGGTACAAAATCCACAAGAGCGTCTATTATTGAAACTCTCTATGACAGGGGGTATATAAAAGATACCAGCATCCAGGCAACTCCATTAGGAATCTCTCTGATAAAATCCTTGGAAAAATATTCTCCAATAATAATTGATGAGGAGCTAACGAGAAAATTTGAAAAAGAAATGGGCTCAATCCAGGAATCAAAATCCAACCTAAATAAAAAAGAAGAAAGGATAATTGAAGAAGCAAAAGAAGCTATAACAAAAATTGCAAAAGATTTTGAGAAAAATGAGGAAAAAATAGGAAAAGAACTGGTTCAGGCAACTAAAGACCTGCGGGAACAGGAGAAAAAACAAAGCATTATTATGCAATGCCCTAAATGCCAGAAAGGAAATTTAGCAATTATGTATTCTCCAAAAACAAAGAGAAATTTTGTTGCATGTGATTCATATCCAGAATGCAGAACTACCTTCTCTCTTCCTCCAAATGGAGCAATAAAAAAAACTGACAAGCTCTGCCCAGAATGTAATTTCCCAATGCTGATTCGTTTAAGCAAGGGCAAACGCCCCTGGATATTTTGCTTTAATCCAGAATGCAGAATAAATAAAGAAAGAATTGAGGAATATAAAAATAGGAAAGAGGA
>ERZ1292623.4341-Hain-H51-01um-R1-4341-length-11652-cov-6_pt1 | contig 11652 bp, 11 predicted proteins | sample MGYA00564398_ERZ1292623 | MGnify/ENA primary metagenome ERZ1292623 (study PRJEB36523, sample SAMEA6512633) | groundwater metagenome | collected 2019-01-07 | study: AquaDiva: Metagenomics assemblies of 32 groundwater samples | reverse complement strand
CTTTTCCATTTGGCTGCTTCGAAATCAGTTCAGCAATTACGGCGCAAACAGCGCTCTCTTCAAAAAAATGATTCGTGAGCGCGCCTTCGATTTTTGCGTCTCTCGCATCGCGAACCAAGTCTCTCCTTTCAATGCGAAACTTGGTGCCGGCATCAATTGGACTCGCCTTGGCAACGACGCGCGAGCGGAAATTGTCCCATACGTACAACCCGGAACGTGTTTTGAAAAATGTGTCAGGGTTGCGTTTCTCTGCAAGCGCAACGGAAACCAGCTTGAGTGGGGTCAGAATGTCGATGGTTTTATTCATCGTTTTTCTCCTTTTTTCGGTCTATTTTTGTCTCAAACTCAAAGAACGAGTTTACGAATTAATTATACTCCTAAAACGCCAAAAAGTCAAATTCACCCCCACACCAATGCATTGGTGTGGGGGTTTAGGCTTATTTTCAGCCAAAATTCAACGTTTAGTTGCTATAGCAGTGAAATGTTAAATTTTATAATTTCAGCAAAAAAAGTAGCATCATTTTTTGCGTGATGCTACTAGTGCGACATTGAATAAACAATGGCATTTATAAAAATTTTGTATGAGTAAGTCGAAAATTTACCGGGATATTTCGGGTCGTCAGCCCACTCCGACGCGTCCATCAAATCAGTATTATGCGCTATAAAAACCTGAAGATTTCCCTTTTCATTAAAGATTCCTCGGATAAACGGCACCCGCCCCTCCTGCTCGAACGTATCCGCGTTGCTTGTGTAGGCGTAACCGATATTCGGCACCTGCACAATTTCTTCAATATCGAAAAAATTATGAAAAATCGGGTGGTTAAGCGGGATGTCAACAATTTCGCAATCTGGAAAAATCTTCTTCATCTCAATTTCAAAATTACCCCACTCAAAAGTTCCCCAAAAATCGTCTATCATCCAAAATCCGCCCCTTCGGAGATATTCGCGCATATTTGCGGCATCGGTTTCGCCCAAAACCATTTGCCCGCCCTCCGCCGAGTATATAAAAGGGTGTTTAAATAAATCCGGGCTATGGATTGGAATTACGCGAACCTGCGGAGCGATATCCGCATTGGTAAACCGCCGTATTATTTTTATGAGATTTTGGTCTCCGGTCGGATAATCGGTATACCAATTCTTAATGTATCCTGGAATACGGCCGTTATATACCAATCTTACAAAAGTGAAATCGTTGCCTTGATAGGTTTGGCTCTCTTCTTGCGCGAACAAAAAACCAGACGCAATAAGCAAAAAGCAGGCCATGTATTTCAAAACGTCCTCCTTTCAAATTTCTATTTTTTATTTTACCACTTTTCTTTGGTTGAAGTCAAGTTGCGAGTCGCCTCTTAAATCTGTTGTAATTTCTCGCTCCAGAGCGGAGAGAACTTCTTCCGTATAAGAATCAATTCCGACAACATTTGTGTCGTTTACCAAAATAGGCGATGTTCCAACTTGGCTTTCTATGGGCCGGAGCCCTACTTGGAAAGAAATCGACATAGCCGGGCGCGAAAATCCCGTGCCCGCCGGGACAACTCCCGCCCTCCATTCCAAAACTCCGGTTTGTTCGTCAAAAACCAAATTCGCGTCGGAAGGCAATATAATTTCTTTAAAACCAATGTAGGGAGGCAAAGAAGTCTTAACAATCGTATTTTTTATATCGTTTAAAGGATTGGCAAGCGCCCAGTTTATTGTATAGGTAGTTTCTTGGCCTATCTTTGGAGGAAGGGATCCGGAGTTTGTTATGGTGGAACCGAAATAAAGGCCGCGGGAGGAAAACTGGATTTTCGAAGAAATCGGTATCTCCACTTCGTCTTCTCCTGAAACTTCGGCTCCGGGGAAGCCCTGCACAGGCTTTCCGGGTTTTAAAACCGCTGTAAGAACAACTTTCGGATGCGGAGAACTTGAACTCAAAACTATGTTGTTTTTAATTTTAAAAGAAAAACTGACAACTCCAGTAGCGCCCGGAATAATATTTGAAAAATCATCATAAGTGGAAGAATTCCAAATTATTGTTTTGGAAAATGCCGAAAACGAACCGTTTCTCACTCGAACCGACGCGAAATCAACTTTGTCGTCTTCGATTTTCACCTCAAGCGATGCGTCTTGGACGCTTTCCGGTAAATTATTTTTCCATCTGACAACCGCGTTGATTTCTTCGCCAAGAGAGGCTTTGTAAGCGCCCTCCTGCCCCTGTGGCAAAATATCAACGCTCAAAAACGGAGAACTCGGAACAATAGCGGCTATCGCTTCGTCATAGCTTAAAATTGAATCGTCTTTCTTTACCCCGATAGACACCTTGAAGCTTTCGGCGGAAGCGCCAGTTTCTTTCAAAACACCTTCTATTTCTATGGTTCCGTCTTGGCCAGCCTCGAGGCTGCCCACGCTCCATATATTGTTGCCTTCGCTGGGAACCGGGCTTGCCGATTTAAATTCAAATCCAGACGGGTATTCCGCCTTGGCATACAAGTCGGAAACCAAAAATTCCGATTGGGAAAAATATTTCAAAAATATTTTAATTTCCCGCCCCGCCCTAGCCTCTGACGGAACTTCCAAAGAAACGGTTACGGGAGACTGGGCAATAGAGAAAGAAAACAAATATTCTTTCGCGAAAAACGCGGAAGCATCTTTGGGTTTGTATTCGAGCACAGCTCGCGCCGAAAGCTCCGTTCCCCGGCCGCCAAAAATAACAGATTCAAATTCAAACTCTCTTTCTTCTCCGCTTTTTATAACACCCAACTCAATGCGTTCTCTTATAGAATCTGGCCCGCCTAGACTCGGCGAGGCTGGAATACTAAAAACCAAAGAAGTGTTTTCTATGTCATTCGCGTTGCGGTTCGATACAATCACGCTCCACTTTATGTTTTCTCCGCTTTTTATTTCCGACGGCCCTTCGATTTTAACCTCCACGCTTTCAAAGTCAAAAATTCCGGAACCGTAAAAAAACGCCAAAATTCCCAAAACAATAAGTGTTGCAAAAATTAAACTGGATTTTTTCGATTTTATTTTTGCCATAAAAAAATTTTCGCTTTTTGCGCCTTCTTCTTGTACAGAAGTTTCGGCCAAAGCCGTGGCTTGGCCAGAAGCGGGTCTTACAAGCTCGGGGGCGTGCCCGCGCTCTTCAAATTCTTCGCCTTTTTTGTAAAGCCGTCTTTTTAATTCATAGAGGCTGGCCATAAATTCATTATACTTTCCTTAACGTCGTTGGGCAAAAATGATTTTTCCAAGCTTTTACCATAGCCTTCGTGTGAAAAAATTGTCCTTATAAAATCTGTGGACGTGTTTTCGTCAAAATTTTTTTGAGTAAAGTAATTTTTCACCAAGGAATAGTAGTTTTTATCCGCATCTTCGTATGGCGTAAGCAAGTCCAGAGTTTTGGCAACTTTTCCGGCGATACCAAAAGACTTAAAATCAAAAATGCGCTTATTTTTGGCAAAAGCGTCGTAAATAATCGGCAAACCGCCGTTTTTTACAAAAGAAAATTCGACCAAATCCAAAAAGTCCAAATGCTGGTTCAGTTTCGAAGCCGGCTTTCTGGCGCCTCTAGCCAAAACCTCCATTTTTCCAAAATCCCTAGTCAGCATGCGCACCAAAAAATCATGCTCGTTATAAAGCGTTTTTTTAATAACAATCCCTTCGGTTGAATAATACGCGCTTGACATTTATTTGTATATTTGATATAATTGAGATGGACAAATTTTGAGCCCAAAAAGGAGGGTTTATGAAGATGAATCGTGTTCTTGCCATTTTGGCGCTTTCGATTTCGGTACTGTTTTCCGGTTGTGGCCAAAAAGTGGTAAGCGCAACTGTTCTTGATGCGGTGGCCAAAAGCGGAGGCGGAGAAATATTGTATTCTAAATACAACACCGTAGTCGACCTTTTTGACAACGAAACCGTGACTGGCAACTTCGTGGTTTGCCTCAACGGACAGGTTTACATGGTAAGCGTCACGCACAAACCATGGTCAGACAACAAAATCGAACCAGAAACAAGCGAACCGTTATCAAACGCGACTTGCAATGTACCGAAAAAAAACTGAGTCACCCGAGGGCGCGCAAGCGCCCTTGTTTTTATTTTAACTCCCAGCCCCAATTTTTTCCATCATTTTTCCATTATTCTCAAAAAACACCGTTCCTTTCTAATTTACTAATCAAAACCTAGCGATAGCTAGAAAATGATTAGTAAACTGAAACATGCCGACTTTTATACCAACTTTATAGTTCTTTTATCGTACCGCGAGAACCTATTTCAAAAATATGAATATAATCCATCAACGCGCCATCCCGTAAATCAAGTAACAAGTCCTCAGGAATAGCGCTAGTGCCAATCCATACGCTTTTTTGGAGCATCCTAAATTCTAAAAACCGCAGCGTTTCCCGCAACCATTCTCTTTTATTTTTGAGCGCTTCTGGAATATCAAATGTTACTATTTTAATTTTTTTTTCTTTTATAATACTATAGCGATTTTTTCGTTTTTTTTGAATCAATCCCAATTTTTTCAATCCTTTCTCGGTGCGATGCCACAAGGTGCCTTTTTGAGATTGTTTTTTAGAAATCAGCCCATCTCTTTTCATGCGATTTAAAAGAGTATAAAACACCTGCTGTTTTTCTCGTTCAACTTCGTAAAATGATTTTTTCCGCGTATTTTCTTTGTATGTAATGCCGAGCGCCGACTTATAAGAACGCTGATGGGCGCCCAGTAACGCGTCAAGCAACTCAAGAGTAAGAAGAGCGCCGCCCTTGAGTTCTTCAAGCACTATTGCTGTGTTGCTTTTTAATCCAAGCGGTCCCTTTACAAAACCGTATTGTCTTTTATATTCCTTCTTTTGTGGCTTAGCCATAATAAAAACATACCAACAAACTAACCACTAATCAAATGCTAGCGATCGCTAGAAAGTGATTAGTAATACTTATATAGGCTATTACTATAACGAAATATTTATTTTATCTCCAACAGTTAATTCAACTTCATTTATACTCGTTTCTTTTTTAATTTCTGGTTCGTATTTTTTAAACACATTCAATGTTTCTTGAGATGCTATAATTTTTGCCGTTCTAATTTCTCCTGGCTTCAAACCAGCAACTTTTCTTGCGGATTGAATTCCTCGTACCAAATCGCGCAGCAAACCCTCTTCTTTGAGTTCTGGAGTAATTTCAGTGTTCAACTCAAATTTGTTTCCGAAATCTACTTTTTTAACATTCGTCTCTTCTTTTATCAAATCAACCAATTCCTGGTTTTCTAACATTTCTCCGATAACCGTTGCGTCTTGCAGCGGCTGCCGCACTTTAATGCCGGCTTTGGCTCTCGCCTCCAAAACAAACGAAACGTTCTTTCTCACCTTAACCATATCATCCAACAACTTTTCATTTACCTTGCCCGCTTCCGGAAAATCCTCCAGATGGATACTTTCTTTTTCTCCACCAAGTTCTTTGTATATTTTTTCCGAAATAAACGGAGCGAGGGGCGCTAACAACTTGCAAGTTTCAAGCAAAACAAATTTCAAAACATTTTGCGTTTCTATTTTTTCCGGAGATTCTTTTTTCATCACATCGCGGATTCTGCGGACATACCAGCGCGATATGTCTTCCGTTACGAAATATTCGATATCCCGCGCCGCGCCCACAATATCAAAGCCGTCGAGTTTGTGGGTAACGTTATTAGTAAGTTGGTTTAGCGCAGCGATAACCCATTGGTTTATTATTAATTTTGAATTTTGAATTTTGAAGTTTAAATCATTGCCGCTGTACATTTTTAGGAAACTCGCGACATTTTCCAAAATCACAAAAAATCTCCTTTGCGCGTCTTTTATGTCCTCCTCCTTAAATAATTTTGAATCCCAAGGCTGGTTTATGGTGAAAAAATACCAACGAACCGCGTCGGCCCCGTATTTTTCCATAAGTTCCATGGGGTCCACAACATTGCCGGAAGATTTGGACATTTTTTTTCCTTTTGCGTCCAGTAAATGGCCTGTGGAAATAACGTTTTTGTACGGCGCGGATTTTCCCAGCAAAGTCGATACCGCAAGCAAGCTATAAAACCATCCTCTAGTTTGGTCGATTGCTTCTACTATATAGTCTGCCGGATACCCAGGAGGGTTTGAAGCAAACGGCATAGAGCCGGAGTCAAACCAAACATCGACTACTTCGGGGGTTCTCGCCATTAACCCTCCGCATTTGCACTTCATAAACACACTATCGATATACGGCTTATGCAAATCCAAATTTCCGGATTCATCTACTGGTTCAGGATGCCACAAAATATTGTATATTTTTCCAGTTTCCGGATACGCTTCCTCCCCGCCCAAAATCCAAAGCGGATCTCCGTGGCTAATAACTAAAATATTTTTTCTTTCATATTCCGAATCGATATCGCCCAGCGCCAGCTCCATCCGTTTTTTGACATCATTTTTGGTTTCCCCCGCGGAGTTTATATCAACCAAATCCTTTCGCGAAACAATATCGACTCCGCCAAATTTTTGCTCCACAATTTTCGCCGTGGCCTTTGCGCGCGCGAGAGTTGAAGAAATAATAATATCAATTTTTTTAATTTTTATTTTCAGCGCATCCGCCGTGTCCTCGACTTCTTTTTTACCTCGATTGGTAAGAACGGATGTATATTCCGCTGTATCTTCCCACGGCCCGGAAATCCCCCGCACATTGTGATCCGCCTCGCCATGGCGCATGAATATAAAATTATTTCTTGGAACGGATTTTTCTTTAAGTTCGTCTACGGAACCAGGAACTTCCAATTTTCCGCAATCCGCGCACTTCCACACGGGCAAAGGCGTGCCCCAAAAGCGTTCGCGCGAAAACGCCCAGTTTTTTTCTTCTTTGAGCCATTCGCCGAACCTTCCGTGTTTCAAATAGTCCGGGTGCCAATTTATCTGTTCGTTATTTTTTAAAAGATTTTTTCTAACCTTGTTTACATCCACCCACCACGCCTTGCGGGCAAAATACATAAGCGGGGTTTTGCACCGCCAGCAAAACGGATAATCGTGTTCATACGAAAGTTCGGCGAAAACAAGCCCTCTGTTTTTGAGATTTTCTTTTATTAAAGAGTCGGCTTTTTTGAAGAACTGGCCATCCCACAAAAACCCGGGAGAAACCATTTCTCCTTTTTCATTTGTAGTATGAAAAACCGGCAAATCATTTTTTTTGCCCACCTGAAAATCGTCATCGCCAAAAGCAGGCGCAATATGGACTATTCCGGAGCCGTCTCCAACCAAAACAAAATCCCCGCCGATAATTTTGTATGGAGCGTTATTTTTGTACAAAGGCTCGTATTCTTGCCCAACCAAATCTTTTCCTTTGGCTTTTTTTATAATTTCATAGTTTCCGCCCAAAATTTCTAGCCTCGCTTCCGCGATTATAAAAATCTCTTCTCCAATTTTTGAAAATACATAATCAATATCCGGATTCACCGCCAGCGCCACATTGCCCGGGAGAGTCCATGGAGTTGTGGTCCAGGCCAAAAAATATGTGTTATCGAAGTTTTTTGATTTGAATTTTACGAAAAAAGAATCCTCTTTTACTTTTTGATAGCCCTGCGCGACTTCTTGCGACGACAATGCCGTACCACAGCGCGCGCACCACGGAAGCACTTTTAAATCTTCGTATAATAATTTATTTTCGTGGAATTTTTTTATAATTCCCCAAAGTTTTTCAATGTATGAATTTTCGTACGTTACGTACGCGTTTTCCATATCAATCCAAAAACCCATTCTTTCGGTAAGATTTTCCCAAAGTTCCTTGTATTTCCAGACGGACTCCCGGCATTTTTTGTTGAATTCGGAAACGCCGTAGCTTACAATATCCTTTTTGCTTTTGAGCCCAAGCTCTTTTTCAACCTGCACCTCCACCGGAAGCCCGTGGGTATCCCAACCCGCTACCCTTGGAACGCTAAACCCGCGCATTGTTTTATAGCGCAAAATTGCGTCTTTAAAAGCCCGGGTTTCTATGTGGTGCACGCCGGGTTTTCCGTTTGCCGTGGGCGGACCTTCAAAAAAGACAAAGTCTTTTTTACCCTGAGCTTGTCGAAGGGCTACACTTTTCGAAAAAATTTTATTTTCCTTCCAAAATTTAAGTATCTCCTTCTCGCTTTCGGACATGGCTTTACTCTAACAAAAAAGAGCCGTTTTTAAAAAGGCTCCCAAACTATTTTACATGCCGCACAAGCATGGCCAAAAACAAGAGCGATAAGGAAATAACAGTGCGCGCGTCTAATTTTATGTTTCTTTGAAAATGCGAAAGAATTGCAAAAAGTATCGGCCCGCTCGCCCAAACAATAAATTGGCCATACCAAAGATTTTGCTGATGGCCTAAAGCTTGCGCCACAAGGGCGTAGTTGACCAGTGTTCCACCAAACAATGTCAGCAAAAGCCCGCAAAATGTGGCGCAGAACGTGTACGCCAAAAGCGACTGGAATTGAAAACCGAAAATTTTTCTTTCAACGCCTCCGTCAATAATCCAAAAAAGAACTTGGTAGATAACGAACTGCCCCATTGCGATAAGAGCGAATTGTTTTAGCACTTATCCCCTCAAAAAATCTCTAGAATTAGAACGCGATTATAACCCGATAGTAACCACCGCAATCGCACAATCAAAAAATTAAAAAGAGCCGTTTTTAAAACGGCTCTTAATATTAGTTATCGGTCGCCAACCATGTAGCAACCATCGCAAAAAAAGCCCCGACAACTCCTATTCCCAAAGCAGCTTCTGAACTTCCAGTGCCAAAAGAAACCCCTAAAACAGCAACTCCATATCCAATCCAAATTCCACAAACGGCAATCGCTCCATACATGTTTAACTCCTAATCCTTAGTTTTATGTATCACATCTCCTCCGGAGCATCAATACCCAAAAGGTAAAGCCCTTTTTTGAGGGTTTCGGAAATTTTTGAAATCAACGCGAGGCGAAATTGTTTTTTTTCTTGGTCGTTCTCTTGTAAAATCGGATGTGAATGGTAAAATTCATTTGTTTTTTGAGCAAGAACATAAAGATAATCCGCTAAAACGTGTGGATAATAATTTATGAGAGCCCTTTCTAACTCCTCATCAAACCTGGAAATACTTAATAGAATTTGTCTTTCTTCCGAATCAATATCATCTCGAAAAATTTCTTTTATTTTTGATTTTCCATGTTTTCGCAATATGCTTCGCAATCGAGCATAAGTATATTGTAAATAAGGCCCCGTATTCCCCTCAAACGAAAGAGCTCTATCCCAATCAAATTCTATATTCGTTTTTCTGTTGTGCGAAAGATCAAAATATTTGATTGCACCCAAACCAACCATTCTTGCAATTTCATTTTTATTTTTTAGTTTGGAATTTTTTTCTTCAATGACCTTATACGCGCGGTTTTGAGCCTCACTTACCATTGCCTCAATCGAAATGACATTACCGGCCCTTGTACTCATTGTTCCCTCGGGCAATTTTACTATTCCATACGATATATGGAGTACATCTTCATAAATTTCTTCTTCTTTTGCGTATCCTAATTTTTTTGCCACTTCAAACACTTGTCCAAAGTGATACCCTTGTCGCATATCAACCACGTAGATATTTTTATAAAAATCGTATTTTTCTTTTCGATACCTAATTGTGGCAAGATCTCGCAATAAATATGTGGAGGCCCCGTCAGATTTTATTAAAACCGCCTCGCCCAAACCTTCGTCAGATAAATCAACGACCACCGCACCATCATCTTTTTTTTGCGCAACTCCTTTTTGCAAAGCTTCTTGAACAATAAGCGGCATATCTTTTTCGTAACTGCTTTCTCCTCTGTGTTCATCAAAAGGCAAAAGATTGAGCAGTTTTGCACTCTTCTCAAGATTTTTCATTGATATATCAACCATTTCCTTCCATAGCTTCCTATTTTCTATATCTCCCAGTTCAAGTTTTGCGAACTCTCTTTTTGCCAATTCTAATCGAGATGCTTCTCGTTTTATATTTTCATTACCAGAAATGTACATGTTCTCTAGTTTTTCAAAAGGATCTCCTTGTGAAAAAATTTCATGGCGCATGTGTGGCTCTAAATCTTTATATTCCAAAAGCAAAATACCGAACTGAGTACCCCAATCGCCCACATGAGTATCAGAAATAGCTTTGTAGCCGGCTTCTATGAACATTCGCTTGAGTGCATCACCAATTATTGCAGAACGCATATGCCCCACGTGCGGACGCTTTGCGATGTTGAGTTGAAAATATTCAACAATAACAATTTTTTTCTTCAAAAACAACCTTTTAAAAAAAGATTTGTTTGGGAACAATTCGTGCGAATTGTTCTTTACAGATTTGCCCCAAAGAGAAGAAGTGAGAATCGAGGACGCAATAAAAAAATTCAAAAATCCCGGGCCAGCGATTTCAACTTTATCGCAAAAGCGAGAAAGTTGCCCTGAGCGAAGTCGAAGGGCTAATTTCTCCGCCATTTCCAGTGGGTTTTTTCCTTCTTTTTTGGCAAGAACCAGCGCAGCATTGGAAGCATAGTCGCCGTGCTCCGCAGTTTCTGGAACCTCAACAGAAAAACCCGTTCCCCCGGGAACAACTTTTGCGATTTCGTCGGCAATGAGTTTTCTGAACATAGTTTAAATTTAGCCTAAAAAGAGCTAAAATGCTACCATTCAACCATGGCAACTCTTGCCGAAAATAGAAAAGCGAGATTTGATTTTGAGATACTCGAAAATTTTGAAGCGGGCATCGAGCTTTTTGGATTTGAAGTAAAAGCCGTAAAAAACCACAAAATGACGCTTGAGGGTTCTTATGTTTTTCCAAGGTATGGGGAGTTTTTTTTGGTTGGAGCCACAATTTCTCCGTACCAGCCCAAAAACACCCCAAAAGATTACGAACCAACGCGCGAACGCCGGCTTTTGCTGCATAAAAAAGAAATAAGCTATCTTTTGGGAAAGATATCGCAAAAAGGGCTTACAATACTGCCGATAAAAATTTATTCAAAAAACGGAAGAATAAAACTCGAAATCGCCCTCGCGCGCAAATTCAAAAAACACGATAAACGCGAAAAAATCAAAGAAAGAGAATCCAAACGCAAAATCGAGAGAACAATGAAAGAGATTTGATAAAACCCCGCACTTTGCAAAGTGCGGGGTTTAGTTTTAAGTCGGAAGTCCTGTGCCTCCGCTCACATTCTGACCACCGGTTTTGCAATAATCATCAATTACACCGCAAGCATTGTTAAATTTATTAACATCGAAACCGGAACCGTACATTTCTGCCATTTCAAGCGATAGATCATAAGTTTTCACCTGGCCATCGCGCAAAAGGCGTTCGAGCACCGTTGTCTTGCAAATAGCGCTCATCTGCGTTTCGGGCGCGTGAGATGGGTCAATCCGTCCCCTGTATTCAGCAAGCTTTTTGCGAAGTTGTTGTTTACGAGTTTCGTCTTTAGGCAAAACAAGTATTGGAGATTCGTCGGATGCATTGCCATTAATGGATTTAAAATCTGGAGGGCCAGAGCAATTGTCCCCTTTAGCATTCATTGCGCCTGCGTTGCGACGAGACCGAATTAAGCTTTCAAAAGAAGTTTGTTTTGCGCACTCAAACCCATCCATTCCCACCATTAAAAAACTGCACGTATTAGGTCCTTGACCAAGCTTACAAACTTCGTCAACCTGCTTTTTTGTTATCTGCATAAATTAAACACC
>ERZ1292623.4340-Hain-H51-01um-R1-4340-length-11653-cov-10_pt1 | contig 11653 bp, 11 predicted proteins | sample MGYA00564398_ERZ1292623 | MGnify/ENA primary metagenome ERZ1292623 (study PRJEB36523, sample SAMEA6512633) | groundwater metagenome | collected 2019-01-07 | study: AquaDiva: Metagenomics assemblies of 32 groundwater samples | reverse complement strand
CACCGGTAGGTCGTTTTATTAAAATAAGTTTTATTATCAAAATAATTATGAGCAATCAAGAATTTGTGCCTCCCAAGACAGAGAGGCTTGGCATCAAAGTGGACGAAACAATAATCGGAGCTTTCCCGGCAACCCTATATCGGGATGGTGAAGGTTTTTTTATTTCTTTAAAAACTAAAAGAGGACGATCAGGAAGCAATCCGATAGCCCTAAACGTTCTAGACGAAGCTGGTGCGAGAATACTTTTTGCCAAAGTTAAAGAGTTAAAACCAACTGATAGTTATAGTGATGTTTTGTCTATGATTGAATTGGCAGTCAAAGGTGAAGAGGTTTCCTAGAGAGATTTCACTTTTACGCTATTCGTTTTATCTTTGTCTACTTTTTGCAATTTGATGGTGAGGAGACCGTGTTTTTCTGTCGCTTCCACTTCTTCCGGCTCCACTTCTTGGGGAAGCGAGAGGGTGCGGGAAAATCTTCCCCAGTAAAGTTCTTTGCTGAAATAGTTGTCTTCGTCAATTGTTCTAGACTCTTCGCGCTTGCCTTTGATGGTGACCATGTCGCGGGCGATTGATAGCTCCAAGTCTTCCGGTTTCACTCCGGCGACCATTGTCTGGATGATAATTTCTGTCGGCGTTTCATAGACATCAACCGCCAGTTCCGCTTCCTCGTTTTCTTCTTCAATCCAGTTATTTTCTTGTTTATCCTGTTTTTTTTCTTTTCCGTTTCCTCTATGAGTTCCTACTGAAATCCTTTTCGGCTCTTCGGATTCTTCCTCCGCGCGAATATTTCCGGTCAATCTATCCCAAAAACTTCTTTTTTTTTCCATCCTATTATAAATTAGTTGATAATTTTTTAGTTCATCCTTCGCACTCTTTCAAAAAGCAACATCATAATAATTGTGGCGACCCATAAAAACCCAAACACCCTTAAAAAGTCATCTCCGCCATTCCTTATTATAAAAAAATTAAAGAGACTATGCAAGGCAATAGCGAGCGCAAACCCGCCTAAAAGATAAAATGTCCTTTTAGTCAGGTTCATGCGCAGGGAAATTCCCAGCAAAATGCCTAAAATCCCGCTTGAAACGGTATGGAGCAGAGTAGATCCTAGAAATCTAAGCTGTCCTGTCAATAAGCCGACAGTATCTTGTCCCATTTGGAGGGGTTGAATCAAAAATCTAGAATTTTCTAGGGCGGCAAAGCCCAAAGCCGCGGTGATGATATACATCGGCCAATCTATAGGTTGATTAATGTAGGATGTTCTATAAAGAACAATCAGAACAGCTAGATATTTTATAATTTCTTCCGCGCTTGCCCAAAGTATCAGCTGTCCCTCGTGCGAGATTATGTGCGCTTGTATGAATTTTTGGACCGGCAAAACAAAAATAACCGCTATCATGCCCACGATAAATATTACAGCAAGCAATCCTTTCGGCTCCGGATGCTCCCTGTCTTCGCGGAGCCAGAACCACAGCCATAAGAGGGAAGGTATAATGCCTCCCAAGAACGCCATGCCAATAATTTTCGGGTCGCTAGTCATCCAAATATTTTTCAACCATTAGAGTCGACACTCCGGTCGGCTCCCCGACCTTGCGTCGGGGTAATAATATCTGCCATATTTCTTCGGTCACAAAAGGAATGAATGGATGGAGCGCTTTGAGAAGGGTGGTCAAGTGGCTTAACAGGAGATTCCGCGCCGAGTCGGCATTATTGTTTTCGATAATTTTTTTCTTTGACCGTTCAATGATAATATCAGCAAAAGTGTGCCAGAAATAATGATAAAGCTTTTCGGCTACGATAGAAAATTTAAATTCTTCCATCTCTTTGGAAACTTCTGCCAGTATTTTTTGCAATTCTTCATCGTTTTTTTTGTCTTCTTTGTCTAATTTCGGCATATTTTTTATATTTAAATTTTTTGTCTGCTCCAATACAAATCTGGCGGCGTTCCATATTTTATTGGCGAATTTCCCATATCCGCGGATGTCGTTTTCATCCAGTTTCAGGTCATTACCCGGAGTGTTGCCGACTATCATCGCCATGCGGAGCGCATCATTTCCATATTTTGCAATGATGTCAAGCGGGTCAATGGCTTTTTCTCCAAGCGATTTTGACATTTTTTTGCCGTCTTTAGTGCGTACCATCCCATGCAGATAAACATTATGAAAAGGCACTTCACCCAAAAGATATTGCGACATCAAAATCATGCGGGCAATCCAGAAAAATAAGATATCATGCCCGGTTTCAAGCACCGTAGTCGGGTGATAGGTTTTCAGATCTTTTGTTTCCTTCGGCCAGTCGAGTGTGGAAAAAGTCCAAAGGCCTGAAGAGAACCATGTATCTAAAGTATCTTCATCTTGAATATAACCCGCGTCGCAATATTTACAGGTCGGCTTCTCCGCGCTCACTATCATTTCTAAACATTTACCGACTAGGTCTTCTTTTCCAGTTTTTGGTATACATATCGGTTCGTGGTACCACACAGGAATTCTATGCCCGTACCAGATTTGCCGCGAGATACACCAATCCCGCAGATTTTCTATCCAGTTGAAATAAACTTTTTCAAAGTGTTCGGGCAGGATTTTTATTTTACCTTCTCGCACCGGTTCAAGCATCAGCTCTTTTAGAGACTTATTTCCACGGGAGGGAATCTTTCTATTCACATCCACGAACCATTGTAGCTTTGGAAGTGATTCTACAATTCCACCGGTGCGTTCTGCTGTTGGGATGCTTTGTTTTATTTCCTCTTCTTTTTCCATCAAATTATTTTCTTTCAGCCAATTCACCACTATTTCACGAGCTTCAGTCGTTTTTTTACCTTCAGTCAGATGTCCTGTATCAACCATTTTCGCAAACTCGTTTATGATTGGGTGTCTTGGCAGGGAGTTCCGCCCTGCAATTTCCCAGTCGACTAGACTGTGTGCGGGCGTAAGTCCTACTGCACCCGTTCCAAATTCGGGGTCAACTTCTTCATCTCCAACTATTTTTATAATAAGTTTAGTTCCAGCAAATTCTATATTTGAAAATAATTGTCCAATGTATTTTTTCCATTTTCCTTCGGGATGTACCGCAACACCAACATCACCAAGTTTGGTTTCCGGTCTTGTTGTTGATATAGGAATAGGGAAGTCTTTAGAATATCGAAATGTATACAATTTTGTTTTTCTTTCCTCGTGAATTATTTCATCATCAGAGATAGTTGTTTGTCCCTTTGGGTCCCAATTTATAATTTTCCATCCTCGGTAAATAAGCCCATCATCATACATTTGCTTAAAAGCAGTTCTCACGGCTAAATTTCTTTTTTCATCCAGAGTGAACGCTTCCCGAGACCAATCAAGCGAAGCTCCCATTTTTTTGCACTGATTCACAATTGTGTCATGCGATTCTTTGGCAAATTTTTCCACTCTTTTCAAAAATTCTTCTCGTCCTAGATCATTCTTGCGGACACCTTCTTTTTCCAAAATTTTTTCAACTTTAGCTTGGGTGGCAATAGCCGCATGATCTGTGCCGGGGAGCCACAAGGTTTTTTTTCCGGTCATTCGCGCGTGGCGGACCATGATATCTTCAATAACAAGCATCAGCGCGTGGCCAGTATGCAGGTTTCCTGTGACATTTGGCGGAGGCAGAACAATAGAAAAAGATTCGGCATTTTCTTTGGTCACTCCCTTTTTTACGCACACATCCGGGTTAAAAAAACCGCTATCTTCCCATAGCTTGTATATTCTTTCTTCGGTTTCTTTAGGGTTGTATGGTTTCAGCAGTTTTTCCGGCAGTTCCATGACAATATAATATCATAAAATATAGATATCTCTTGAATTTTTTTCCTTGACATACAGCGATTTATTTGTTATAGTACGGGACGGTTTTTGAATGTTCTTTAACAAGAATTTACTTCCAGAGACGAGCTTCTAGTGCCTTAAAATTTTAGGACTTTAAAAGCTCGTCTCTCAACAAAAGACGATGCCGCAACGCCAGGGCGAATCTGGCACGCAGAAAGTAAAAAAAATGAAAACAGTACAAGACCTCCGTGTTCGCATCTTCGGCAAAAACGACTGGGCCACCTACTACGGCCCTGCCGAGGAGCTAGACCCGCAGATCGAGGACATTCTCATGAGCGCCTGCCCCTTCCACAAGGGCAGGCGAGTGTTCGAGACGCACTTCGTTTTCATGGGGATGCCAACGATAAATGGTGAGTCGCTCACCGTCGCGAAGTGGATCGAGCTGCATCCCGGCCCGGACCAGCCGAAGTTTTACTTCAACGACAACCCGTGGCACGCTGGCCAGCCGCACACGGATGTAGCAGTTCTGGAACCGCGATTGTACATCATGCTCCGCGAAATTGTGCCCGGCTCGACGGGGAAGACTCCCGAACAACAGGTGGCAATGTTGCCACCCGAGTATGAGAGGCCGACGACGATCGCCGAGGTGACGAAAGACATCCTCGTCTATCGTCGCACCGGCGGGCGCTCCAACCCGAACTACTGGGCGGCGTGCTCGGAGCAGACGGTGAAGACTACGCGGGTTGACGCCGGTGGCGTCTCGTGTGTCGGCTACTTCGACGGGGACGGTCTCGGCGTCCGCCGCTGGGATGGCTGCCCGAGCGACGGCGTCGGTGTGGGTGCCTCCCGGAAGTTATGATTCTTGAGTTCTTGAGGTCTTATCCCTCTTGAATTCTTGAGCCTCCGCGCCAATTTTTTTGTGGGGCGCGGAGGCTCTGGGGTAAGTGATTCTTATATTATTTAAATCTTGTCTATGACAAGTACGGACCACGAGGTTCGTCAGACCTCGTGAAAGTTATACTTCTCGCGAGGTCTTTCTATTTTTAATGTAATCAGTTAGTATATTTATATCTTGCTAATGTAAGTTGGATTACGGTTCAACTTCGCGAGAAACTCTTCTTTAAGAGACCGTCAGATTATTGTTGTTTACGGATAACGATAGAGTACGGTAAAAGATAGAGATGGAAATTCTTGCTTCTCTTTAATGAAGGTCCTGTTTTTTAAATAGGTACTTCTAGATAAATACAGAGAAAAGAGTATATAGGTTTGCAAAAACGGTAAAACTCAATTCTCGCTGACTTGGATGAAGATAAGCAAAAAACTTCACGCAGGTTGACGCCGGTAACGTCTCGTGTGTCGGCAACTTCAACGAGAACGGTCTCAACGTCAACAACTGGAATGGCAACCCGAACGACAACGTCGGTGTGGGTGCCTCCCGGCACTTCCATTCTCTAGAAACACCCTCCAAAAAAGAGGGTGTTTCGCTTATCTTTCCTTTGTGGATTTAATCCACCCGCCAAGCATTTTTCCTATTTCATCTAGGTTCGCTTCAATGACGACATAGGTTTTAGGAGTAATTGCTTTCACATCTTTCATCAGACGGACGCAGATTTTGAGAAAGTTTAGTTTAACACTCACTTTTTCCAAGGTCGGTAGTTTCTCTATTTTAGATTGTTGACTAGCCATTAAAACACCCTCTAAAACAGTGATCAAAGTATTTTCGCATTTCTGCCATAGTGCATAGCGATCTTGTTTGGGTACAACCAAACGCAGGTTATAAAATTCTTTGTACAGGTCGTAAGATTTTCTTATAATTGGTATATCTAGGTCGTTCATAAAATGAAAATTTATAAAGATTTATATTGGTTAATAATTTCGCCGTCAGCATTGTTCCGAGCATGGGATGTTTTTAAGTCCGACAAGAAAAACAAACTTGATGTTATGGATTTTGAACTTGAATTAGAGAGGAACATCTTTGACCTTTATCGTGATTTAAAGAATGGAATATACAAGCACGGACCGTATAAGGGGTTTTGGATTCACGATCCTAAGTTGCGTAGAATCCACAAAGCAACCGTCAGGGACCGCGTTCTCCATCATGCTATTTTCAGCGTGCTCAATCCAATATTTGAACCGACCTTTATTCCAAATTCTTTCTCTTGTCGTGTAGGCAAAGGAACACACAAGGGAATGAAAAAAGTTGCAGAGATGCTCCGTACTGTGAGTCGAAACAATATCAGGCAATGCTACGCGCTGAAGTGCGACATCAGAAAATTCTTTGATTCCGTTGATCACGATATTCTTCTTGAAATTCTTGACACAAGAATCAAGGATAAAAAACTGCAAGTTCTCTATCGAGAAATTATTTCCAGTTATTTTAGCATTTACGAGAGAGAGAGAGAGAGAGAGAGAGTACTTTTCCCGCGCGAAAAGGGGTGCCTATCGGCAACTTGACCTCTCAAATTTTCGCTAATGTTTATATGAATGTTTTTGATCAATTTGTTAAGCATGATTTGAAGGTTAAATATTATGCGCGATATACGGACGACTTTGTGATTATATCAGATAACAAAAATTATTTAAAGGAACTTCTGGTGCCAATAAAATTGTTCTTACAAGAAAAATTAAAATTAGAACTTCATCCAAATAAAGTAACCATAAGAAAATATCTTCAGGGGATAGATTTTTTAGGATATGTGATTTTACCCAATTATATCCAATTGAGAACAAAAACTAAAAATAGAATTTTAAAAAAGCTGAAAGAAGTTGTACGTAGTTACAAAAAAGGAGAGATTAATGAAACAAGGCTTAATTCTTCTTTACAATCTTATATGGGTGTTTTATCTCATGCCGATGCTTATGAACTAAGCCAAGAAATACAAAATAAATTTTGGTTTTGGCTGAATGAGTAACTAAAGCTTTAAATTACCAGTTGCTTTGATGCTCTCCGGCTTGGGAACTTTTTTCTTATTTTTTATATAATTTATATATCCCGCGATGCCTATCATAAGGGAGTTGTCGCCGGAAAGCTCTTGAGTCGGAAAAAGAAGTTTGATATTTTTATCTACAATCTTCTTCATTTCTTTTCTTAAGTATTTATTCGCCGCGACCCCGCCTGCCACAATCAAAGTTTTTACGCCGTATTTTTCTACTGCCTTTTTTGTTTTTTTAACTAGACATTCAATCGCCGCGTTTTCAAATTCCATGGCAATGGCTGATTTTTTTTCTTCTGTAAGCGGTTTTATTTTTTCAATCAGATACAAAACGGCCGTTTTCAGTCCGGCAAAAGAAAAATCAAAATTCTTACTGTGGAGCATGGGTCTTGGCAGGGAGAAAATACAAGGTCTTGCCTTGAAATTCAAGGCAAGACCTTGTATTTTTCGCTCTTCTTCCGCCAACTTTGAAATCTGCGGACCGCCGGGGTAGGGGAGGTCTAGCATTCTCGCTACCTTATCAAAAGCTTCACCAACCGCGTCATCCAGAGTTTTGCCGATAATTTCATATTTTCCAAAATCTTTCATCAAGACCAGTTGTGTGTGTCCGCCGGAGACCAGCAGGGAAATAGCAGGAGTTTGTACCTTCGGAATCGTGAATTTACCTTTATTTTTGCCAAATACAGAAAGAATATGTCCCTCCATATGATTTACTGGAATAAGCGGCACCTTCCATTTTTCTGCCAAGTTTTTAGCAAACGAAATTCCTTCCCAAAGGCACATTTCCAGCCCCGGTCCATAAGTGACGGCTATAACATCAATACTTTTCTTTGAACCCCTCTCCTTAACAAGGAGAGGGGAAGGGGTGAGGTGTGCCTGTCTCAATGCGTCTCCCAAAACAATTGGCAAATTTTTTGCATGCTCCCTTTTTGCCAATACCGGGTAAACTCCGCCGTATGGAATATGAACCGGTATCTGCGAATTTGAACTGTTTGCCAGCACTTTGAAATTAGCATTTGTCACGCCTCCCTTAACCTCCAATATGCTGATGCATGTGTCGTCGCAAGATGTTTCAATGCTTAATAACTTCATAATTATATTTTTCTATAAACCACCCAGAAGTTGTTCCAGTTCTCCTATCGGCTATATCAAGTCCGATAACATTTAAACCATCTTGTACCATTGGAATCAGAAACTTTCCAGAACCGCAACCAATATCTAAGGCATCTTTAAATTCCGTCCGATGGTCCATGTAAAAATTTTCAAAAGAAGCAGGTAGCTTCGCCCTCTCTCCATCTCTGTATGTCCAATATGTTTTTGCTTTTTCATTCCACCCTTTTTCTATAAGTTCGGACTGAGTAGGGGAATGGGTTATTTTTTCACCTGTATTTTGTTTCATATTAAAATTCTAGCTGAAATTCATTTCTTTCCAGAAAGCTAATTATAGATTCCATGTGCGCGGTGAGGGGATTGAGCCCCCGGCCTACCCCACGTCAAAGGGTCGCTCTACCACTGAGCTAACCGCGCATGCTGATGATATTACATTTTCTTCGCGATTCTTTCAAGGGCAAGAATAAAAGCACCCATGCGCAGAGAGGTTTTAGATTGTTTCGCTTTTTCCGATATCTCCTTTGCCGCTTCTTCCATAATTGTTTTCAATTTTGCAAAAACTTCTTTTTCGCTCCAATGCTCTCCTTTCAGGTTTTGCTCCCATTCAAAATAGGAAACTATGACTCCCCCCCCATTAACCCAAATATCAGGCAATACCGGAATATTTTTTTTGAACAAAATTTCGTCAGCTTCCGGAGTTGTGGGGCCGTTTGCAAGTTCGAGTATGGCCTTGGTTTTCACATTGTCTGCGTTTGTTTCGTTTATTTCGTTTTCAAATGCAGCGGGAATCAATAAGTCGCATTCTGTTGCCAGAAGTTCCACATTAGTTATGTTTTTGCTTCCCGGAAAATCTGAAATGGTGCCGGTAGTTTTTTTGTATTCAGCAAGTTTTCCTACATCTATTCCATCAGGATTATAAATTCCTCCTTTTGATTCTGAAATTGCTATTATCTTGTGCCCAGTTTTGTGCCATATACTTGCAGCATGAGATCCAACATTACCAAAACCCTGAATTACTACTGTGCATTTTTTTGGTAAATTCAGATCATTTTTTAATGATTCAAATGCATAAAATCCCCCCTGAGCGGTCGATGTGTTTCGTCCTTCCGAGCCGCCTTTGTCAAGCGGCTTGCCTGTGATTACCGTTCCGCTGGTGTCTCCGGTAATTTTTCCAAACTCATCTGCCATCCAAGCCATTATCTCCGGCGTAGTGTTTACATCCGGCGCGGGCACATCCTTATGAGGACCCAAAACATCAGCAAGTCCCCGCACCCATCCGCGCGAAAGTCTTTCCAGTTCTCCTTTTGATAAATCCTTAGGCTCCACCGTGATTCCACCCTTGCCTCCGCCCATCGGAATGCCGGCCACAGCGCACTTGAGTGTCATCCAGAAGGCGAGCGCTTTCACTTCGTTTATTTCGGTATCTGGATGATACCGGACTCCACCCTTGTACGGACCGAGCGCGTTGTTGTACTGTACTCGATAGCCCTCAAAGGTTTTCACCTTTCCATCGTCCATTTTCACCGGAATTTCAATTTTAATATTCCGGTCTGGCGTTTTTAGGCGGGCGATTAATTTATTCGGGAATTTTTTGATTTTGGCAACTTTGTCTAACTGCGCCATTGCGTTTTGATACGGGTTTTGCATGGGTGTGATTATATCATCAATTTCTCCAAAATCTCTAATTCTTCTTTGGAATTTGGCTGAAGAGCTTCAATAACATTGGCGATTTGAACAGTTTCAATTTTTTTATTTTGTTTGCAGGCGATTTTTACAAGGTCGGTCAGGTAATATTCTGCCTGCGCATTTTTATTTTTTATTTTATCAATATTAGCCCAAAGCCATTTGGCGTCAAAGGCATACAAAGCCAAGTTTAATTCTCTCTTTTTTTTTTCTTTGTCGCTAGCGTCCTTAAACTCAACAATCTTTTTTATCAACCCGTTAGTTCCGCGGACTATTCTGCCGAAATCATTCAACCCAGTTCTCCACTCTTTAAAGTCAGGCACTACCACTACTCCCAAAGTTATCGTCGGTTTTTTTTTGTTCTGCGTAGAAATAATAAGTTCTAGCGTTTTAGGGGAAATCATAGGCTGGTCGACAGAGATAACCAGCACTATTTCATGTTCTTTTTGCATAGCTTTTTGAGCCGACATAACCGCATGTCCGGTACCCAATTGTTCATTTTGCTCGGCATAAACATGCCCTTTACCGAGGGCTTGTTTTATAATTTCTTTCTTGTGTCCGATGACAATAACTGGCTTGATTTCCGCATCTAATTTTTTGACCGTATCGAGGATGTGCCATATGAATGGTTTGCCTTTGAGTGGTTCCAAAGCTTTCGGCAATTCGCTTTTCATCCTCGTGCCTTTGCCTGCCGCTAGAATCACTATCTTTATTCTTTCTTTTTTGTCCATGTTTTCGATTATACCCGTTAGTTCAATTTTAATCAAAGACATGGATACATTTTGTTTTTTAATAGTAGTAAAATCCCTTTTCTGGAACTTTTTCGGGAATTTTGAGCATGTGGGTATATTATATATTAAAATTAAATTTTATTACTGTGTTTTTGAAACAATCCCTTTTATCATTCCTTTGACTTTATAAAATTGTTGACGATTGTTTACTTTGATGGCTACAGTCCCATATAGTAATGTATTAAATGGTCTTTTATTTTGGCTTGCTCGGCTTACTTGTGTAATGATATAAAATCTATCTTCCGGCAATTTTGTCGTTTTTGCCCAAAATTTTCTTGCTTCATTTTCAGATATTGATGGATATATATGAATTCCAGCCCTTATTTTTTCTTCTGGAATTTTGAGTATTTCTCGAATAAACCGCATGTAAACTGTCACCATTAAGGGATCAGAGTTGCTAAAGTTAAGTGTAATTGTACTTTTTTCTGACTTTGCTCCCTCTCCCCAGTATAAGACTGCTCCAATTAATAAAAGTTCCCTTTTTGTTATTGATTGTATACAACTTTGACCTTCTAAATATGCTTGAGCGTTTTCATTTTCAATCCTAACTCTTCTGTTTTTATTGGCGGTAAATAAACCTCTTTTGTGGGCAAGTTCGTTATTTTTTTCTAAAAGTTTTAGAGATTTTTTGGATAATTTTATGTTCTTAAACCAAAGACTTAGAGTTCCTTTTGATTTAATGCCTAAAATTTTTCTTATGTTATTATAACTTTCTCCGTTTTGGCGAAGGGAAATAGCTTTTTCTTTTAAATTTATATTTGAACCCATTAGTCTATTATATATTACTATTGTACCAAGTTCAACATTTTCTTTTTCTTTGGAAAGTGTTATAGTATAAAAATTGGCTCTATCGTCTAATAGTTAGGACGAGTGCTTTTCAAGCACTAAATCCGAGTGCGATTCTCGGTAGAGTCACAAACGGCGCAAAGCCAAATAAACTGCTTTATTTGCGAGCCGTTTGTGAAGGCGCAGGCATAATTTTTGAGTACAAAAATAGCCGAGCCGGGGTCGGCAAGTACTTACATTTTTTACGATTTTAAGAAGTAAAAAATTTAGTAACTTGTGACCACATAAACTTTTAATGCGGAGCATACGAAATTAATATATAATGAACTAACGAAAACAATGCTAAAAGCTGTTGGTGTACTAGTTGGAATTATTATTATAACTATCATTAGCTTCTTGTTTTTTTATTCTTACAAATCGAGTGATGTATACGCAAGTAAAATTACAGAGCAAGCTGTTAAAGCTAATGATTCTTCTGTTTGTATTAAAATATGGGAACCATTTATGAATGGCGGTGATAGCCCTATTCATAAATGTCACAATCAAGTAGCTATTCAAAATAAGAATTTAAATGCCTG
>ERZ1292623.4339-Hain-H51-01um-R1-4339-length-11654-cov-4_pt1 | contig 11654 bp, 14 predicted proteins | sample MGYA00564398_ERZ1292623 | MGnify/ENA primary metagenome ERZ1292623 (study PRJEB36523, sample SAMEA6512633) | groundwater metagenome | collected 2019-01-07 | study: AquaDiva: Metagenomics assemblies of 32 groundwater samples | reverse complement strand
GAAAAGTACCGCGAAGCATAAAACGCCTGATTCTTAAAATCACTAGCGCTAATGGCTAGTTGCTAATGGCTGTCCTTGTCATTGTCGGAGCGACCGCCGTGGGAAAAACAACCGCGGGTGTGGCGCTTGCCAAGCGTACGCGGGGCGTCATAGTTTCGTGCGACTCGCGGCAGATGTATCGGGAGCTGATTATCGGGGCGGGCAAAGAGGGCGCACTTACCCAACGGGAAATCCGGGGCGTCGGGCTTGTGCCCAGCCGCCGATTAAGCGGCATTGACCAAGTCGGCGTAGATTTATTCAGCATTAAAGATTCGGTGAGCGTCAAACAATTCGTGGATGCCGTGGTGCCGATGATCGAGGGTTTACTCGCTGAGAGATTCACACCGATAATCGTGGGTGGGTCGGGGCTATACGTAGAAGGCGTCTCAGGCCTGCGCGTTTTTGCACGCGCCAAACCGAATCCAAAACGACGCGCTGAACTGGAAGAGTGGTCCACGAAACGCTTGCTTGAACGCCTCGTCACGCTCGCACCCGAACGTGTAGCCTCCATCGACTTCAAAAACCGGCGCCGAATTGTACGCGCAATTGAGATTGCCGAAGCTCATCAAACGCTTGCCGCTCAACCAAGGACCCCGCGCTGGGAAACGAAAATCTTTGGCATCAATCCGCCTCGCGCAAAGCTCTATGAACTCATTGACAAACGTTTAGAGCACCGGTTTGAGGGAATTATTGCCGAAACGCGCGCCTTACTTGCGGAAGGCGTTCCAGCGCAACGTTTGGATGATTTGGGGCTCGAGTACCGCTTCGCGAATCGGATCATCACTCAAAATGAAGATCCTAAAAAAATTAAAGCAGAACTCAAGTTCGCGATTCACGCCTTTGCCCGCCGTCAAATTACCTGGTTTAAGAAACTGCCGGGCGTTACGTGGTTTGAATCAGTTGAAGAGCTTGTCACGCATGCAAAGTGGTAGGGTATACGTATGAACCCTCGCGGTGCGCTTGTTGCCAACTGGCGATCTTCATCACTGCAACAAGTATTCCAGCAACAGCATTGGCATTAGATGTCGGTGTATAACCCCAACCCGATTACGGCGGAGCAGGGCGGGGGAACCGCGCCGCACCTCAATATTTGGTATCGTAACCGGCCGTGGTTTTTGACATTATTTCCGTTTCAAAAAAACCGTCGAGAGACAAAAAATTTTGCAACACTGAAATTATTCAATTCCCCCACCCCACAACCAACTCCGACTAATGACAGCGGGTCAGCAACGCCTTCACCCACTATTTCGGCCACTGCAACGCCCAACAACCCCAAGGGTAAAATCACTGCTACGCCTACTCAAGCACCTACGGTAAAATCAATCAAGGGGAAAACAACCGCAACGCCAACATCTACACCCACAGTCTACGATCCAAAGCAATTATATTGAATGGCGAAGATATTAATCGTCAGTGATCTGCACCAGCAGCGGAAGTGCTTGGATAATTTGGCGCGCGTGCTGCAAAAAGAAAAACCGGACGGCGTGATTTGTCCGGGGGATATTACCGAGCGCCGCGCGGGAAATTTTGAGTATGCCCGCCAATTCGTAGAATTATGCGCGGTGCGTAAGCTGCCGCTGCGAGTAGTGCACGGCAACAACGACCCGCCTGAGGTACGCGAGTATTTCAAAAATCAAAAAGTCCTCTGGCATTTTCAGTGCGAAAAATTATGGGGGGCGCAATTCTGCGGGGTTGGCTGGCTTGATGAAGAGGGATCAAAAACGATTCCGGAAAAGTTTGATGTCGCCCGCTCGATTTTCATAACGCACGCCCCGCCGACCTGGACATTGCTCTTTGACCAAAAAAGCAAGCCTGTACTGCATATTTCCGGCCACATGCACTCCTGGGAGGGCGAACAGGAACGCAACGGCATCCGCTGGGTGAGAATCCCCACTTTCATGCATGGCCGCTACGCGGTTTTAACCCTGCCCGATCAAAAAGTGAACTTTCGTTCGATCTAGTACGTAATTCCGTCAGTTGTAACGGCTTTAGCGCTCAAGCCCGAAAGGATCGTGTCCATTTCTTTGACGAGCGCCTCGTCGATAGTCGCGGGCGTTTCGTAGGTAATCAATCCGATGGGTGTGGTAATCGTAAAGTCGCCTTTACTGTTTTTTTGGCAGATATCAAAAACTTGCTTGTTGTCGGAGCCAAAACGCGGTTCAGTGGGGCGGCGGAATACGCGCGTGCCCGCCTTCACCTCGACATACTTGGCAAATACCGTTCGGCCAATCTCACTTTCGCCAGGCGTGGTGACTATGCCGTAATCACACCTCATGCCGCCGTACGCAAGCGGATGATACACGCGCAAGGTATGACTCTTTTTCTCGAACGTTAACTCTAGCCCTTCGCTTTGCCCTTTATCAATAGCCTTCGTAGAATCAACTTTCCAGCCTTCAGGATATAAAAACGTGTAGACCGGTTTGGAATTCGTGTAATTCTTGATTCCCGGGGTGCCGGAAAGTGTTTCATCGCCCGGAGCAGCCTCTTGTATCTCAGATTTCGTAGTTGTACTTGTCGGTGTTCCTTTCTCCCGATTGTACGAAGATGGCGTGGTTGTGCGCGGATTTAACACAAACATCCATATTCCGGCCAGTACCACGATCAACAGGATGAACGTAGTGATCATCCAAAAACGTCCTGATGAGGATTCCATTTCCCCTCCTTTGTTACTTTTTCAGTATAACTTATTGATAAAAAAACAGTACCCGCCGCATCCTTTTCCTACACCCGCTAGTCGGCAACGACAGCAAAAAGGATGCGGCCCTCACTCAACGGCGAGTAAGGGCTTCTCTTATGCGCGGCGACGGCGCTTGGTGGCCACCCGCACGCGCGCTAGGGCGCGCTCGAGCGCGGCGGCGGCATCCGCAAACGCGACATCATCCGCCGCCTCGGTTTTCAATTTTTGGGCACGCTTCACTGCCTCTTGCGCCCGCGACTCATCAATTGATTCGGCATGTTCAGCCGTGTCGGCTAAAACCCGCACAATCGCTCCGGTTACTTCTACCCAGCCCCCCGAAGTAACCAGATATTCACGCGCACCTTTTTTATGGATACGGATTTCACCAGGCTTAATCGGTACCACAAGCGGCTCGTGCCCGGGCAAAACTGTGATTTCGCCGGTTGTAGTGGGCAAGCTTACACCCTCGACTTCTTCGCTTAAGACAGTTCCTTCAGGCGTAACTAATTCTAAGGTCAATTCCGCCATCACTTTACGTCGTCGATTGTGCCTTTCATATAAAAGGCCTGTTCGCTTTTGGCGTCGTGCTTACCTTCAAGGATTTCTTTAAATCCTTGAATGGTATCGGAGCGCGATACGTAACGACCCGGAATACTTGAGAACACTTCCGCCACGTGAAACGGCTGCGAAAGAAAGCGTTGGATTTTGCGCGCGCGCGCCACGGTCAACTTGTCATCATCGGACAACTCATCCACCCCCAAAATGGCGATGATGTCCTGCAGGTCATTGTAACGCTGCAGCACTTTCTGCACCGCGCGCGCCACTTCATAATGCTCCTGCCCGACTATCAGGGGGTCGAGAATCGTGGAATTGGAGTCAAGCGGATCTACGGCCGGATAGATGCCGAGTTCGGCAAGTCCCCGCGAAAGTACGACCGTGGAATCCAAGTGCGCGAACGTGGTCGCCGGCGCCGGGTCGGTCAAGTCATCCGCCGGCACGTACACGGCCTGCATCGAGGTAATTGAACCCTTTTTTGTGGAGGTAATCCGCTCTTGCAGCTGACCCATTTCCGTGGCAAGCGTGGGCTGGTATCCAACGGCCGAGGGCATGCGCCCCAATAAAGCGGAAACTTCGCTTCCCGCCTGGGTAAAACGGAAAATATTGTCAATAAAGAGTAAAACGTCTGTGCCCTGCTCACGGAAATATTCCGCCAAGGTAAGGCCGGTGAGCCCCACTCGCAAACGCGCGCCGGGGGGCTCGTTCATCTGCCCGAAAACAAGCGCTGTTTTATCCAAGACGCCGGACTCTTTCATTTCGTGGTAGAGATCGTTTCCTTCGCGCGTGCGCTCGCCTACGCCCGCAAAAACCGAGTTGCCCCCGTGCTCTTTGGCAATGTTGTGAATCAGCTCTGTAATCAGCACGGTCTTGCCCACGCCTGCCCCGCCGAACAAGCCCACTTTTCCGCCTTTGGCGATCGGGGCGATTAGGTCAATTACTTTAATCCCGGTTTCAAAAATTTCAGTCTTGGTTTCCTGCTCAATAAAATCGGGGGCGTCGCGATGAATCGGCCAGCGCTCTTTTGTTTTAGGCGCCTCTTTACCGTCGATCGGCTCGCCGAGCACGTTCAGCATGCGTCCCAACACTTCGGCGCCGACCGGCACGCTAATCGGCTTCCCTGCATCTAACACCTCTTGCCCTCGCTTCAGGCCATCCGTAGAGCTCATTGCCACGGCTCGCACTAACGTATCGGAAAGATGGCCTTGCACCTCCAGTAAGAGCGGAGTGCCGTCAGATTGCTTGATTTCGAGTGCATTGTACAGCGCGGGCAGTTCCTGCGGGAACGCCACGTCCACGACCACCCCGATGATTTGTTTAATCGAACCTTTATTGCGAGCTTCGCTAGAAATTTTGTGCATTATGCTCCTTGTAATGCCTCTGCTCCGGCGCTGATTTCAGCCAGTTCGCGCGTGATCCCTGCCTGGCGCTCTTGGTTATATGTCAATTGCAAATCCTCGATTAAATCGCCCGCCGCGTCAGTTGCGTTTTTCATCGCGACCATTCGCGCCGAGTGTTCAGAGGCGTTGCTTTCCACAAGTGTTTGAAAAATTTGAATTTCCACAAGGCGGCGCAATACCGCGTCAAGAACAATGTCTTTGGAGGGTTCAAATCGGTAATCGGGGGTTGTTTCAACCGAATCTAGCTGGTCAGCGCGCGCGATCGGCAAAACTTGGGAAACTTGCGCGCGTTGCAGCAAACTTGATTCAAAATGGGTGGCTACGAGCACAACACGATCAAACGCATTTTCCAAATAATGTGAAATCGCGATGTGCGCGATCGGGGTTGTTTCGGCAAACGTAAGTAGCTTGTCGCCTAATCCCGTAAAATCGGCAATGATCCGCTCCCCGTACCGGCGGCGTAACGTGTCACAGATCTTTTTCCCGACAGTCACGAATGATGCACCTTCGCCGATTTCTTTTACCGCTCGGAGTGTTTCCTTGAGTACATTCGTATTAAAACTACCCGCCAAACCACGGTCGGACGCGACCGCAATCACCAATACTTTTTTACTCGTAGGGCTCTGCACAGGTTTCTTCAGCAACGGATGTAAGGCCGGATCTACGCTGCGAATCAAATCCTGCAGAAAGTCAAACGCTTCTTTCGCGTACGCGCTCGAGGCGGCCCGACGCTCCACGGCTCGGCGCATTTTAGCAGCCGCCACCATTTCCATCGCCTTGGTAATTTGACGGATGTTGCCCACGGAGCGAATTCTTTTTCTGAGTAATTGCGTATTAGCCATCTACGATCCTGAGTTCGTCGAAGGATAGTGCTTTTTGAATTCCTCAAGGACTTTTTTAATTAATGTTTCGTTTGCGTCGGTTAGCTCTGGATTTTGGGCGAGCGCCTTGAGCACGTCCTTCTTTTTTGAATCAAGCCATTCGTGCAAGCGCGCTTCCCACGCTTGCACCTCATGTACTGCTACCTCATCGAGATAGCCGTTTGTGACCGCGTAAAGGGCGATGGCCTGGTTGGTAACGGACATTGGCGTGTACTGGGGCTGCTTAAGGATTTCCGTAATGCGCCGCCCGCGCTCGATGCGGGAACGCGTTTCTTGATCAAGGTCGCTGGCGAACTGAGCAAACGCCTCCAACTCGCGGAATTGCGCTAATTCCAGCCGCAGTGAGCCGGCGATTTTTTTCATCGCTTTGGTTTGGGCCGCGCCCCCTACGCGCGAAACCGACAAACCGACATTCAAGGCCGGCCGGATCCCTTTGTAAAACAAGTCGCCTTCCAGGTAAATTTGGCCGTCGGTAATCGAAATCACGTTCGTCGGGATGTAAGCCGAGACATCCCCGGCCTGCGTTTCGATAATTGGCAAGGCCGTGAGCGACCCGCCCCCTTCGGCTTGATTCAATTTCGCCGCGCGCTCTAAAAGACGCGAATGCAAATAGAACACGTCCCCGGGGTAGGCCTCGCGCCCGGGCGGGCGGCGCAATAAAAGCGATACTTGGCGGTAGGCCCACGCGTGTTTAGTGAGGTCGTCATAAATCACAAGCGCGTCCTCGCCTTTGTCCATAAAATACTCGCCGTGCGCCGCGCCCACGTACGCTGCGATGTAGCTTAAGGTCGCGGACTCCGATGCGCCCGCCACAATTACAATTGTATGCTCAAGCGCCCCGGCTTCCCGCAAGCGCGCAACAATTTTGGCCACCTTGCTTTCTTTTTGGCCGATGGCGACATAAATGCAGCGCACGCCCGTGCCTTTTTGGTTGATGATCGTATCAATCGCAAGCGCCGTTTTACCGGTCTGGCGGTCACCGATCACGAGCTCCCGCTGACCACGCCCAATCGGGATCATCGCGTCAATCGCTTTAATGCCGGTCTGAAGCGGCGTATTGACCGACTGACGCGCGATCACCCCTGGCGCAATCCGTTCAATCGGTCGAACTTGCTTCGTCGTAATTGGCTTACCGCCATCCAAAAGTTCCCCCAACGGATTAATCACGCGCCCTAAAAATTCTTCGCCCACGGGTGTGGTTAAGACCGTACCGGTCGAACGCACCACATCGCCTGCTTTCACTTTGAGCCAATCGCCCAAGATAATCGTCCCGACCGAATCTTCTTCAAGGTTGAGCACTAAACCGCTCACTCCCGATTCAAAGGTCACCATTTCCGAGTACAGCGCTCCGGGCAGGCCTTCGATCCGCGCGATCCCGTCCGCCACTTCCAGCACCGTGCCGACGGATTCCTTTTTGGATTTGAGGTCCAAGGCCTCAATCTCTTTTTTGAGTTCTTCGACTAATTCTGTTATATGCGCCATAATGCCAACTCCAATTTTTTAAGCCGACCTGCAATTGTATAATCCACGCGTTCGCCTTTAGTGAGAGCAATCACGCCCCCTTTCAACATCGGTCGGATCCGTTGCTCAATAATCACTTTTTTCTTTCCCTCCAAGCGCAGCGCGCGCGCAAGCCGCGCAATTTGAGTTGCGGTTAGGAGACTGGGAGTGATGACCTCTACGCGATAGTTATGATCAAGTTGATCCGCGCGTTCGGTGAGTTCACGTACTATTCGCCAAAGAGCCGTGCGGCGATTGCGCACCGGGGCAGTTGCGATAAGGTAGCGGGCAACTTTTTTAGGCCCGATGCCGCGCTGGAGTGCATTCAACGCCATCTGGGCTCGTTGGGTTTTCACGTCAACTCCTTAACCGCTTTCTGCGCTGCTTTTTCGGTCCAGGCCGAATCAATTTTTTGTTCGACTACCTTTGCGGTTGCTCGAACCACTAATGCGCCCAGGGATTGCTTGAATTCTGTACGGGCACGCTCATGTTCGGCTTGCAATTGTTCCATGTGACGCTCAGCTTCTTTGACCAGTTCCTGCTCGAGCTTGGCCTTTTCAATCTCTCGCAAAGCTTGCATTTCCGCTTTAGCGGCCGTAATCGTCAGGTGCGCTGCCTCACGGGCGTGGTCTAAAATCTTTTTTTCTTTTTCTTTCGTTTCCGCCTCTTGCGCGATGCTGCGTTCGGCCGCCGCCAAACCCTCTTCGATTTTTTTACGGCGCGCGTCCAACAATGCGATCACTGGTTTGTAAACAAACCAGCGCAGTAAACCAAGCAGAATCGCAAAATTGATCACTTGCAAAATAAGCACGCGAGCGTCAATGCCTAAAGCTGATATGCCGGATGGTTCCATCATTAATTAATTGATAACTTTCCTCTTACACAAATTTGATGATGAGGGCGACGACTAAAGCGTAAATTGCGATTGCTTCCGTAAACGCCATCGCCAAAATCATCGCGCCTTGGATTTTCCCGGCCGCGTCGGGATTACGGCCGATTGCTTCCATCGCTTTGGCAGCAAGCAATCCGATGCCGATTCCCGGGCCGAGTGCGCCAACCCCGATTGCCAAGGCGGCAGCGAACAATTGTGCGGACTCTGGTTCCATCTTTCTCCTTTCTAATGGGCCGTTATTGCTAATTTAATAAAAACTGCCGTAAGCATGAAAAAAACTAACGCTTGGATCGCTCCCACAAACAACTCTAAGCCCAAAAACGGGACGGTTGCCACCACCGGCACTAAAAATGCGATTACCATCAGTAGTACTTCGCCCGCGAACACGTTCCCGAATAACCGGAAGCTGAACGAAATCACTTTCGTAAACTCTGAAATGAATTCGAGCAGACCCACGAAAAAATTGATGGGGCCTTTGAAATTAAAGAACTTGTTAAAATATGTACCCGCCCCCATCGAGCGGATTCCAAAATATTGCACGCTTCCCACAGAAATCAGGGCATAGGCCAGCGTGGTGTTGAGGTCGGCGCTTGTGCTACGTAAAAGTGGCACGAACACTGCTTGACCATCCGCAACTTCCCGAAAACCGATCGAACCGTAACCGGGCAAAAGCCCCATCCAGTTTGTGACCAAAATCGCGACGAAAAAGGTCGCCAAAAACGGGAAATAGCGACGCGCTTCTTTTTCCGTGCCGAACACCAATGTCGCGATTCCCAAAAGCCCCTCGATGAGCAGTTCGAAAACATTTTGCAACCCGCCGGGGATAAGTTTGAGGGTCAAACGCACGAATACTGCCACAAAAAGAATAAGCACGATTGCAATCCAAAACGTAACCACGGTATTAGTCAGTGGCCATCCAAAAAGTGTCCCGATTTTTTCTGCTGCAAGCGATATGTGCATCTTATTCCATTATGCGACGAACAATCCGTGTAACGAGCACGCTTGAGATCGTAAGCGCCAGAATGAGCCCGGCGATCAAAAACCATGGGCTGGAATTGTAAACCCGATCAAGGTACCTGCCCAAAAGAGCAAGTGCCACCAGCGGGCCGGCAATTATCCAGCCGAGGTTTAAAGCCATCCCAAAGACGTTAAACTCGTTTTTATTCTTACTTTGTTCGAATTGAACTTTCATGTGCGATACTTGCTCATATACCTTTCGGTCGAATCCGCCGAAGGCGCGATGAGACCTCATTCAGTCGTACCAGATCTGTCAATAAAAGTCAATCCTTTGATTTTTTGATTAACGCCCTGAGCGTATTTATCCCCGCTTGCGCAAAGCAAGCCATTTAAGCGCTTGAGAAACCTTTTGCTCCACTGCGTGCTCGGGGTCAATTTCTCCCAACGCGGCGCGGATGTCTTCGTAGGCGTACCCTAGATTTTTGAGCGCGCCCACCACTTCAGTATCCGCCCCCATGCCCAGTTCGACTTTCTCCAATGTGTCTTTGAGTTCAATCACAATTTTGCTTGCCACCCGCTTGCCGATCCCGGGGATGGTCGCAAACACCGCCCCCTCTCCTTTGTCCACTGCGCTGTGGACTTTTTCAGGCGTTAAATGCTTTACGATCGCAAATGCGCTCTTAGGCCCCACGCCCGAAACGGTCAGCAGGGTCTCGAATGTCGAAAGCTCCCCGACGGTTTTGAATCCGTACAGCTTTTGCTCGCGCTCACGGATTACATGCGAGATGAAGCACTCAAACTGCCGGCCGACTTTAACTGCCTCAGCTCCAGCAAACGAAACTCGATATCCCACTCCCGAAGCGGTTTCGAGAACCACTTCTGATCCGAATATAGCCTTAGTTGTTCCTTTCAGGAATCCGATCATGATGCGTGGATCAACCGATCATACACTGCTTCGTACTGATCAACCATTCGCCGGATTGTAAATTTTTTCTCCACATGTTCTCGGCACGCACGGCGCATCGCGGTATATTGAAGGGCGGGCATCGTTTCAATTTTCTTTATCGCTTGCACAAGACTCTTGATGTCATTCGGAGGACAAAGAAACCCGGTCACACCATCTTTGATAATCTCAGGCACAGAACCTCGATTAAATGCAATCACGGGTGTACCGCATGCCATTGCCTCAATGAGAACAAGACCGAATGGTTCCTCCCATTGAATTGGGAAAATAAGTGCTTTCGCGTTTCCATAAGCTTGGAACCATTCAGGGGAGTACTTATCCACCATGCCTTTATAGCGGGTGCGCGAAGAAATGTGTGGGTAGACTGCTTCATTGAGGTAGTGTTCTTCTCCTGGCCCATAGATTTCAAGCGCTACGTTAACCTCCTTGGTAGCACGAATCGCGAACTCGACGCCCTTTTCCTTGGAGATTCGACTCATAAATATGTAGTGTTTTTTAGGAGATTGCACGAAAGGAAATTGCTCTGGGTCGACACCGTGATAAATTGTTGCTACGTAATTAAGTCCGGGAAGCTGTTTTCGTTGCGCGTTTGAAATTGAGATCAAGTTTGCTTCTTTGAAAGAAGAAATGACGGGTTTTAGCTGTGGCACAAAATTTTCATGAATGGTGAACAGGGTTGGAACTTTTGTGAAACCCGTGAATGGCAGACCAAACGCAATCCGTCCGACATGCAGATGAATAAGGTCGTACTTATGAGCGTTCCGATACAATTCGCTCAGGTAGCGTAGCCGGTACGCAATATGAACGTCTTTTACCCATTCTTCTCGCTGATACGCATAATCGAATTCATGGGGGCCAAGATTAAGATCAACTATCTTTGCCCCTTCTAAGTGCGATCCTTTGGAGGCGTATATAGTAACATCATGCTTACGCCGAATAAGCTCGCGAACAATATCAAGCATCACATGCGCATTGGCCGCCACGACATTCTGGGGCGGGGGAAATATCGTGCGGTTAGAACAATAGGATACGATTTTCATGGTTGTGATTCTGTTAGCGTAAGCGATTGCGTTCGACAAGATGTTCGTAGACGTCGAGTACACTTTCAGCGATTAAGGGCCAGCTGTAATTGCGATGCACTCTAATCATTGCGTTCTTACTTAATCGATGGGCTAATTCCGGATGAATCAGAATCTTCACGATCTGCCGTGCAAACCCTTTTGCATCTTTTGGCTTTGCATGAAATCCAGTAATACCGTCTTCCACGATCCATTGCAGTCCCCCAACTTCTGAAGCAACTATAGGAGTTCCCGTTGCCATTGCCTCAATCGCAACCATCCCAAATGATTCGTAATACGACGGAATCACGACGACATTTGCCGCCCCGTAATAAAAGTGCAGTAATTCTTGTCCAACCCCTGGAAGCAGCTTAACCGTATCACTCACCCCCATTGTAAAAATCGCATCTTTTACATCGTGGCGGGCTGTTGCTTCCTGCTTTTCCTTATGACGTTGTGTGCGGGGATCCCCCGACAATAACAATACCGAAAGTTTTTTATATAATTCGGGATACGTATGTTTAATAACTCTTATCGCTGTTACTAAGGTGATGGCGCCTTTGCGCCGCTCCATTTTCCCCGCAAACATGACGATTATTTTATCAAGCGGTATGCCGAGTCGTTTGCGCGCCAATGTTCTATCTAAGTGCGAAAATCGACGGATATTTACGCCAGCGGGTATAACAATAACTTTATTTGGATCAGTCTGATATTCCGAGATCAAACAAACC
>ERZ1292623.4338-Hain-H51-01um-R1-4338-length-11654-cov-6_pt1 | contig 11654 bp, 10 predicted proteins | sample MGYA00564398_ERZ1292623 | MGnify/ENA primary metagenome ERZ1292623 (study PRJEB36523, sample SAMEA6512633) | groundwater metagenome | collected 2019-01-07 | study: AquaDiva: Metagenomics assemblies of 32 groundwater samples | reverse complement strand
GATGGCATCACGCTTGATGGTATTGTTGAAACGATTGGAGCCAACGAAAAAATACTTGGCGAACACACCCGGCGGCTAGTAGTGGCCGGATTAGTGAATAAGAAGTATCGCGGTAAATTCGTGGAACACACGCTTTCGCCTTACGGAAAAAGTTTCGTTAAATTTATTCACTCTTTCCGTACCATATAACACCCTTACAAACTTGAGAATGTAAGGGTGTTGCAATAACATCGATTCAACCAAAATGACTTTCACCGAATTATTCAAAACTATTTTGACTGCTGACGAAGAGGCCAGTCGCAAAGCCGCGAGAGAGGTTCGAAAGTTTTTGTATAGTTCACAAAGTAATGGAAAAAGTCGCGACTATTTGGATATTATTGAAAGAGCGCCGGATACTTACGCCAAAGTTTCCGCAGATTGGCGGCAGGAAAATTTCATTATGGCCGTGTCGGTTATATATTTTTTGCATAACCGAGAAAACCATCCTGATTTTCTGTTTCCTTGGTTCTTTCAGCTCCTCCGGCACAAGAACGGAAATATTCTACGTGTATAGGCTGGTTACGGTAATAGTTCCAATTACCCTCCTTTACTGAAGCTCTGGCGGACGAGTCGGACGGGCAAGCGCCTGCCTGCCGGTAGGCTGGTCCCCTTCGACAAGCTCAGGGTAAACCACGTCGAGAGCCTTATGGGATGAACGGACACAAAACGTCCGTTTTTCTCTATGCTTATTTCCCCTTTTTAGCATAGTACACTGGACAAAAAATACCGATGTTGTCCACTACAGTGATCCAACTGGTCAAAATCAGCTTTTCCGTAATGATACAAAAGTGTCATATTACGGAAACGCAGAGTAAAAAGTCTTAGTTTACTGACTTTGTGCACCTTGCCCCTAGCGTATCAATTGCATCGCCTTTTTGTGTCAAGTCGTAATACAGATATCCTTATTGCACTTTTTATGGATATCTGGTAATATGGGAATACGTATTTCAACTTAGATAAAACAGTAAAACTATGGCAAACAAAGCGCAGCAAAATCACTTTATAGCGGGGACCCACAAGAAGCACTTTTGGGGCAAAGACTACGAATATCGGAGTTTTTTGCCGTCCCCGGTTAATCGCCCTTATGAATGGCAGGACAAAAGAATCCCCGTCCTCTTGGAAGAAGCGATCAGACTTGTCGGTGAATTGAATGCCTACTCCATCCTTGTTCCAGATGTAGATTTTTTCATTCAAATGCACGTACGTAATGAAGCAGTGAAGTCAAGTCGCATTGAAGGTACTCGCACCGGCATGGATGAAGCCGTCTTGCCGGAAGAAGAAATCTCTCCAGAAAAAAGAGACGATTGGACCGAGGTGCAAAATTATATAAAAGCAATGAATACAAGCATTGCTCGACTTAGCGAGCTCCCAATCTCAATGAGACTTCTGCAAGGAGCTCACAAAATTTTGTTGTCTGGTGTTCGTGGCGAACACAAACAGCCGGGAGAAGTTCGCACTGGGCAAAATTGGATTGGTGGCACAAGTATTCAGACGGCCGCTTTCATTCCACCTCATCCCGAAGATATGGGAGAGGCCTTAAAGGACCTTGAGTTCTTTTGGCATAACAAAGGATTGAATATGCCTCATCTGATCAAGATGGCGATTTCTCATTATCAGTTTGAGACAATTCACCCCTTCAATGATGGTAATGGAAGAATTGGTCGTATGCTGATCGGACTTCATCTTATTGAACTTGGAATTCTACGAAAACCAACACTATACCTTTCTGACTTCTTTGAAAGAAACAAAGGAGCGTATTATGACGCGCTCACTTTTGTGCGTGAGCGAAACGATTTGGATCAATGGATTGTATTTTTTCTCTCGGCAGTCATTGAAACAGCTAAAAAAGGCAAGGACACATTTGAGAAGATTATTGATCTACGCGCTCGCTACGAGAAACAAATTATGGAGCTTGGACGTCGGGCAAAACTGGCTCATAAACTGTTGTTGCAATCATTCTCTATGCCGGCATTTAAGGTTTCTAATGCCTCTAAATATCTGAATGCCTCGAATACGGCAACCAATACTCTTGTCGGAGAAATGGAACGTGTCGGAATTCTTAAAGAAGTAACCGGTTTTTCCCGTAACCGGATTTTTGTCTTGCACGAGTATCTGGAGCTCTTTAAGAGATAAAACCATGCCACAGAAAATTGCCAAATGATCTGCAAGATAGACAACCGGACTAAATCTGGAAATTAAATTTATGTTAAGTAAAAAAAATAATGATCATAACCATAAAAATTATCCTAATATTTATAGTCCCTTTAATTCTAAGTTTGGTCATTCGGTCAAGTCATCATCAAACATATGAATTTGTGAATAAGGAAAGCAAAAGAATGGTTGCACCTACGGTGCCATATCCTTATTTGTCAGGTTTGTTTTCGGATATACTGCTTCAAATTGGCATAAGTCCTTATAGTTTTTGCATAGAAAACAATTCTTTTTCAAAAGAATATTCTCTGCCCCATGACTTAGCTTTTAGATTAGAGGGTGAGGCTGAGTTTAGTAAAATTCACTACAGCGAAAAAAAATGTATACCCATACTTAAAAAAGATGTTTTCTACGATGTGGCATGGGGTGGCTTTGTTATTCCTAATAAAGAATGGGCAGACAAGAATTTTAAATGCGATTCTGGAAAGTGTTCACTAAATTTTAAAGTTGATGAAATTGTGAACTTCAATGTTTATTCACGATTAAATTTTCCAGCACTAATTATTGTGTATATCCTTTTAGTCGCCGCCGTGTTTGGATTTGTTAAGCTTGCTATTTCTTTATACACTTTCATCAGGCCGTAATTGTAATTGCCGCCGCCAAAAAATTCGCCAGCCCAAGCGAGAGCGAGGCGGGAACTGCAAAGCACATACAAGTCGAATCAAAACCCTAGTAGTACAGCATCCCCGTAGCAGAAACTTCGTTTCGCTACGGAACAAGAAGCTGACTACGGGGCAAGCAACCCCGAAGCAAACGCGATGCGTTGCAACGGGGCGAGCCCCATACCAGTTCGCGACGGGTAAACCCGCCTTTGCCAGAGGCTACGGACGGGCAGGCAAATGGTAAATTCGTGGTGCCTTACACGTTCTCGTACTTGGCAAGCAGGCCTTGACACCATCTTTCAAAAAGTGCGGCCACGAGGAGATATTCGCACAGTGGAGTCCTGCGACGAGGAGTTAATCGGTTCTGTTATAATTTCACTATGCACAGATTAGATACGGAAAAACAAATCTTTTTCTACGAGAATGAGTTCTATGTCTTCTCCAATTATTCTTCTTTCACCATCGAATGGAAAGGTAGCTTATATCCAACATCGGAACATGTATACCACTCTGAAAAATTTAATGACGAGAACCTAAAAGAGCAAGTGAGACTTGCGCGTTCAGCCCATGATTCGCAAAAGTTCGCGCAAGCGAATGTCGATAAATACAGAAAGGATTGGAATCAAATTAGGATAGGTATTATGAAAGATATCCTTCTAGTAAAAGTTGAGCAACATCCCTACGTGAAGAAGAAGCTTCTGGAATCAGAAAACAAGGAACTTATTGAAGATTCCTGGCGAGATTCATTTTGGGGCTGGGGACCAAATAAAGATGGTGAGAATCGCCTTGGTAAGCTTTGGATGGAAATCAGGAATGATTTTAGAAATAAGGAGTAGTTTTTCATAATATAATCAGGGTATGTCCGAAAAAGAAACGTTGCACAAAGTGCCAGTGGATTTACGAAAAGCTCTTACTTCCAGCGCCGCGGCGCGAGCAGTATGGGAGGACATTACGCCACTGGCGCGCAATGAGTGGATTTGCTGGGTCATCTCCGGTAAAAAAATGGAAACGAGAGGTATCCGTATCGAGAAAGCGCTCTCAAAACTGAAAGGCGGCATGCGCCGGCCTTGTTGCTGGGTCGGCTGTGGACATCGTGGTTCGACAAGCTCACCATAATTTTAGATTTTCCTGTTCTGTTGCAACTTATCTCGGTAGATAATGGAAACGAGCGCAAAACTGAGAATTAAGAGGAGGAACCAGGAGCCGATCTTATTGGCTGACGCACAAATCCAAAAAATCCTAGAACAACTTGAGAATCATGAAAAAAGTATAGCATCCTCGAAAAAAGAAAAAAGCCCGATTACCACATGATGATGTGATAATCGGGCTCAAGTACTTTAGAACGGAATCACCTCTTAGCCTTCGATGAAGGCGGAGGCAACGAGCAGGTTTCGAAGTGAAACCGGATCGTTCTTCGAGATGACGTGGAACTGAGGGATGAATTTGGCGACGTCCGCATGACCGCTTTCGATCTGCGCGATCACTTCGTCGGCCGCACGCCCCGTGCCTTCGACGAGCACTGTCGGCCAGCCGCGTCGTGCGGAGTGCATGATCTCATCTTTCGTGATAGGCCCGCCGTTCCAGGCGATGGTACCGAGAGCCTCGAAGCCGGCGTACGTCCTCCAGTGTTCCATCATGGTGAAGTAGGTGGGAACATCGAGGTCCCACTCTGCCTTACCGTCAGGACCATTCTGGACGATCAAGATGCCCAGCATGTCCGGATTTGGCACGGTTCCGTACTCGTCGAGCACGAGACGTGAGTCCTCCTGAAGTGAGAGCATGCTGGTGCGTGGACACGTGCCCAACGCGACACACCCCGGATTTTCCGAGGCGATCAGGCCCGGCACATCGGTGACCATCGGATCCACTTCGCCGTTCGCAACCTGACGCGTGCCGCCCGACCAAGCCAGTCCTTCGAAACCTCGAAGAGCTTTCGAGAAAAACGAAAGCATTGCACGCTTGTCATCGGGTCCCATGCCTTTGCATCCGCCGAGGAAACGCAACGCCACCTTCTTTCGCGCGCGCGTACCCATGAGAGCGAATGCGGCGGGAAGACCATCGGTCGCATTCATCACGACCAGATGCACCTTCTCGCCATTCACGTGATAAGGTCTCGTTCTATCCATTATTCCTCCTCCCATCGCTGGGTGTTATGTTCCGGTTCTTTCTACAAGCCGGAAACGTGACTCAGTTTTCGGCACTATCGAAAGTTTCTCGAGTTGATGCCGAAGTGACATTTCCGTAAGTTCGGCAACGTGAACATGCGGATGCGCCAGAAGAAATTCTTTATCGTTTGCGTAGCGATCGGTCGTCCGACCACTACCGCGGATAAGAAGAACTGGCCACGCACGCTTTGCCCAAAGAAGAATTTCCTTTTCGGTAATACCTCCTCCGTTATAGGTGAGTAGAAGCGACCGCCACCCGCCACCATAGGTGACGAGATGCTGAACAATCTCTGCACACGTCTCATACTCCGTGTCCCAACAGCTCTTCTGATCAACAGAAGCCTGCACGATGAGACACGTATCCTGATTCGGATGTGCAATGGTGAAGTAGGGATCTTCCGGATTATCCGCGACCACCAGTCCGTGTTGGGTGAGCTGAAGATCGCTTTGTCGTGCGACAACCCCGAGCGTGTATGAGTCGGGGCAGAGCTCACGAACAATGGGCGCAATCTCAGTAATGCCTAGAACAACCTTTGTGGGATCACTCCGGGAACGCATCTGTGTCCCTCCGAAGAGAACTGCTCCGCGGAAACCGCGAAACACATTCCCAAAAAGATTAAACATTCCTTGAGCATGCTCATCGGACATGAATCCACAACCGCCGGTCAGTCGAACAACGACAGTGTCTTTAGCCTTCGTGAGGCTAAGAGCCACCTTTACGGAAAGCTTTTCCCCCTCGTTTTCTATATACAAGGAGGGAACGTTTTTCACAGGAAAGCTCATGGATTCTCCTCCTTTTTTGATTCTGTTTTTTGAATTGTGAAGGGCTGAAACTAGGGCACATTATCATCTAATTTTAATGTATTGTCAATACCCTGGATATACACAACCCGCGCGGTAAGAAGCGTACGTTTACGTCTGTATATTTGTCCCGTAGAATGACCTCATGACCCCTGAAAAACCACATGATGGTGAGGGAAATACAGAACGAGTAGAAAAATCACACCTTACCCCTCCCGCTCTCGAACTACTTCTTGACACAGGAGAAGCGGTTGTCTGGCCGGAAAAAATCAAAAACGATGTCGAGTTTGTAAAGCAACGAGAAGAACGGAAACAACTGATTAATAATTTGGAGCGAGTCACAGATCGATTACCTCGTCCTGATGTTTCTCTCCAAAACGCCGTAGCAGAAAAGATCATTAGTGAACCGGAAGTCGCTACTTTATATGAATCGCTACAGAAACTCCTAGAAGACCCGGACTATGGGAGAGCTCTTCTCTATATTCCTTTTGAGTTCTTACCGAAATCAACGTGGAGTGCCGAAACAACGGAACTGAAAACGGCGATAACGGCATTCACGAATATCTATCTAAAAACATGGGAGAAACTTCTTCATTCACATGACGTACGAACAAATTTTGTTGATGGCGATATGATCGAAATAGATTTTCGCGAAGGAGATGACTGGCCTCGTGTAGTCAAAGCAGCCCACCTTATACCACAACTTTTAGAGCACGATCTCATTACTACGGAACAGATATTCTCTCTGGCAGAAAAAACTAACGATACTCTTCTGAAGAGTACTATTGACGACGCATTGCTCGTAGCAGCAGATCTTGGTCGTCTCACTCCAGAGGATCGAGCCCGCATGCGATCGTCCAGCGATGAAGCTCTTCGAGGAACGGAAAAACTATTTGATGAACCCCTTGCAAACGAAAGCAACGTTACCGGACCAATCGATTTTCAAGTGGTTGAGCAGGAGCTGAACACCACACTAGAGGAAGCCCGAACGGCCGACTACGGCTCCGTATCCCCCAACAGAAAAACCTGGCTGCAACAGGAAAAACGACGACACCTCCTTGCAGCGGCCAGCCAGAAAATGTATCAGGCAATTGCTTCCAAACAACTTACTCCCGAGATTGGAAAAACATATATTGAAACCACCGGCAGTGCTATGGGAGAAGCTTGCATTGAAGGCATACGACAAGCAGTAGAAGCCGCTGTGGAAAAAGATCCAGGCAAGGGACAGCAACTCTTCGAGGAGTATCGCAATGTTATTACTACCGCTTGGAAAGAAAAACGAATTGAGACTCGGGATGCGTTAGGAAAACTATTTTTCCGCCTCAATACTCTCGGTGTTATCAATACTCAAGAACTAGAAACTCTGGGAATTGCTCGCCCAAATCTGGTTGGGCCATTTACAGAAAATCTGAAGTTCATGGAATCTGAAATGGGCGATGTGGATCGAATGTTGCGAGCGATCGAGAACAATCCAGGATTATCAGAACTCATTTATCCAGTAATTCTGATGCACGGGTCACGACTTAAGGGCTATAGCGCCGCCGAGTCTGATATCGACATCAGTATTATTGTTCGCCCCGAGGTGTCTGTCGAAGAACGCGAAAAGTTAGAGAAATTATTACAAGATGTATTTGCTCACGAAAAAATCCCTGAAAAAGTGATTGAATTTTGGCTCACCGAAAAAGACGGAAATCTATCCGTTCGGAATTTTGAAAAAAACGATCCTGCTTTAGGAGAATCCTCGTTTGTTCATATCTTATTCGGCGCCGTCTGGAAAGGCGATCCGAAAGTAGTTGAAGAATTACGAGAAAAATTACTAGTCCCCTATTTTTATCCGACTGAAGAAAAACTCTACGGCCGAGAGGCGCGAGATATTTATATTGAGCAGTTAGAGCGCGATGCTCTCCAATATCGACTCATGCACAAGGGTTATGAACGATTCTTTCCGCGATTCGGAGGTGTCCGTTCGAAGCACGCTAACTTAATTGATGGTGAAAGTACTTTCTGGGACTCTGGGTATCGACAAACTGCCTTACAGTTGTATGCCCGTCGAGTATTCTTGCCGAAACTGCAATCATAAAAAAAGCCGGACGATCACGAATGATTGTCCGGCTTAGGCTAACTACTAAAAAAGAACTGTTGAGCCTAGAGACTGGTCTTGGCTTTGCCGCCGATGCCGGTGAGATCTCTTCCGCCATTGCGACGAACACCGCCACCGTCCAAGTGACTCCACGGAATCGCCACACCGAGCTGCCACAGCGCGGTGATGTAGGTGAGCTCCGTCTGGCCAACACTGACGTTCGGAAGCTCAATAACTCCCAGGGTGTAGCCCTTCAGACTCTGCTCGAGCCTGGGATAGTCTGATGAAACAGCCACTCCCAGCTGCTTGAGCATCTGATCGCGATTCAGTGCGCCGACCTGTGCCGGAAGACTCGGATTCTCCAGAGCCCTCCTGATCTGTTGAGCATCATAGGCCAATGCCATGGCCACGGGAATGCCCGTACCAGCAAAGATACCGTTGATGCTTGTGATCACAGCTTCGGCTGCATCACGGAGACCGTCGGTGGGAGGCGGAGGCATCATTCCAGATGACAAACCTCCCGCCCCACCTGCCATACTGGCAAAGACGGCCATCATGGTTGCTGGATTTGCCATTCCTTTCTGCCAGGAATCGATCCAGCCGACCAAGAGCTCTTGAAAAGAGATTAGGGACGGCCAAAGGTTGGTATCCATCTTGGCAAGCAGGGCTGTCTTGCGACTCTTCGTCGCGAAGCGGCCCGTTGGCCCTGGCATCGCCGCGAAGATCTCAGCATAGCTACGTTCGGTCAGGGTTCGCTGCATATCCCAGAACTCCGGACTGGCTGGTTCTTCGAGCGACTCGGCATTTCGCTCCATGGCAATGACGATCTTCTCAGGAAGGTCGTAGAGACCCACCCGATTGGCCAGCGCAGCACTCACGGTTCCAATGACCGTCTCGCGGTTGAACTTGAGAACTCCCCCAACCTTCAGGGCTGCGAGCCACGAAGTGTCGTCAGGAACGGGCGGCAGGACCCCCTCGAAGGAAATCCTTGCCATAGCAGCCGCGTCGGCCGGAGCGCTCACTGCCGGCTTCAGAGCCGCCAGCAGATTGCGAGCAGGAATTCGCTTCATCCCCGCTTCGATCAGATCGGCTTCGGTCAGTGCGCCGAGGTCTTCGACCTTGGTCACACCGAAGTCTTCCTTGATCTTGGCGATCACATTCACGTCGGCGCCGTGCTCGATGAGCTTGGCGTCGACCGGATCCACTGGGGCTGGCTCTCCCGATGCTACGGGAGTGGTTTCCTCTGTTGTCATGCGCTTCTCCTTATCTGCAGAGTTTGTCCCGTTCAGTTGGGCCGAACGAAACCAGGCGAACGGGTATGCCCAGTTTCTGGCCAAGGATCCCCACACACAGATCGTACAATATGTCACGATCGGCGGCAGGGGCGATATCAAAAGAGAATATCTCCGGCACGCAGTTTTGCAACTCGTGTCCAAGACATTCTTGAAAGGATAGTCGGGACAGATCCTCACCATGCCGCACACGCAATTCGCCGCTTGGCGTAAAATACGTAAAATCATCGGCACCTGAGTATCTGTCTGAGAGTGACCAGATTTTATTTTTCTGGATCTGATCAAACCAGGTTACGGCGAGACCGTCGAAGGCTTTAGTGCCGCCACACGCCTCGATGGCGTATCGCAACAACACCAGGTCGAGTGGACCCACTCGAGCTTTGCCTTGATAACGATTCTCTACCTTGTTGCTGCCCGGCAAGAGCTGCTCGCTCATGGCCGGATCAGCGGTTGGCATCGGTCCTGCTCCGTGGCGTATCTGATACGCCCGAGTGACGCCGATTTTTATCACCTCTCCACTGTATCCAGCTTCCTCGATCATCGCCCAAGTAAACTGAGGCAACGTTCGAATGGCAGACACATGCGGATGAAAACCATAGTAGCGATCGGTGAGCACTCCGTGAGAACTCTCGACCACCACTACGCCATCACGATTAAGGATCTCTCGCCGGAGATAGTCTTGATCGACTATGTACACACGCTCCGCCGTTTCCCGAAAACGACTGACAACGTAATTCAGAAAACCATCATCTCCGAGGAGACTCAGTTCTTCCTGAACCACATCGCGGTCATCTTCTAGAAATGAACCCTCAATGATATGCACCAGATCACGACGAACGTATTCACGAATCGCCGCAATCTGATCACGGAGGCAAGATCCCGAAAGATCTCGAGCGCGCACGGCGGTGTCAGGATAACGTTCGGCTTGCCGATACGCCTCGCCGACACCAGTACCAATCGTTCCGCGAGGATTATCCCCACGGGCCAGTTCTTTGATGCGAGAAGCGATGCCATGAAATGGCGTCGCACAGAGTGCATCTTCGTCGATAGTCAGAAGACCAAAGACTCCGTCGAGGCCACAGGCAAATTGCAACTGGGTCCCTTCGTTTAAGATACCTTCCGGCGTAACGACGAAGCGAGACGAAAGATGCGTCCTCGCTCCTTCGAAGGTGCCGCACCCCCACTGACTGAACGCGAAGCGATCGCCAGCTGAGGTTTGTACACCGTGACTTCCTTGAGCACCGCCAACTTTGATGATGGTGTGTGCTCGTCGCATCGAACTGATCTTGTGAATAATTCCACCCTTACCACCGTCACCAGGACCAAGGTCCGTGACGGTGTACAGCTTTTTTGTTGCCATACCATCACGTCCTTGATCCTGGTTGAGGGTCAACCCTTAGAGCCAACCGCCGTCGGGCTTGGTAGCAGTAGATTTACCCTTCTTCTTCGACAAACCGCCAAGTTCGGCGGCTTCGTCCGCATTGACCGGCCAGAGGTCGGTTTTGGTGTGGAAGATGTCACCTTTCTTTGGCTGCCTGTTGAAGTTCGGTAACGCTTTCTGCGCCCCGAGTGGAATGCTCGAAACCGCACTTAGAATCATCGCCACCTCTCTCTCTGTCAGATTCTGATGACCCAGGAAATCCTTGGCCGATCGAAGATCCAACGTTCCTTCCGTGAGACCGATGATCGTGGCCATCGCGTACGGAGCGTGCTGGACTCGAGACAGACGGATGAGTCGATCCTTTCCGTAGAGATCCCGCCAGAAAGCGGGAGCACCCGGATTGGGATCGACGATCAGGATGAAGATGTGCGCTTGCTTCGTCAGCTCACGCACGACGTCCCGTGTTTCGGGAAGGTCGCGCGGATCAATCTCGTAACCGTTCTCTTTGACCTTGTCGAACACCTCAGATCCGTAGATCTGCTTCAGAGCGGCCGCCTCCAGTCTTTCGCGTGCCGGCGCATCGGTGATCGTGAAGTCGTACGACTTCAGACCAATCAGCCGTTGGTAGGCGCGGGTCAAGTAGGCAGCCCCGAAAAGTCCGTAGTGCGGATCTTCGGGTATGTCGCCGCCTTGTCGGATCGGGTTCATCAGAGTCAGCTGATTGACCATCCGATCGGCCAGCACTTCGAACTGTCCACGACACATGATGAATTGGTCGTCGACATCATTGAAGACACCCGCACAGTAGAACGGATCTCGTCCAGAAAGCACTTCGGCGACGGGCTCGCACAATGCCGGCAAAGCCGCCAAGGCCAAGTCCACATTGTCGCCCATCGACGATGTCGTATCGAGACGATACTCGATCGAAACTGGCGAACCGACAGCGACCTCGAAGAGGCCGTCCGATCGGTCGAGGAGACGAATCCGCGAAGGACGGATGACCCCGTACTGAGCTGGATCAACCAGCGGGTCGAGCTTGCCGGTTTTCTTGACCGTTTGCTCCCCACGCACGGTTACTGCAGC
>ERZ1292623.4336-Hain-H51-01um-R1-4336-length-11657-cov-5_pt1 | contig 11657 bp, 9 predicted proteins | sample MGYA00564398_ERZ1292623 | MGnify/ENA primary metagenome ERZ1292623 (study PRJEB36523, sample SAMEA6512633) | groundwater metagenome | collected 2019-01-07 | study: AquaDiva: Metagenomics assemblies of 32 groundwater samples | reverse complement strand
TCTGGAACATTCTCATCCACAATTCCCTCTGCCTCACCATAGACACTAGTTGTTGAAGCATATAAAAATCGTTTCACTTTTGCATGCATCGCCGCATTCACAGTATTCCAGGTTCCTTCAAAAATTATTTTATTCGTTAATTCTGGATTGTTAATTGTTGACGGAGCGTCAGTTACAGACGCAAGATGGATAACAATGTCAATGTCTTTCATTGTTTTCCTCAGAAGATTCAAGTCCATAATATCTCCTTCGATAAACTCAAATTTTCTTTCTTCATTAATTATCGGCAGATTAAACAAAGATGCATAGCGTTGTGTTGAGAGATTATCTAAAATTCTTATTAATTCTACATCTTCTCGTTTTGCATATTCTCTTATCAGCTTTGAGCCAATATGGCCTAAGCCGCCGGTAACTAAGAGTTTCATGCTTTCAAAAGTTTTGGAGGAGATTTAAAGATTGTTAGTATCTACTACAATAATCTATTTAAAGAAAATTCTTTGATCTTTTTAATGGAAAAAGAAAGTTTGTATCATGGAACAAGAATAATTCATGGTGTGAATATTTTGAGAGAAGGCGAATTATTATCCCCTCTTTATCTGAGGATGCGTGAACTAGAACAAAAGATAGATTTACAAAAATTGCAAAGTTTAGGGAAATCCTTAAAAGAATATGCTTTAGATCTAATATATGAACAATTTATAAAAGGTATGGATAGTTATGAACCTGAAAGTGTCAGTTTAACAACTGAGTTCGAAAAAGCTAAGGGATATGCATTACAATATTATAATGGCCCTGGAATGGTGTTCGAATTGGTAACTGATAATCTAAAGCTGAATCATGAACGAGGAAATGTGTATGTGTATGAAAAAATAACTTTGGATGAAAGATTAAAACAAATTCATTTGTGGGATCGAAAAAAAGCACACAGTTTTTCTGAAGAAGATATTAAAAAATGGGGAGATCCCGATATAATTGTTACAGAATTAATACCTTTATTCGATAAATATAAGTGTAAATTTTTTTACAATGATATAGAATTGCATATTAATTAATAATAATAGTATATATAAATAAAATTTCTTCAGTCATAAGATGGAAAAAGAAGCATATATTTGTAAAATCTGCAACATATCATCATTAAAAAAATTTATTTCATTTGGAAAAATGCCGGTGGCCAATGCATTTTTGAAACCAGATCAATTACACAAGGAAGAATATTTTTATGACATGGAAGTTGGATTTTGTGAAGATTGCATGATGGTCCAGATGATTAATTTAGTGCCGTATGACAAATATATTGTTCCTGATAAAACTGGAAAAACGCAGTATGCTTTCTTTTCTTCAACTTCGAAAGTTATGGAGCAGCATTTTGCTGCTGTTGCTGATGAAATACAAAAGAAATTTTTGCAAGATCAGGATAAGGTTCTTGAGATTGGATGTAATGATGGAATTTTCTTGAAAAATTTTGATAATAGAAAAGTGCTTGGTATTGAGCCGTCGGGAAATGTTGCAGATGTTGCGCGCGCTCGTGATATTTCTGTCATCAGCGATTTTTTTACCGAGCGACTTGCCGCAGACATTGTGAATAGATATGGCACATTTAAGGCGATTTTTTCAGCGAATGTTATCTTGAATATTATTGAGATTCATGAAGTTGTTGAAGGTGTTAAGAAATTATTAGATAACGAAGGAGTTTTTGTCATGGAAGATCCGTATATTGTTGATATTTTAGAAAGCAATTCATATGACCAGATTTATGACGAGCATATATGGTATTTTTCACTTTTGTCTTTGCACAATCTTTTTACAATGCATGGGATGGAATTATTTGACGCGCAGCGAGAAGGCGTGCATGGCGGATCAATGCGTATCTATGCGTGCAGGAAAGGTACTCGTGAAAAAACTCAGCGACTCAAAAAATATATGGAAGAAGAGAAGCAAAAAAAAATTGACTCATTTGCCGTGTATGAGGCGTTTGCACATCGCGTTGAAAAAAACAGGGAAGCATTTCGAAATTTAATTTATGAACTGAAAAAGCAAGGAAAAAAAATTGTTGGTTATGCTGCTGCTTCGAAAGGGACGATTGTGCAGAATTATTGTGACCTTGGAACAAATGTCATTGATTATATTTCTGATTCAACTCCCTTTAAGCAGGGACTTTTTTCTCCAGGAAAGCACATTCCTATTGTATCCCCAGATGTTTTCCATGAAGATGTGAAAAATAATAAGGTTGATTATGCGATTATTTTTGCTTGGAATCATACGAAAGAAATCATGGCGAAAGAGGACAAATTTATGAAAAAAGGAGGAAAATTTATTGTTCACTTGCCACAGCCGCGAATACTGTCTGATGAGGGAGAGAAGACGCATGCAGACACCACACAACGCTCTGACTTAATCGAGGGCGTTGCAGTAAAAAAATTAAAGATATTTGCAAATGACCAGGGATATTTGTTTGAAACTCTTAGAAATGATGATTCATTTTATGACAAGGAGTTTGGACAGGTATTAATGTTTGAAGTTTATCCTGGAGTGATTAAAGGCTATCATTTACATGAAAAACATGATGAATATATAAGCTGCGTTAAAGGAAATATAAAATATGTTATAGTTAAAGAATATCCAGATGGTTCGCATAAAATTAATACATTTGTTCTTGGAGAGAGAAATCCGATGCTCTTGAAGATTCCGCGTGGATTATGGAGAGGATATATGCCTCTTGGCAACCAGCCTGCAATGGTCATGGATATTATGTCTCGTCCTTATAATTCTCAAGATCCAGACACTAAAGAAAAAGATGTATTTGCGTTTGGAGATGTGTGGAGTGTGAGGAAGGGGTGATTATCTCACAATTGTTTCTTCCCTATCAGCACCGACTGATACAACAGCAACTCTTCCGCGGGTAAATTGTTCAAAATCTTCAATAGCTTTTTTTAAACTTGATGGCAATTGATCATAATTTCTTAATTCCCTTATTTCTCCATAACCTCTGTATGATTCATACTGAGGACTAACACTTCTTAAAAATTTCTCACTCTTTGAAAATTTATCTATTGTTTCATTTTCTTTTTGATAACTGTAACAAATTCTAAATTCATTGGCTCCGCATATAGAATCAGATTTTGTTATAATCATAAGAGGCCCATTTATACCTATTGCATATTTTGCGGCTACAGCATCAGTCCATCCTATTCTCCTTGGACGACCTGTCGTGGCTCCATATTCTCTCGCTGCTAATCTTATTCCTATTCCTTGTATAAATTCATCTTTTGAATTAATCATTTCTATAATTTTCTTATCAGTTTTATCATAGACAAATCCTTTATCATTTTTTTCATAAGGAATTTTAAACTTATCTAATTCTTTTTGCTGTGTTTGTTCTTCAGCGCAATATGACTCTGATACTCTGCCTCCCAACTCTGTGGGAAAAGGACCTGCACCAACTCTCGTCATAAAGGGAAATTTAACAATTCCTAACGGCAGGTCAATCATTTTTGCAGATAAACCCACGCCACTTGCTGTTCCATTTAAAGAACAATCTGATGAGGTAACATAGGGATATGTTCCATGCTCTATACTTAATAATAATCCTTGTGCACCTTCTAACAATATTTTTTTCCCTTCTTTCATAAATTTATGCATTTCAAAAACAGTATCTTTTACAAATGGCTTTATTCTTTCTGCAAGGGGCATCAACGACGATATTATTTCATCTTTATTAATTGTTTGCTCAGAATATGTTTCTTTTATTTTTTCTATTTTTCTAGATAATTCATCTTTATTAAATAAATCTTCGATACATATTCCTCTTCTTGCAACTTTATCAGTATAAGAAGGCCCAATACCTCTACCTGTTGATCCTATGCCACCGGTTTTTTGGGATTGATCTCTTGATTTATCTCTATTAATATGATAAGGCATAATAATACTGGCGTCTTTACTTATCATTAAATTATTATAAGTGACATTATCAGCATCTAGTTCTTCAAGCTCCTGAACTAATACTGCAATGTCTATCACCATTCCATTTCCTAGAATAGTATATTGTCCCTGAGAATCATTAGTTATTCCTGCGGGTATTAAATGAAATTTTTTTTCTTTACCATTCACAAGAACTGTATGACCTGCGTTATTCCCTCCTGTCCCTCGTGCAGTAACGTCTGCCCATTGTGATGCAAAATAATCTGAAAATTTTCCTTTTCCTGTATCTCCCCATTGATTACAAATTATGGCAATTGTTTTAACACCTTTTAATAGATCATCGAGCCCCATGTTATCACCTCATTTTATAATTAGGAGAGTCTTTAATTATTTTTACATCGTGTGGATGCGATTCTGAAAATCCAGCGTCGGTAATTCTATCAAAATCTCCTTTTTCTCTTAATTCTTCAATTGATGAGGCCCCTACATAACCCATACCTCTTCTTAATCCACCAATGTACTGAAGTATAACTTCTCCTAATTTTCCTTTATATGAAACTAATCCTTCAATTCCTTCTGCTATCAACTGATTTTTTCCTGCTTGTTTTTGTAAATATCTTTCTCTTGCACCTTGACTTGTTTCCATAGCTCCAATCGAACCCATTCCTCTATAATTCTTCCATTGACGTCCTTCTACAAAAACAATTTCACCCGGCGCCTCTTCTGTTCCTGCTAACATGGTACCCATCATCACTGAATGTGCTCCTGCAGCAATAATAACTGGAATATCTCCAGAGCTTCTTAAACCGCCGTCGGCACAAATGGGAATATTGTAATCTACAACTGCCCGTGCGCAATCATACACTGCAGAAACTTGCGGTCTTCCGATTCCTGCTATAATACGAGTTGTACAAATTGAGCCTGGCCCTTGCCCAACTTTTATTCCATCTGCACCTGCTTCTGCCAACCTTTGAGCAGATTCACCAACTGAAATATTTCCGACAACAACATCTACAGAATAATTTTTCTTTATTTTTTTTAGTGTATCTATAACTGCTTTTGAATCTCCATGAGCAGTATCAATAACAATAACGTCTATATTTTCTTTTGATAGCCGAGCAACTCTTTCTAATGCTTCTTCTCCAATGCCAACTGCTGCTGCCACTCTTAATTGCCCTCTTGCATCAACATTATATGTTTCAGCGCTTCTTGTTTTAATTCTTTTAACATCACTAAAAACATACATACCTATTATGTGATCATTTTTTCCAATTAAAGGAAGAATTTTCTTTTTTTCACGACGCATCATTTCATATGCTTCATCGATTGTTGTTCCTTGTGGAGCGGTCAGAAGATCTGTTGACATTATATCTCTTGTATATAATGAACTATCTCCACAAAATTCAAAATCATTTCCGGTGAGTATCCCTACTAGTTTTCCTTCTCTATTAAGCACTGGAAAACTATGAAATGTATATCCTTTTATTTCTCTTCTGGAAAGAATTGAAGAAACACTTTCATCATCATACACGCAAATTGGTTTTTCTATTAATCCGTTTAAATGATTTTTTACTTTTGTTACATGGAACACTTGATCTTCTATAGTTAAATTTCGGTGAATGACTCCTATTCCTCCTAATTTTGCCAGCTCAATTGCTAGTTTATATTCGGTAACTGTATCCATAGCAGCACTTGCTATTGGTATTTTTAATCCAATATTTCTCGAGAATTTTGATTCTATATTAACAATATCTGGCATAACCTCTGAATATCCTGTTCGCAATCTCACATCATCAAATGTTAATGCCAATCTTTCTTCTTTTGCTTTCTCAAGAACATATTTTTTTTGCATATACATAAAATGTTGTTTAGTTTAAATAATATTTGTATTTTTTTCATTTAATTTTAGTAGTATTTTTTTCTTCCCTGCTAACGCCTCTTTGTTTCTTTCTCCAGTTTCTGTGCTGAAAAGTAAACCGTGCCAGTATTTATAGAGACTTATAAGAAGTTCATTGGCAAGTATCAGAAAAGACGTTGCCCCCCTTATTCTATGTGTAAATTACCAACTCTCGGGATAACTGTCCGGATAAGAAGTTTTATATAGCAATATCGAAATAGTTAATTATGAGAAATATGCGAACAAATAGTCGAAGCGGGTTCGGCGGAAAACCCCGTGGTAATCGCTTTGGCGACAGATCTGGAAGATTTGGTGATAGAAACCATTTTAGAAAAGGAAGAGAAGGCGCACGAAGTGAACGACGAACTCAGATGCATGATGCAACGTGCAATAATTGTGGAAAAAGCTGTCAAGTTCCCTTTCGACCGACGGGAAGTAAGCCTGTTTTATGCAGAGATTGTTTTCAGAAAAATGCTGGATCGACGAACAATCTTAGTGGAAATGCTCAAGGAGGATCAGGTGAACAGTTTAATCAGATTAATACAAAGCTCGACCGAATTTTACGCGTGCTACAAGATTTAGAGATTGATGTTGAAGAAGATGGAGAACCTGACGCTGACAATGAGACTACTGATGAAGATGAAGTGTTTGATGATGAGGAAGATGAAGACGAGGATGAGGACGAAGATGAGGACGAAGATACAAAGTAAGGATTAATTTTTCTTCCCCGCCAACGCTTCCTTATTTCTTTCACCAGTTTCTTTGCTGAAAAAACCGTGCCAGAATCCGATGACATTAATGATATGTTCTATCATTGCACCAAATAAAAAATGCGCTGGTAAATAATAAAAATACTGTTTAAGAGGATATCTAAAATAAATTGAGGCAAAACCCAGAAATGGTGTTGCTCTTATAATTCTTTGTGTAAATCCATCTATTTTAATACCCTCTTCTCTTACCGCTATTCCATTATATTTTGAATAATTATAAAATGTTTTTAATACTTTTTTATAATCATAATGAGGATGCAAATGATACACAATAGCATTTCCTCTCTCAATCTTTCCAATTTCTCTTATTCTTTTTCCAAATTCAGTGTCTATTGCAGAAATATTTTCATTTATATAACCGATTTTTTCCAGGTCTTCTTTTCTATACGAACAAGAACTTAAATTCATTGAAGGTTTTCTTAATTTTAAGTCTTCAATAGTAAACATCCTGGCTAAAAAAGGCCTTTTTTTCCAGTATTTTTCTGGAAGCAGCAAATCTGAAACAACCGCAACAACTTTTTCGTCTTCCAATGGCTTTATCATTTTTTCAATATACCATTCATCGCTTGGCACACAATCCTGAGCCAATATTACTATTATACTGCCTTTAGCTTCTTTAATGCCACGATTCATACTTACTGCTTCCGGATTATTCCATTTTTCAATTATTTCGACAGGAACTGTTTGTCTTCTTAACATTTCTTTGAGTTTTTCAAATACCTCTTTATCAGGCTTATAGACTGGAATAACGACTGAGACTGTTGGGTTCATTTTATTCATAATAAAAATTAGATAATTAATAATCTTTTAAGTATTGTTGTGATCGGAATTTTATAAAGTTTAAGCAATATTAAATGTTCAAAAATTTTATTATTTTTTTGGTAGATTCTTCAGGGGACTCTCTTATTGAATTTATTTCAATATCCGGGTTTTCTGGAGGCTCATAAAGAACATGAAGGCCAATAAAATTTTTCAATTCTCCACTTTCAGCTTTTTTGTAGTGTCCTTTAATATCCCGTTTTTTGCATTCATCATATGGACAATTTAAATAAATCTCAAAAAAACTTTTTCCAAACTTTTCTCTTGCAGAGTTTCTTGATTCTTTAAATGGCGAGATTATTGGAACTAAAATAAAATCGACTTTGCCCAAATCCTGTTTGCATAATTCTACAATTAATCTGTTATTCTCTTTTATGTCTTCTGGTGTAAATCCTAAATGCTTGTGCAACTTGTTCCGAACATCATCGCCATCAAAAACAGAATATGTTTTTCTCTTTTTCTCAAATTCTTTTTTCAATAATCCTGCAATTGTACTTTTTCCAGAACCAGAAAGTCCTGTAAACCATAAAATTTTAGTAGCTGAATGTTCTACAAAAACTTTTTCTCCCCCTCTAATTTTTTCTATTATGATTTGTGATATTTCTGGCCTCATAAACCATTCTGGAGGCTGTATACCTTTAATAAGCATATTTCTTGCCTCTGTTCCCGATAAATGAAGCTTTCCATCATCTGGATGATCTATGAAATCTAATTCATGGATATGTCTGCCTTCAATTTCTGAATAAAAAACTTTACCGAATTTTATTGGATTTATCCCCAGTTCTTCTTTTGTAAACTTGTCAAATATTTCATGTGATGCATTTGGATGATAAAAATTTCCAACTCCGGTATGGTCTCTTCCAACTATGAAATGCGAACATCCAAAATTTTTTCTTACTAATGCAGTGAATAAAGCCTCTCTTGGTCCGCAATATCTTGGATAGCTAACAAAGGCTCCCATTACCACTCTTGATTTTGGATAAAAATTTTCTATCATAATCTCATAAGATTTTATTATTATTTCTGCTTCAAAGTCGCCTTCTTTTTTTTTCCCAATTATCGGATGTACAAATAATCCATCACACAATCCTTTTCTTAATCCTTCCATTTGAATAAACTCATGAGCATTATGTATTACATTTCTTGTGTGAAAACCAGCTACATTTTTCCATCCCCGCTCAGCAAAAATTTTTCTGGTATGATATGGGGTAAGTTCATGAACTTTAAAAGGAGAAACTCTTTTTTTTAATAAAGTAATCTTGCCTCCTAAAAAGTAATCTCCTAAATTCATGAACCATCTTACTCCGGGATGATCTAAACTTGCAGTTCCGAATATCTTTTGTGCTTCTTCCTTTTTATTTACACTATAAATTTCATCTAAATCCAAAATTGCATATATTTCTCCATTAAAATTTAATGCTATACTTTCTCCATTAATTAAATTATCCTTTTTTTCTTTATTTACCGCAAGTATTATGGGAAGAGGCCAAACAACACCATTAGACAATCTGAAATTATCAACTGTAGAACGAAAATCAGTGATTCCCATAAAACCTTCTAATGGACTAAAGGACCCTATTGCGATTTGTTCAATATCCATTAGATTTTCTTCATTAATCTCAATTTCTTTTTCAGGAACATAACCATTATAATTAGGCTGAAATCTATCTACTAGCCTGCCGCCATGGGGTTTTACCAAGAGTTCTGGGTTTTCGTTTAAATAAACATAATTTGTTTTTTCTATATTTTCAATTAAACTGCTTCCTTCTTTTTCTACAAATTCTATTTGAGAAATCAGGTTTAAGAGCATATTAACTGTTTCAACCGGGTATTTCCCAACGGCAGTTTCTTTTGTTAACGCAATTCCTGCAGCTCCATCCAAGAATGTATTAATTATATCGTTAACTTCAGCTTTGTTTGGTTTTAATAAAAAGGCCATTTGCTCTAAGGTATTTGTCGCAACAAAAACCTCTTTTCCGAGAGAATTAACTTTATTTATTATATATTTCTGTATAAAGGGAATTTTTTCTAAAGCTACTTGTGAACTTAAATCGCCCCTATCAATTAATATTCCATCTGAAACTTTAGCTATTTCTAAAAAATTATCAAGTCCTTTCTTAGATTCAATCTTAGAATAGACTATAGCGTCAGGATATTTTTGCTTAAACTTTAAAACATCTTCAGGAGATTCCATAAACGATAAGGTAAAATGCCTTACATTATATTTTTTTGCTAATTCAATCGCCTTATTATCTTTATTACTGAATGTTGCTAACTGGAAATTGTCTCCTTGTATTTGTACAGCTTTTTTCCCACCTATAGACCCTCCTATGACAATTTTGCATTTTATAAAACCATTACTTTTATCATGAGTATCAAATACTTTTAACAATACTGAGTTGAAATCTATCGAGATTAAATCTCCCTCATTTAATTTTAAAAATATTCCTATAGGTGTTAAAAATAAATTTTCTTTATTACATTTTATTGGCTTATTGTGCAATTTAACATCTCCTCCTTCCTCAAAATTTATTTCGTCGATATTACCTGACCTAACTTGTGAACCTTCTGTGTCTAAGATTATCGGAACTCCATAACCAAGTAAATCTTTTATTCTTTCTTCTATATCCTCTTCAGGAGTATGAGATAGATTTATCCTGAAGAAATCGACTCCTCTATCTCTTAATTTCTCTAAGGTAATAGGATTATTTGATGCAGGCCCTATGGTGCATATTATCTTCTTTTTTTTTACCATTTTAGATTTTTGATATAATACAAAAGCAACAATTATGTTTATAAAATATATTATTCTCAAGCCCATATGACGAATGAAATAGATTTTATAGGAATTGGAGCCGGAAGATCTGGCACTACTTGGATAGTAAATGTCTTATCAGAACATCCCCAGATTTGCTGCCCAAGACTTGGTAAATTAAATTATTTTGCTAGTACAAGGCCATATAATTTAGAGTCAGAATATGATAAAAAAGGTATTAAAGGTTATTTTGAGTTATTTAAGTATTGTAAAAAAGATAAAACTAAAGGAGATTTTAGCTCATATTATATGATAAATCCAAAAGTTGTTCATATAATCAAGAAACATCTCCCTAACGTTAAAATATGGGCTTGTTTAAGAGAACCTGTTGAAAGAGCTTATTCTGACTGGCTTGCATTTAAAAAATTTAAGATAAAAGAAAATGAAGAATTTGAAACGGCATTTTTTAAAGAGCAAAAAGGATTATATCCTCCTGGAGACGGATACAGACATCGAGGTTTTTATTATGAACAACTAAAACCTTATTTTGATTTATTTCCAAAAGAAAACATAAAGATAATATTACATGAAGATATTTTAAGAAATCCTGTAAAAACTGCCAGAGAATTTTATAAATTTTTAGGTGTAGATAGTAATTACGTTCCAAAAAATTTAAATGAGCGGCCAGCTAAATCCACAGAAACAAGATTTAAATTTTTAAGACAGATGATTAATTTTTTAGCTGAAACATCTCATAAATTAGAAGGAAGTAGTTTTGGAAAATACATTTTCTGGATAAAAAGAAAAACAGGGATTAGTGATTTATTCAATAAAATAAATGATTTTAATGTAAAAGAATCCGAAAAATCTAAAATTGACTCTGATATTAAAAAAAGATTGAAAAAAATTTATAATGATGATATTGAAAAACTGGAAAAGTTAATAGGGAGAGATTTAAGCTTGTGGAAATGATTTTTTTGCAAAAACCGAAAGCATTTTAAATGAAAGAATATATTCAAAATCAAAAGTATTGACTTTAAATAAAATGACATTTAAACACAAATTAATAAAATTATTAGAACACCCTAATATCGTATTTGCTAAGCTATGGGGGGTGCATCCACTATACGCAGAATATATAGAAAGCATTAAAGAGATAATAAATAAAAGTTTTAATACTATAATAGATGTTGGAGCTAACAATGGATGGTATAGTGAGGCAGCTCATTATTATTATCCAAATGCTGAAATTTACGCCTTTGAACCAGTGCCCTCGAAAGCTAAGAAATTAAACTCTCTCTCTCTCTCTCTTTATATCCTCATGGACTATGGGATAAAAATGATAAAGCTGTTCTTCACATACCAAAAATCTCAGAACTTGATGACGGAAGTTCTTTTTTAGAAGTTGGTGATGAGAATTATATTCATAGCATTCAAGATAATAAAGGATATGATAAAATAAAAGTGGATAGAAAAAGATTTGACAGCTTAAATA
>ERZ1292623.4335-Hain-H51-01um-R1-4335-length-11658-cov-5_pt1 | contig 11658 bp, 12 predicted proteins | sample MGYA00564398_ERZ1292623 | MGnify/ENA primary metagenome ERZ1292623 (study PRJEB36523, sample SAMEA6512633) | groundwater metagenome | collected 2019-01-07 | study: AquaDiva: Metagenomics assemblies of 32 groundwater samples | reverse complement strand
TCGGTGTAAGGGAAGGGCATGAGTAAGATGTCGCAGGCTTTTTGGTAGAGGGCGACAATGTCCTGACTGAAATGTTCGATCAAATTCACTTTCCCCTCTACCCCCAATTGCTGCGCTTGCTTTAAGTATTCATCTCGATGCTTCTTCTTTCCCCCCACGGCTAAGAAAAGTACCTCGGTGGGTAGATTCCGGAGTGATTTTAGAATGTCACTAATCCCCTTTTCCATTTCCATCGTTTTAAACCGACCAGTATAACCGATAACTTTTCTCTCGATTGGCAAATCTAATTTGGTCCGAGCTTCAGTTGGCGAGATATTCAAATCGAAAATGTCTAAATTAACACCATCGTGGGCGATGACAATTTTGTTTTGATCACTAGAAAAAATATTGTACCGCTTGGCATAACGCTTAGCTAGGTGCTCCGTGACGAAAACGTATTTTGAAATAAAGAAAGTAAGTAAACGATTAATTAGGCTGATCGAACGAACTCCGATGGGGATCGTATGGACTTCGTAAATAAATTTGATTTTTTGTCTAAACCACAGGAGGTTAAAGAGCGCGATAAAGAGAAGTAGTTTCGGTTCGCGGCAATAGATATGGCTGATCTGTTTAGCTTGGCTAAATTTGAGATAACGCCAAGCTAGCACTCTCGTATTTTTTCCTCCTAAATTTATAATCTGGATTTTGACCGACTCTCCGATGTCCCCCGCCCCAAGATAAAACTTACCGCCCAAGAGACGATAGAAAGCTTGGGCCATTGATAGTACTTGCATCCGATGGGCCGTACCAGCCGAACCACTAAAAGAGGTAGCGTAAATTAATTTCATTTTTTATTTCGAATAAACTCTATCACTCTCCCCGCCCGCTTGTCCCAAGTGTAGTTTTGGACATCGCGGTAAGCTTGGGCAGCCAGTTTCTCGCCGATGGCGGGGTGAGCTAAGAGGTGGGTAATAGCTTCAGCTAGAGCGGTTGGATTGTCGGGCGGAATGAGGATGGCGTTTGATTCGTTAAGGATTTCTCTTACTGATGGGAGATCGGAAGCGATGATGGGGCGCTGACTCGCCATGTATTCAAACATTTTGAGGGGTGACATGTAGTAAGCGTAATGCTCGGTGTAAGGGAAGGGCATGAGTAAGATGTCGCAGGCTTTTTGGTAGAGGGCGATTTTATCTCTCGTGACAAGTCCGCCGAGTTGGACCTTATGGGCTAAACTTAAGTGCCAAGCGAAATCAGCATAATAAATCAGATCTTCTTCCGACCCGCCACGAGCAACCAAGTTAATGGGATGGCTTATCTTAACTAGGGCTTCGAGAATGACGTCGAGTCCTTTTTTGACCCCCATCGTTCGAAAACGTCCGAAGTAGCCGACGACTGGTTCGGTACTAGTCAGACCAATTAATGACCGCGCTTCTTCGCGACCGAGATTAGAGGAGAAGGTTTTCAAATCAACAGCATCTGGTGCGACAATGATCTTACTTTCGACGACGCCGAGATCAATCAGTAATTTCTTGATCGAACGAGTGAGGGCGACAATTTTGTTAGCTCGTCTAAGTGCTAATCGATAGAAGAACTGCTTACTTTTCGGAATCGCATGGACTTCGAAAACGGTTCGAAAACCTCTTAGGCCAAAGAGCCAGATCACTTCGGGCGAACGGGAATAGACGATCGAATCACGACCTAGTCTGGTAAACAGAAGAGCGAAGACGAAAAAGAAATTTTGGAGCCAAAAACTAAAGCGCCCCAAGAAGCCAAGCCTCGCAATCGGATCAGGGCAAGAAATTGTCCTGGTTTTAAATGTTGATTCGATCTGATAGAAAGAAAACAGATCATCCTCTACCGGATTAACTCTGGTGGGAAACCAGAGTTCTGTTTCAATTCCCAACTGACTAAAAGCTTCGCACATCTTCACAACTTGGTAACCGTGCGCCTTCTCGGTTGGGATTCGGGCATTGATTAAGTAAACTAATTTCATTTTATTTCTTAAGCCAAAAAATATAGCCTAACGGATAACGCTCCCTCACTTTAGGTCGGACTAAGATAAAGAGCCAATCGAGGCACCAGTAGATCGGCAATAAAATAACGCGAATAAAACGAGGGAAGAAAAACATTAGATTATTGTAATTCACCGCGAAGGGTCCGCGGCCGACAGTCTTAATTTCAATTTTTGAGAAGCCGGCTAATTTAAAAATTTTAACCAAAGCTTCGTTGGTGTAGCGAAAGTAATCAGACGGGTCAGGGTGATAGTTGATGAGAAATGGGACGAAGCCGAGGAGTTCCCCACCCGGCCGTAGAACGCGGTATGCTTCTCTGACGACAAAGCTATGATTAAAGATGTGCTCTAAAATATTGAACATAAGAACACCATCAACTCGTCCGGCTGGGTAAGGTAAGGGGTCAGTTTCTAGATCAATTTTAACTCCAACGGAATCGGGGTTAAGATCGAGGGTGGTAATGGTTGTTTCTGGGTCTTTGTGGATAAATTTAAAGTAACTCGGGTTAACACCACCGCCAATATCTATTACCTGACCCTTCACCGAATAGCCGACTAGCCCCTGATTCATCAGGCTCCTCAAAAGACTCTTGCCGGAATAGATACTCGATAAAATGCCTGTGATCATGATACTTTCAACTTAGTGCCAACGAGAGAAGTTATTTCTCCAATCAGACGAGGCAAAGAATGATTGGTCGCAACAATCTCGTTTAGCTCTTTTCCTAATTTCGCTCGACCATTTTGTCCCAGTTCAATTAACCACTTTATTTTGGTCGCCAGTTGCGTCGAATTGCCTTTCTCATACAAAAGCTCTGGATGACTAACGCCAATGACTTCATTTAACGCCTCATTACAAGTTAAAACAGGGAGACCGCAAGCCATCGCTTCAAGAATCGCCTTGTCTAGACTACCGGTATAACTCATATTAACAAATATTTGAGCAGCGTCTAAATAACTCCTGATCCGAGAATTGGCTATGGCACCAACAAAACTGATCCGACCGGCCAAAATTTCTTCTTGCGAAATTAATTTTAGTTTCTCAAGATAGATTCGGTCACGATCTAACCCGGGTGAACCGATGATGGTTAAGGCGAATTTAATATTTTCTTTCGCTAGAATTTTCGCGGCGGCAAGTAGGGTGTCGTAATCTTTTACAGGCGAGATTCGACCGATACTAATAAGGCGAGTGGTGTCATCATTCATTTTGTCATCGAGATTGGTTAGATTGAAACGCTTGAGATCGATCCCCTGCCCAACCACTCGAAGCTTCGAACTCTTGAGACGAAAGCCGCTTCTGGTTGAAGTGAAGGCGAGATTAACTAACCTCGCCGCTAACCTGAGACTCCTAGAGACCTTGCCGTGAGCATACCAGAGGGTTATTTTCTTCCCCAGCAGCCTCCACACCGGCCAACCCAAAATGATGTATTGCTGATTCATATGGACGAAGACGGCATCATAATTCTTCCGCTCGCGCCAAATAAACCAATAGAACCTGACTAATGCTCTCAATTTACCCAATAATTCCTCCCCGCCCAGGGCGGGCCAGCCTTGGGCTGGTTTACCCAGAGACAGCACCTTCACATTCTTCGGCAAGTTAAACTCCCCATTTTCCAAACCCAAAGCGATGACCGATTCAACTTGATGCGCAAATTCTTCAATCCAACCATGAAAGAAGCCGAGGACGTCATCAGCTTGATTGATCTTCTGAGTGATAATTAAAAGTTTCATTTATTTAATGCAAAAAATATTGAAGCCACTGGTTTGGTTACTCCCCTCTTTCTTAAACACCCGATCAAGCCAATTGAACCAACCAGTGCGCTTGGAAAAAATGGGAAATAAATTAAAGACGGTCGCGAGTGCCCCGCGGACATTCTGTATTTCCACTCTCGAAAAATCTTTGGTTAAATATTTCACCCCATCTAAAGTGAAGCGATAGAAATCTTGATAATAACCCTTGAGCGGGTGGTAGTAGTAGAGGAATGGGACATAGATGTAGCAATAGCCACCGGGTTTAAGCACCCGATACATTTCCCTCACGGCGAGAGCCGGCTCCTCCACATGCTCAAGCACCGCGAGACAAATAATGGCTTCAATTGAGTTGTCGGCCAACGGCAACTTATGAATATCGCCCACAATGTCTGGTTTGTAATCCGGCACCTTGTCGAGAATTTTATAATTCTTACTTCGAATTGCCGACTCGAGCCAAGGATTAGAATTTTTGGCGCGATTATTGCGCTTAGGATCAACCCGCAAACCACCACCAATATCGATAATATAGTCTTTATCGGTAAAGATCTTTCTTAGTTTCTCCTCGGCAAATTTATCCCAATTATTAGTCTTCATAGTTTATGTTCGATAGCTTTGACCCAAGCTTGTCGATAGCGCCCCAAGATTTCTGCCTCACTTGGTAGAGCGGCCGCGGCAAGTTTGGCGTTACGTCCAAGCGTTAATCTCAATTCCTCATCTTGGATCAATCTCCCCATCGCCGTCGTGAGCGCTACCACATCGTTGATGGGAACAACGAGACCCGACTCTTTATTAATGATCAGGTCACCGGCTGAACCAACGTCGGTCATCACAATCGGCAGACCGTGCTTAGCCGCTTCTACAATAACGAGCGGCCAACCCTCACTGAAAGAGGTGAGGAGGAAGACATCCGCTTCAGCATAAAAACTATCGACATCACTCCGCTCACCATAGAAAGTAACCTCGCTTACCAGATTGTATTTAACGACACAAGCTTCGAGGGCTTGCCTAAGTGGGCCGGCGCCGACGATCCACAACTCAACTTTCGGGAAATTATTTTTCACCTTAGCCAAAGCTTGGAGTTGAAGTTCAATATTTTTCACTTCCACTAATCGGCCGACGGTTAAAAAGACGGTGTGATCTTGTCGCTTCACTAGTCCAGAAGAGTTATTTCCTAACTTGGGCCGGTCCGCCACATGAACTGGTATGACTGAGATCTTATCTGGCCGCACCCCGATCATATTAATTAGATAATCCATTAGACGCTGACTGACTACCCTAACCCCAGAAGCTTCCGGTAAAACGTGCCGCAATAGTAATTTCCTAAAACCAGAACTTTTTTCGAAGCCGTGGACCTGAACTTCAAGCGCCAAGTGGAAACGTTTAGCTAAAAGGAAACCAAGGTAAGCGACGAAACCGGTGTCTTGGACCGTAATTAAATCGATTTGATTTTCTTCAATGATTTTTTTGGCCGTGCGCTTCAATTTAAACCACAGGCGAATTTTGCCGCAATCTTTGATTAGCCAAATTTGGGTTCGGGGGCTTGGTTTAATTATTTCCTCTTTTGGTCCAATGGCCACTACAAAATAATCTTCGACCAACTCACCATAAGCCACCAAACGCTTAAGCGTCGGCGAATCACTTCTCGCCAAATTTCGATCCAAACTTAGATTCAAGATTTTCATTGGTTTTTGAAAATTTTAACCAAGCCATTTACCATATTTTCGACACTGAAATTTTGGCTCTTCAATTTAGCCTGCGCCGCCATAACCAAACTACGCTCTGGTTTATCTAAAACTAATTTTATCGTCGAGAGCCACTCGTCTTTCTGGTTTGGACTAATTAAGAAGCCATCCTCACCGTTAGTGATTAGTTCTGGATTGCCACCCACATGGGTCGAGATAATCGGTACACCAAGCGCCATCGCCTCAAGTAGTTGGTGCGATAAACCCTCATAGGTAGTATTGAGGATAAAGAGATCTGAGGCTAACAAATAATTTCACAGCGTGGTTTTATCGACCTGGCCGATTAAACTAACAACGCCATTTAAGTTTAGTTTAGAAATTTTTTCGGTTAATTTCTGTCGTTCTGGGCCATCGCCAAGGATAAAGAATCTTAGATTTGGATAGAATTTTAATAATTCCGGCACCAGTTCAATCAAATTCAGAATCCCTTTCCATGGCACTAAGCGACCGGCGGTCGTCAGTACTCGACTCGAGGTCAAATTAAGACGAGCTTTGACTGACTCCCGATCCAGATCGAGACGGATTGGCTCAAAGGAATTGTAGACTACTTGGATTTTGGCTGGATCAGGAAGCCAGTTAGAGACAATCCCTTTCAAATATTTACTAGGCACGATAATTTTATCCGCTTGGCGACTAACCAATTTCTCCACTCGCCGCCTCAATTCGGTTAGCCGGTCAAACTTTTGATTCTGAAAGTCTTCGGGAGTAATGAAGGGTCCCTTAAGCTCATATTGCTCCCAAGCGTAATCACCCACCACCTTGAGGAAGAATTTTTTCCTTAGGATCTTGGCGGCGATCATGGTAGGTAATCCGACACTGACCGGATCTTGAGCAAAGACAATATCCGCCCCAACCGCCCCCTTGAGAACTAAGAAGAAGTAAAGAAGGTGACGAACTACTTTGGGCCAATGCCGAACTCGACCGAAACTAATAACCAAGACTTCGAAACCATGCTTCGGTAATTCTGCCGCCAAAACCTTAGAATAAGTCGCCGGCCCGCCAATATCTGGCGGGTAAAGAGGGGTGGCGATGACTATTTTCATTAGCTATATACTAGGCTTTTTTGACTAAATTATCAATAATCCCGGCCATTTTTTGGCTAATGGCTTGCCAGTCATAATTTTCGCGAACGAGAGTTTGGGCTTGGGTGACCACCCTCTCAACTTCTAACTTATTAGTCGGATCGAGAACAAAATTAATTTTTTGAGCTAAGTCTTTGGGGTCATCAACGCGGCACAACCAGCCCGTCTCCCCTGCTTTGAGAAAATCGGGGATCCCGCCAACCGGCGTGCCAATTGTGGGTAACCCCGCCGCCATCGCCTCGAGGAAAGAGTTACCCAGTCCCTCCGAGCGCGACGGTCGAGCGAAGACGTCAGCCCGAGACAGATATTCTGCGATTTCGGTTGGCTCAATTTGGCCTAAGAATTTTACTCTCGTTTCTAATTTTAAATTCCTAACTTGAAGTTTTAAATTTCTCGCCTCAGGTCCGATACCTAAAATTTGTAATCGAATTGAGTCTGGTAAAAATTTTAGTGATTCAATCAAAATATCGACGCCATTCTTCTTAACCAATCTCGAAGTGGTAATTATGATTGGATTAGTTTTCCCGCCCAAGGCGGGTCGGCCTTGGGCCGATAAATCAACCCCATTGGGTATTACCGTTATCGGGCACTTTGCCCCCATCTGCCTCCCCCACCCGGCTAAGTAGTGAGAAATTGTTTGGATCTGGTTGGCGCGTTTAAAGACCTGCCACCACTTCGGACCAAGCAGGCGCAAACGATAGGCGAAACTATTTAAATTATCTCCCTCTTGGAGAGTGAGGAGAAACGGCACTTTGGGGAAACGGCGCTTGAAGCTCGCGCCCGCCATCCCGGCTTGATTGGCCATCACCGCCCAAACGAGATCATAAGGTTTGGAACGATGGAGACGGGCCGCTAGATGAGCCGCGGCAAGAGGAAAGAAATGGCGTAAACGGCGACCACGACTAACGCGCCGAACTAAGATGTCTCCTATCTTCTCAATCGATTCTTCATCTTTAGAAAATTTAAGGGTGATTAATTCAAACTCATAATCGGGCGAGCGATCGGTAATCTCTTTAATCGCCACTTCCGCCCCACCAACGTGGGGAAAATAAGCCAAAGAGAAAATTAGAATGCGTTTACGATTCATGTTTTAAAGATTCAATATAATTTTTTATATCCATGGCTTGCCATCCTAAGTCAGCCATCTTCTCAAGATTGATCTTTGAATATTTTCTATCGCCTCGTTTGGCGGGTAGAAACTTGATTTTTCCACCAAACATTTTGGCTATTTCAATTATAGAATAACTTTCCTTTGCCCCAATACAATAACCATCGCCTTGACCCTTGTCCCCCACTAAAATCAAACCTTTAACCGTATCGTCAACGTGAGTAAATGATCGTTTTTGGGTTCCTGGAGAAAAAATTGTTAGTGGCTCGTTATTTTTAAATTGTTTGGTGAAAATACCTATAACGGTAGCGTATTTCCCACTGATTATTTCTCGACCGCCATAAACATTATAAAAATAAGTTATCGCGTAATTTAAACCGAACCAAGAACCGTAGTTGTTTACCAGTTCAGTATTGGATGACTTAAAATGAGCGTAAGGAGTTTGGTCTTTCGGGTCACCATCATTGTCAAATTCTCCAAATTTAGTACTTGAACCAGCGTAGATTAAACGAATCTTATTTTTACGACAAAATTCCAATACTTTAAACGTCCCCATAATGTTCAACCTCCACAGCAAATCAATATCGTCAAAACTTGTTAGGACACGGGAATATTCTCCTAGGTGGTATATGATATCTGGTTTTTGTTTGATTAATGAATCAATATCCTTAGTCTCCCCTTTAATATACTCTGCTCCCTTAATATGATTCTCTTCACTACCAGTGAAATAGTTATCTAGCGAGGTGACTTGATTAGAAGAATCACTCAACAGCTTCTCAATTAGGTGAGAACCAATGAAGCCCGCTCCGCCAGTGACTAAGATATGTTTTTTCATCATCAATCAACCTTGAGCAACTTCTCGAGGACGTCCCGCGGGACTTCGTTCTGAGGACGTTCAACTGGGGCTTCTTTCTTTGGTTCGGAGGTTTCGGGTTTGGAGACCAATGGCGGAGTGGGTGGTTTGGGGGCTGGTGATTCGGATTGACTTGGTCTTGGCGGTTGACCCTTGTTCATTATGTTCTTCAACGACTGCCGCAACTCCTCTTTCGTTTTTTGTTTTTCGGTCTCGCTTAAGATCTTCTTCTCCGGCTGACGATTATTGAGCACACCCAAAGAGACGGGTTTGGGTCGGGGTGCTTCTTCCCCGCCATGACCATCTTCTCGTCGACCTTCTTCGCGAGCCGCTCTTGGTTCGCGCTCACGCTCCCGAAAGGGGGTGGCTGGTGACGATGCCGGCGTGAATTTGGCCCGCGGCGCCGCGGCGGCGCCGGCGGGAGCTTCGCCTTTACTCACCGCGTGCCAATTCACAATTTCCGTTTCCACCGCGCCGCGCGGTTTAGCATAAGTTTGGCGTGAATGCTCGATAATCTTCTCTTTTTGCGAATCCTGGAGGAGGGGGATCGGTGCAATCGTCACTGCTGAGAAGGGTGGGGAGCCGACGCCATCAATCATGAGCGTCAAGTAAGTTTGAGCGAAACCAAGGTTAACCAAATCTTCTTTGGTGAAAGTGGGGAAAAATATTTTCTCCAAGATTTCGGCATCGAACGGACCGACCCGGAAAGTAATAATCGAACCGACGTTACCGAAGACGGCCGCTCGCACCTCTTCCGCCATTTGCTCAATGTACTGGTGAGCGATGGTCAATGAAAGCTTGTACTTCCGCGCTTCAGAGAGAATGTTGGCGAAAGATTCGTTGGCGAAAGATTGGAATTCGTCAACGAAGAGGTAGAAGGGTGGCAAGAGACGCAACTCCGGTCCGGAGATGTTGGCCCGCGACATAGCAGTTAGATAAAGCTTGGTAATGAGCATTGAGCCGAGCAGATTGGAATTGGTCTCGCCTAGACGACCCTTCGAGAGGTTCACAATCAAGATCCTCTTCGTATCCATGATTTTTCTAAAATCAAAAGAAGACTTTGTCTGACCGATAATATTACGGATCAGCGGATTAGATGTGAACTGACCGATTTTATTCTGAATCGCTGGTGTCGCCTCCTGCGCGAAGCGCTCAGTGTAATTGGCAAACTCTTGAGTCCAATAGGCCTTCACCGACGAGTCGGTGACATTCGCCACCACTTTGTTGCGGTAAGCTTTGTCGGTTAACATCCGGTTTACACCGAGCAGAGTGGAATCAGGATACTCCAGTAGGGCGAGCAGTGTGTTCTGGAGAATGTACTGCATCCGATCTGAGAAGCTCTCCTCACCGAAAAGCTTCTTGAAAGCACTCATCAGACCACTCACCACCAAGTGACGCTGATCTTCGCCCACGTCTTCCATCACATTGAAGGAGATCGGGTAGTCGAGGTCAAAGGGGGCGAAGTAGATCACGTCGTTCACTCGTTCCGGCGGCACATAGTCGAGCAACTTCTCGGCCGTGGAGCCGTGTGGGTCAATGAAGGCGAGGCCGCGGCCATCCTGGATATCTTGGATCGCTAAGTTCTCAAGGAGCGTTGACTTGCCCATACCCGTCTTCCCGATCACGTACATGTGCCGCGCTCGATCATCGTGCTTGATCCCGAAGCGCGTCCGTCGCCCGCGGAAATCCGTCTCACCGAAGTACGCTACATTAGGGTTAGTTTCCTCTTTGGCCATTACCCTAATTATAACAGATCAATTGACTTTTTTCGAACAAGTGGAGTATAATTGAAGTCGGATAGAACCTTGAAAACGTTAAGGTGGCGTTGGGGTTCTAGAACAGACTCTTAACCAGAAAGTGAGGAAGTTATGCATCTGCGTCTCCAGCGATTCACCCACAGTCAAATTGTGGGAATGGTTTGTGCTTTGGCGACATCGATTTGCCCGCTAACGATCGCCGCGGAGAAATCAAGGCAATTGGTGCGCCGAGTTTTATCAGAGACTTTTCCCCCACTCCTCGACCAGATCACCAACCTTGGTAATCCGGGTCGATATTCACTGACCGGCGATTCTATCACTCTCGAACGTCCGGGGGCGACCTATCGATTTGATGGGCTTACGCTCGGTGACCAAGGAGTGATGGGGATGGTTGAGATTGAGAATCTCGCCGGCGAGCTGATTGGGACAATCCAGATACTAGGTCTTGATCTCTCATCGGACAGAAACACCCTACAATATAGTGTTTCTGTCCAAGGCCCAGACCAAAAAGAGAAACCTTGGGTTGAGGCCGGAAGCCTGACGGGAATTGGGGCTGATGGCCAGGCCAGACTCTCAAGACAAGTGGCTAGCGAAAACGACGGAGTGAGTCAATCCACCACAATCAACTTCAGTGGTCTTGATCTCTCCCAAGTACCGACGATAGCCAGCGACACCACGGCCTCCAGCACTTGCCCACTGATTGATTACGATGACTCAGGGGTGTGGATCGGTGGGGGCGATGGAATCGCTTCGTTTGTCGCTTGTGTCGCTGTTGCCGTGGTGGTGGTACTCATAGTACTCATCACCTGCCTCCTCTTCGGTTGGTGGGGTTGTTGAGAAAGGACCGTGCTGAAATGGAAAATCCATTCAAGTTTCGTTGGGTGCTGTTTGCGAGCGGTCTGATTTGGGCACTGATGATTGTCGCTTACGTAATGGGTTTGAGCGTGTGGAAAGAATTTGCTTTCGTCCACACTCTGATTCCATCCGTGGTGGCGATTGTCCTTTTTGCCCCGTTATCTTCGGGCAAAATCGTCCGCTCAAGATGGTCTTTCCCGCTGGCCGCGTTCTGGATTGGATTCATGACCCCTGGAAGCTACCTTCCTCTACGGATGATTACCGGACTCGGTGATCACTGCGATCGAGCGGTGGTGTGTGCCGGTGGGGCCATGACAGTCGGCTTGCTGTTATACTGGGGGGTTAAGTTTCTACCCGCCATCACAACCATAGGCTTTAGTGACAAGAAGGAACTCCAGCGAACTCGAGTGATTCAGATGTAACAACCTGGAACACAGAAACGTTGGAAACGCGACTCCGATTTGCTTTCGAGCAGGTCGGGGTCGTTTTTTTAAAAAAAAGAGCGAGAGCTGGCCGACTAGG
>ERZ1292623.4334-Hain-H51-01um-R1-4334-length-11662-cov-21_pt1 | contig 11662 bp, 10 predicted proteins | sample MGYA00564398_ERZ1292623 | MGnify/ENA primary metagenome ERZ1292623 (study PRJEB36523, sample SAMEA6512633) | groundwater metagenome | collected 2019-01-07 | study: AquaDiva: Metagenomics assemblies of 32 groundwater samples | reverse complement strand
CTAAAAATAAAATGATAACAAATAAATTTTGAGGTAAAATAAAATGGGATGGAAAAAATGGCCTGGATGGTTGAGGGGAAGCGCTGTTTTGTTGGTTTATAGTATTTTAACTATTCCTACAGGTTTTTTATATGAGTATTTTAATTTTCCTTCAGTTCTTCTAGCTTATACTTTTGGTCTCAAAGGAATTTGGTGGCTTATAGGAGTGTTCCTTTCAAATTTTATTATTGGTGGCGTACTTGGTGATATTATTTGGAGGATATCTGGGAGAAGCGATAGGTTTGATATGCCTGTTATAATTCTTTATATCTTATTTGTTTCCTTATCAATTTTTGTAATAGTGGCAAATTTAGGTGCGATAGAAAAGGCGTTTGGATTATGTGAAGCAATAACAACACAACGAACTCGCGATAGGTGTTGGATTAACCTTGCTGGCAAAAAAAACGATTTATCTCTCTGTGAAAGAATTATAGATATTCAAGAACGAGGAGTATGCTATCTAAACATTGCTAGCATTCGGAACGACCTTAGTATATGCGATAAGATTGAGCATGTGAGTCAAAAAAAATTTTGTAAAAACCACTTCAATAAATTAAAAAAGATGAATGTTTAGCTATTGTACTAACTCACATAGATAGCAAAGTCAAAAATCAAAAAATGAAAACCCAACAAAATAAAGCCTTTATAAAAATCAACAAGAAATTACTAATATTAATAATCAGTTTATTAATTTTGATTCTAATTTTAAATTTTAATTTAATTATAGCTTCAAGCCATCAAGCAACGACCCAACAAACAACCCGGTCTAATCAGCAACAAACAACAACTACTTCTCAAACTGATCAGCAGACAAATCAGCCATGGCCAGCATTTAATGTTTGCTGTGAAAAAACTAAAACAGGAGCATGGTGTCAGAATACAAAAGAAGATCAATGCGATCCTAACTTTAGAAAAACTCCTACTAGCTGTGATGCAACAAGCTTTTGTAAGTTAGGATGTTGTGTTGATTCTGAAGAAGGTTTATGCATGGAAAATACTCCTCAAAAAGTTTGTGAAATTTCAAAAGGAACGTGGTTAAATGATGAAAAATGTCAGGTCTCACAATGTAATTTAGGATGTTGTACTATCGGTGATCAAGCAAGTTTTGTAACTTTAACAAGATGCAAAAGATTGTCAGCTTTATATGGACTTAAGACTAATTTTAGAACAGATATAAATAACGAAGCGGCATGTATTTTGACTGCATATTCTAGTGAAAAAGGAGCTTGTGTTTTTGAATCAGAGGGAAGTAAAACCTGTACAATGACTTCTAGAGGCGACTGTCAAAGAAAAAATACTAATAATACAAAATCAGAATTTTTCAAAGATTATTTATGTTCTGCAGATGTACTAGGAACTAATTGCGGTCCTACAACAGAGACAACTTGTATTGAAACCAGAGACGAAGTATATTTCAAAGATAGTTGTGGTAATCCGGCTAATATTTATGATTCAAATAGAATTTATTCAAAAGACCCCAGTTACTGGCAAAAAATAGTTCCAAAAAGTGAATCTTGCGGCGCTAAATCAAAAAATGGAAATGCTGGGTCTGCAACTTGTGGAAACTGTAATTATATTTCTGGAAGTATTTGTAAAAAAGGAAAAGCAGTTTATGGAGAACTGACTTGTAAAGATCTTAATTGTTATAATACAGAAAATGGCAATAATTACAAAAATGGAGAATCTTGGTGTATTTATCAAGGAGATGTAGGAAAGGGTTTAGATTCTGTCGGAAGCAGGCATTTTAGACACATATGTATTAACGGAGAAGAAACAATAGAACCTTGTGCAGACTTCAGAAATGAAGTTTGTTTTCAGCAAGAACTTGAAACTAGCGATGGTAATTTTATTGAAGCTGCATGCAGAGTTAATAGATGGAATGATTGCATTGATCAGATAGATCAAGAATCCTGCGAAAATACTGATAAAAGAGAGTGTTATTGGTTAAAGGGTTATTATTACGATAAAAGTTCTAAAAATGATTCAACAAAAGGAATTGCTCCAAATGATCCTAAGCAAGAAAATTTTGGTATTTTAAAAGGAACTAAGGACAATGGCATATGCCTGCCTAATTATCCTCCTGGATTAGAATTTTGGAAAGAAGGCAATGCAAAATCTATCTGTAGTCTAGGCAATTCAAGACAGACGGTTAAATTTGAGGAGGGTTTTTTTGGAGGCAAAAAATGTTCAGAAAATTGTGATGTATTAACTAAAAAATGGGTTGAAGAATTAAATAATGTTTGTAAAAGTTTAGGAGATTGTGGGAATTATATTAACTTTGTGGGAAGAGCTACTGATGATGGAGTTATTGTTAAAGATAACGGAATAATAAGGAAAATATCTCAAGGAGTGGCAGAAAAGGCTCGTAAAGAGGAGGAAGATAAGGGATTTTTTGAAGATCTTTTTGGTTAAAAAATGGAAAATGAATTAATATTAATAAACGAAAAGCTAGGATGGAAAAGCTAGGTAAATCAAACCCAGAATCAAGCTCCTAAAAGTAATAGATTACTAATACTAAAAATTATAAAAAATGTTAATAGATAATAAAAAAATTAATAATGAAAGAATTAAAGCTAGCAAGAGTAGTTCTAGCCACAAAAAAAAATTTGATATTATTAATAAAAACTATGAAAAATAATAAAATGAGAAAAACTATGAAAACAGAAGAGAAAAATAATAGAAGCTTTATATCAGAAAGCTACAAAGAATTACTTAAAAAAACAAAAAATTATAAAATAATCAGATTAAAATGCTATTTTATAATTTTAAATTTAGTTATTAGTGTAATTGCTTTAAGTGTATTAGTTGCTGGACAGAATGAAGAAACAATAATTCCTCCTAGTAATAGTTTTACTCCAACAAGTACTACTTCTGGTGTTGATCCACAAACAACTACTACAGATATAACTCCAACGGAAGGGCAAACTGAAATTACAGTAACTGGAGGCGGAGGAGGTAATAGTGTTGGAACTGATGGAAGCACTGTAGGAGTTATACCGCCGCCTATATTACCGCCAATTTCGCCAGGGGGAGAAGGTGGAAATGGAGGGGGAGGTATTTTAGACGGGCTTGCAAATATAAATTTCCAATCAATGATTATGAAAGCAAGTATTGGAGCAGGAATTTTTGGAACTATTGGAGCATTAGCAGGAGGAGATAAAGGTGCTTTATGGGGATCATTAGCAGGTGCAATTGGAGGAGTAGTAGCTGGACTAACAGAAGAAAGTTTGGGTCCTTTAGGTTCAACTTTACTTGGATTAGGAGTTGCAACTGCAATATTTATTTTCACATATAAAAAAGCATCTGAAGAAATAACTGAATTTTATTGTCTGCCATGGCAAGCTCCGATAGGGGGACAAGATTGTGAGTTATGTAATAAATTCGAAGAATGCTCTGAATATAGTTGTAAAAGTCTTGGACAAGCTTGCGCAATAATTAATCAAGGAACTACAGAACAAAAATGTATCTGGCAAAATCCTCATGATGTTAACTCTCCTCTAATTGAATTTAAAGAAGTAAGTAAAAACCATTCTTTTAAACCAGATCCTAGTATAAGACCTCCTTCAAGAGGGGTTGTTATTAAACCAACAGCTCAAGATTGTATTAGGGCATTTTTCCCACTAGAATTTAAGTTTATAACTAATGAACCAGCTCAGTGCAAAATTGACTACAATTTAACAAATACTTTTGAGGAAATGGCTTTCTTTGTTAATGGAGATAATTTGTTTAAATATAATCATACTGAAAAATTATCTCTTCCAGGCCCAGATGCTCTGAATGCCGCAAATCCTGAATTAAAAAATGATGGAAACTATAGATTATTGATAAGATGCCAGGATGCAAATGGTAATTTCAATCAAGATGCTTATTTTACTAGTTTTTGTGTTGAGAAAGGACCTGACACAACCCCTCCCGTAATTGTTAATGTTAATATCCCAAGCAGAAGTCCTATTCAGTTTAATCAGAGCAATTTTAATTTAGAGGTTTATGTAAATGAACCAAGCGAATGTAAATGGTCAAGAGAAGATAGGAGCTATGATAATATGGAAGTGTCAATGGTTTGTGATACTAATGTATGGCAGATGAATAATCAGAATGTTTATGTTTGTAGGGCGACTTTAACAGGAATACAAGATAGAAAAGAAAACAAATACTATTTCAGATGCAAAGATAAGCCTTCTGCCCCTGAAGGAGATAGAAATGTTAACAGCCAAAGTTACTTATACACAATATTTGGAACACAGCCATTAAATATTTTAGAAGTTGGTCCTAATGAAACTATAAAAGGAGCAACAGATGTAATGCCAGTTTTCTTGAAAATTAAAACAGATAATGGCTATCAAAATGGAGAAGCATTATGTTATTATTACAATGACCGAAATAATAATCTTCCAGCGAAAGAGGAAGACTATGTTTTATTCCACGAAACAAAATCAAATGAACATACTCAAAGACAAGATTTAGTCCAGGGAGATTATATTTATTTCTTTAAGTGTGTTGATTTAGGAGGAAACGCCGCTTATGCTTCAACTGGATTTAGAGTCGATACTGATAGGCTAGCGCCAAAGGTTATAAGAGTTTACAGAGAAACTGAACTAAAAATAATTACCGATGAAAAGGCCGAATGCAGTTATTCTAATAAAGACTGCAACTTTGAAATTGAATCAGGATTAGAAATGTCAAGTTTTGATAACTACATTCACACTACTCCATGGGTTTTAAATAAAAACCATTATGTAAGATGTAAAGATAAATATGATAATCAGCCGTTCCCTAATACATGTTCTATAATTGTAAGGCCTTCTCAAACAACAGAAAAAGAATCCAAATTTCTTGAGTTTGGGTATTAGGTTTTTTGAATTGGCGCTTAATTAATTGAAATTAGAGTAATAGTTACTAATTGTTTAGGTTTAGTTGGAGAAAGCAATCATTGATAAACTTATCTTTTCTTGTAAATAACATCATGATGGTCAAAGTCTAAAAACTTAATCTTTTTTTCTGATTTGATAAAAGAGAATACTAAAACAAAATGCCCAATCTGAACTCTTTTTTTGTCACTTAAATCATATCTTAAATTTTTGTAATGCTCAACATCTGGAAAATTTATAATTTCTTCAATTTTTTTTAAAACTTGCTCATATGTAGATTTATCTTTTTTTGAGAGTTTATTGAGAATTTTCTGCAAATATGGGATCATCCCATAGTTGTACATCTTAATCCTCAATTATTTTTCTCAATTCAGCTATATTTTTAAAATTTATTCCATTTTCCTTATCGAGTTTCTGTAATATTTCTAAGTATTTGGGTCTTAATTCAGGTTCAATTATATTTGTACCGAACTCGATAACTATCTTTGCTATTGCTTCACTCTTAGTTTTCAAGTTGTATCTGGCTTTCACTATATTCAAAATGTGGTTTACTTCTTTAGGAATTTTAATCATTGCTTGTACCATTTTTTCGAATCTATATTTTGCATAGATACCGTATATATCTCAAATATATGAATCTTCCGCTTTTTAAAATGACGAAACTGCCGTTCACAAAACTAACTAAAAATCTGTTAATAAAAATTATTTAACCTCTTTAAAAATTATATCTTTGTTTTGTTTAGCGGTTTTTATATTTGGCTTAATTTCCTTTGAAATAGTTTTTGGATTTCTGTATTCCTCTGGCTCTTCAGTTGGTAAAATCTCTATATGATCTTTTCCTACTGGTATATCAGTAGAAGAATTTTTTTTAATTTCAGCTATTTTAATCGGTTTCTCGTATCTAAGTTTATTATTTCCTATAAAGAAATGAGAATAAGCTATATATTTTCCTGCTCTTAACTCTCATGGAGCAAAAGTATGCAAAAACGAAGAGTTATCTTCTTTAAAAGTAAAATCTTCTTTATATATAACTTTTCCCTCTAAACTTTTAATTCCAAACTCTCCTGATTTTCCCTTAACTTTGTCAAAACCAACAGCCATTAGTGTAACTTTATCCTCTGTATTATAATTATCAGAGCCCTAACCTATTAACTCTCTTATATTTTGATCTATTAACCCATCTTTATCTTTATCATCCCAATAACGGAAATTATAAAATTGAAAATCTTCAAGGCTAATATCAGATAGTTTTCGTGTTGGCTCAGGAGCTGGAGCAGGCACTGGTGCTGGATTATCATCATCTAATGATCGAGGAAAGTGAGCGGGGGCTAGTGAATGGGCAGGAGCTGGTGCAGGCGCAGGAATTCTTTTTTCCGGATTAAGAATAACTTCAAACTCTATGTCATTAACATATTTATCATCTCTTTTAAAAACAGTATAGTATTTTCCTGAATTTAAACTATTATTATGAAAAATCGTTCCACCAGGGGTCTCGTTTGCTACTTTTTGAGAATATGCTAACCTGTCGCTGTCTTTAGAGAATACCCTGACTTCAAAAAGCTCTTTAGCTCCTTTTCTAGCTGGCATAATACCAAAACTTATTCTCTCCCCTTCCTTAAATTTTTTTTCACCAAGTTTTTTGAACTCGTCATAGTCTGCAAGATTGTCTTTGTCTAAATCATCTTCTTGGCACCAGTGTCCTATAAAAGTTTCTGGAAATTTTTTAGATCCTTTCTGATTATTATTTACATTAATTAATTCAAACTCTCTTGTATTCCAATGACTTCCATTAAGATAAAATGCAACTGCGTAAGTTCCCTCACCATGTTTCTCTACTATTTCAGAAAGGTTTTTAGAAGTCCATTGCGGACGCTCACTATATTCTCGGTCTCTCTTAAATTTTCCATTATAGTTGTGTACTAAATTACCATTTTTATTAAATAATTTAAGTTCATATTTTTTTCCTTTAATGCCTTTTGTTGGCATATACATGCCATATATTAGTATTTCATCAGTTCTAAAGACTTTTTTATTTAAACCAACATGCTCGGTTATACCAACATATCCATCTTCGTTAAAATCCTTATGGTAATTAGCAACAAAGGTTTGAGGTATCTGATTTGGATCATCTATTTTTTTGTCTTGATTTTTATCATACTGTTGAAAATATCTGCTATCTCTCTCAATAAGCCATCTCTGAAACTGATATTCATTATATGTCCTTAAACTATCATTAACTGTTCTAATCCCTTCATTAATTATATACCAATCTCTAAGATTATCCCAATCAGTTTTATCATCTGCCTTAGTTGTAACTGGTGAAGAAAGTGCTAAACTTCCAGCTAGAATAACCTGGCTTAATTTACTCCCTAGTTTATTTATTAATCCATTTAATTTTTTCATTTTAGCTAAAAAACAGGGTTTGTTATCATATTTAAGCATTTCTATTTTTTAGTTTTTTATTAACTGTTACGAACTAAATCAAGCATATTTCTTGATAAACGATTTAAATTTTAAAAATCTGTTTTTTTCTGGTTTTGCTGAAATTACAAACAAATTTAAATAATTGGGTTTATTATAGAAACTATGAAAAGAGGAGATAAAAAGTATGAAAATAAGTAATAAAGCACAGATTACCATCTTCATTATCTTAGCAATAATAATTATAATTTCGCTAATTTTATTTTTCTCTGTTAAATCAGTATCTAAAGAAGAAAAAGTAAGTCCTCAAATTGCTTCTGTTTATAGTTTTGTTGATAACTGTATTGAAAAAACCGGAGAAGATGCTATTTATAATATAGGCCAGACAGGAGGATATTTTCTATATTCAAACAAATCAACTGAAAGCGGAATAGCTTATTATTTTGATAAAAATAAGAAATTAATTATTTCAAAAGAAGAAGTTGAAAATCAGCTTTCTCTCTATATTAACGAAATGCTTTTTTTCTGCACTAAAAATTTTGTCGGCTTTCCTGACTTTGAGGTAAGTCAAGGAGAAATAAAAACAAAAACTAAAATTGTTAAAGATAAGGTTATTCTTACTGTTAACTATCCATTAACAATTTCAAAAAATGATAAAAGTTATTTTATAAAAAATTTTGAAAAACAGATCCCTTCAAGATTAGATACTATCTATAAAGTTGCTTCTGGAATAACAGAAGAGCAGATGCTTGATTTTGAAAATATCTGCATTAATTGTGTTTCTGATTTGGCTTTTGAAAATAAAGTTTTTGTGTCAATGAACGATGATATTTATGATAAAAACACAATAATTTTTACAATTATTGATGACCAGTATAAAATAAATGGCCAGGATTACAGGTTTTATTTTGCAAATAGATATGATTTAGGGTAAAAAATTAATTCGAAACAGAACAAAATATAGCCAAAAGTAATAACAAATGAAAAAAGTAATCAAGAAAGAAGAAATGATAACATTGAAAGAAAGAAACAAGAAAAGCGACAGAAGTTTGGCTGTTCAGCTATCTGATCCATTCAGTAAATTAACTGCTCTTTTATCTATCCCTCGATTAATAATAATTTTTAGTTTATTTTTACTAACAATTATAATCTCTCTAACAATTTTAAATGCAGACGCTACTTTTTCTACTCCTTTTGGCTCTCAGATAGATTTCTTGACAAAAACAAATGCGCAAAAAATTCTAGTAAATGGAAAATCTTATTATCTTTTTGAAAATGTAGAATCGCTAGTTGTTAAATATACTAAAGGATTTACCTCTAATTATTTAAACTTAAAACCTAGTTCAGAAGGCCAACAAAAACTTATTTTTGGTTTAGATGGAAAATTAGTAGAAGCTTATTTCAAAACTGGGCAAGAAGGAAATTATGTTTTAGGAAATGAACAGATTTTTCTTCCAGCAGGAACAGAAGTTCATTTTAAAGATAAAACGGCTAAAATTAAAACTACTGACGGAAAGATAACTGCTCTTAACAGCATTGACGGAAAACTAGGAGAAAGTATCTTCGAATTTTTTTCAGAAAGCAAAAGATTTGATTTTGGAAATGGATATATTTTTAAAGGATATAGTTTAAAATTTGAAAAAGGCAGATGGTTTTTTGATTATAAAGGAAATGCTAAATTAAATAGTCTTAATATAATAAATGAAGGTAAAACATACATAGACTTTAAAGGAGAAATAAATAAAGAGTATAAAGGAGCTTATATTTCTATAGATGATAAAAGAGGAGTTTTTGTAACTGGCTCTAATATTAATGAAAGAGGTCCTAGAATTTCTTTTACAAAAGATAATCCTTATGGGCTAAAGATTTCTGAAAATGATCATTTTGCAGTTTGGTCTCTTGGAAATCCAAAGGGAGCTTATGTGAGGATTATGAATAGGGATAAAAAAGGAAGAGTTCCTTTAATGGACACTTTAAATCAGTTTGCTATAAATTTTGATGAAAAAAGTACCCATTATTCTTATAGCAAAGAAAAACTTTTTTTTAGTCCAAAGGTTATTTTAACTGGTTTTCAAACAGCCAAAACTACATCTGCGATAGAAATTCATAATTTTAGGAGAAACTTTAATAATATTCAACCAATTTCTAGTTCAGATGGAAAGCCAAACATTTTTGGAATAACTCCAGAAGCTCAATGGGCATATGGCATTAATCCTGAATTTATAAAAACAGATGTTCCTTATAAAGGATATTCATCTCTTAAAACAGGATTTTCAAATAGCTGGCTGTATTATAATATAGGTTCAGTAGCAGAGTTACAAAGACTTACTGGAGTAAAGATTAGTGACAATACAGGGTTATTGAATAATGTTGGCTATAGGAAAATGTTTGTAGATGTTATGTTAGGCCTTCAAAGCCCTGTTTTAAAGAATTTAAGAGAAATGGATAGCGGGATTACTATTAAGAGACATGCTTGGTATGCAGGACTTGCTAGTAATGATTTTATAAATATTAAGAGTAGTTCGTTTAATCCTGAAACATTAAGGCATGAAATGTCTCATGTGCGTCACTTTGCCCTTGGTAATGATTTTGATAGTTTATGGAACTCTGTTAGAGGCAGGGGGGGATATGTAACAGATTATGCAAGAACAAATAATTATGAAGATATTGCTGAAACAGCGTCATATGTTTATCAACCAAGTTTCTGGTCAGGAAAATTAAATGGAGAATATGGCCCTATCTTTAAAGGAAAACTTGCTGTTTTAGCGCATCCAAAATATAATGTGATAACTAAGGAAGAGTTTGAAGCTTTGGGTTTAGATTATAGTAAAATTAATGATTATATACTAGAAGCTCAAAAATTTAGTGGGAGAAGATGAAAATGAAAATATTAATAATAAATAACTTAAGAATGAAAGAATTGAAGTTAATAAGGATAAGTAAGCGAGTGAAATTTAGCTCTCTAATTAATAAAGATTATCAATTAATTAAAAATTAAATAATGAATATTAAAATGCAAATCAATAATAGAAATAAAATAACTGACAAAGGCAAGAGCAGCCCTAGCTCTCAAAGTTGATTAGTTGATCTTAATTAAAAATTAAATAAAAATAATAAATATTAATAATGAAACAACAAAAAATAAATTTGGTATTAATTAACCTAATTTTATTAATTGGCTTAATCGGTTTAGTAACTAGCTTAATACTAGTCGAGATGGTTAGTGCAGCTAATGCTGACAGTTTAACAGGACCTTATTATTATAACATTGAACTATATTATGATAAAGGAAATATTGAAATTAAATCTATAAAAGTAGAATTTTCTAATGAAGAAAAATCTAATTTCAATAAGGATAATAGTTATTACTTAGAGATTGCTGACAGTGAAAAAATGGTTTTAAATAAGATATTTTTTAGTGTTCCAAATTTTGCTATTTATGATTTTGCAGATGAGCAGGGAAATTTTATTGAAACAAACGAAAGCGGACTTAAAATATTAGAAAATGTTTCGTTTAATGTTTTTGCTAGTTATTATGAAAACGGCCATGATGTAATAGTTTATAATAAAAATGACAAAGAACTAGATAGAAATTTTGTAAGCCAGTTTTCAAAAACTGGTTTTAATAAAGAGGATTTTAAAGAATTAAAAGATGGCGAAGAGAAGCAAGTTGTGAAAGAAGAGCTTGAGAGAGAAAGAAAAGATTTTTATGGATTACTTTATAACTATTATATAATCATACCGAGTTTAATATTAGCAATTTTAATTATTGTTTTGATTTATTTTTTGAGCAAGAAAAAATGATGTTTTATTTTTTAACGGTTTTCTCTCGTTACCCACAAAGCAAGATCTTGGGTATAAACCAATTGATTAACCAATTAATTAATAAAAACCTAAAAAGTATTAAACATTAACCAATTCTTTTAATGACTTGGTATCAGAAACTTGTTTTTTAAACTTTTCTAGATAATCGTCTATTAATTTATTAAATAATATAGCTGGTTTATTGATAATATGATTATTTGATAGGCTTAAATCTGTTGCAGAATCCCAAATTCCTTTTTTATCTGTAGTCCCTTCTAAATTTAATTGTTCCCAAATTTTTTGAGAGGTAACTGGCAAATAAGGTTGTGTTAAAATAGATAGAGTTCTACATAAACTAGCACATAAATATAAAACATGACTTGTTCGTTTAGCATTTTTTTTTACACTATCCCAAGGTTCATTATCATTAAAATACTTATTTCCAATAGAAGAAAGAGATAAAATTTCTAAAAATGCGTTTCTTAATTGCACTTTTTCTAAATAATTTTCTATTTTAGAGAATTTTTCTT
>ERZ1292623.2108-Hain-H51-01um-R1-2108-length-18229-cov-9_pt2 | contig 11664 bp, 17 predicted proteins | sample MGYA00564398_ERZ1292623 | MGnify/ENA primary metagenome ERZ1292623 (study PRJEB36523, sample SAMEA6512633) | groundwater metagenome | collected 2019-01-07 | study: AquaDiva: Metagenomics assemblies of 32 groundwater samples | reverse complement strand
CGAAGCTAACGCGTTAAGCGTGCCGCCTGAGTAGTACGACCGCAAGGTTAAAACTCAAAGGAATAGACGGGGACTTGCACAAGCGGTGGATCATGTGGTTTAATTCGTCGGTAACCGAAGAACCTCACCAGGGCTAGACATTCAGCTGAAGCTATTTAGAAATAGATAGCGTCTCACAAGGACAGCTGAACAGGTGATGCATGGCCGTCGTCAGTTCGTGGCTTGAGCTGTTCCCTTCAGTGGGGCAACGAACGCAACCCTTACTGCCTGTTATATTTGTCAGGCGGGACTGCCCCCGAGTTTGAACACAAGCTTTTTAAAGCTTGCGGGCAAACTCGGGGGAGGAAGGAGAGGATGACGCCAGGTCCGCATGTCCCTCTGATGCCCTGGGCTACACACGTGATACAATGGTCGCTACAACGCGATGCGAAGGCGCGAGCCCGAGCCAATCGTTATAAAAGCGGCCCCAGTTCAGATTGCAGTCTGCAACTCGACTGCATGAAGCCGGAATCGCTAGTAATCGCGGGTCAGCATACCGCGGTGAATACGTTCTCAAGTCTTGTACTCACAATAAAAGCGCGCAGCAGCGCGTATTTCTAGGCGGTTAAAGTCCGCCCTTTCCGCATTTTTGCGGATAGTAGCAGACAGATAGCCATTCCTCGCGAGGGGTGTGGTGGAGGATCTCGATGCAAATGACAGCCCCACAAAAAAAGAGCTAATCGACCTACTATTGGGTGGTGAGGGTAGGGAAGATTCAAGAAAAGCTTGTGGTGGATGCCAGGAAGAGAAATACGCGTAACCTGTGGAGATCTGATGCCGTTATTTCGCCTCAAGCGAAGTATAATGAACTTACGCGGCGTCAGAAGTCAGCTGGGTCATAGTAAACCTGCTATAGAGCAGGCGAAGGACCCACTCCAATGCAAAATCTAAAACCAGATTACATTGTAGGTCTTACAGATGGGGAAGGCAGCTTCACCATCTATGTGCGAGACCCAAAATTACCTCGTAGAAAGACTCGAAGAGTCAGTGTGGAACCCAAGTTCTACATAAAACTCATTGAGAAGGACAAGGTAATTTTGGAAAAAGTGCAGAAGTTTTTCGGGTGCGGAAGTATCTATTTTCAGAAAGATACCCGTCCGAATCACCAGCATTGTTATCGCTACGAGGCCTTCAATAGAGATGATTTAACAAAGAAAATCATCCCATTCTTCAAGAAACACCAACTTCAATTTCCTTCCAAGAGAAACGATTTTCGGTTGTTTTGCGAAATGATGGATATGATAATCAAAGAAGAGCATCTTACGGAAAGTGGTTTAGAAAAATTGTTTAAGCTAAAACAATTAATGCATTAGAGCTCGCGTAGTGCGGGAAATCCGCTCGCTACGTGGGAACTTTAATTCCAAGTTCGTGGAAAATATTCGCCCGTCAAGTCAAGGGAGCCAGGAATACCCGAAGCGCCACCTCGCGTGGCATCACGGTAAGCTTGGTGACAGGGACTAAGTCGTAACAAGGCACGGGTAGCGGAAGCTGTTCGTGGAATATTTCAAATTGAAACGTCTGCCGTCATGGCGGACTTAAATGGTCGGTCTTTGTTCGTCACAAGCGAACAAGGGGGCTATGGCATTACCGCCCACGAGGTATGCCACCTCGCCGGGGAGTTTCTCCGGCTAGGAAGGGACAAAAGAAAGGACGGTTAATTTAGGAAAATGATAAACCCCGCTTTGCGCATCTTGCGCAAAGCGGGGTTTGTCGTTCGGTAGAGGAACTTAGGGAATGATCTCCGGCGCTCTTGCTAAGGCGTCGAACTCTTCTTCCGAGAGTTCGACGCCTCGGTTTCCGCTCGCTCCCGCTGCGGCGAGCGCCATCTGCCCTGTCACCCGCACACCTTGTTCGTTCGAAGTTTTACCCTTCAGCTTTTTGCGCTGACTAATCTTGCGCCGCCGTTTCATTTCGTCGATGTCCGCTTGTGATGGACGCTCTGGCTGATCCGCCCGAGTGCGTGCACCACGCGAAGATCCTTCGGCTTGGCGAAATCCATTCTTATAACGACACAAAGTTCACCTCTTCTTGTTGGAAGGTTGGAACATGATGCTCAAAGCTCGCAATCGTGGCCACTTGGGCAAGACACCCGTCTTCAAGCGGTGTGTCCAAGCAGCGTGTCCCGCCTGTCTCATTATCCGAAAAGGCTTGCTCATGGAATCGCGTATTCCGCGTGCGACTCTGAAAAAGGCCCTCATTGAGCCCCCTTTTGTCCAAATCTTCGGATACTATGCCTGAAGCCTATTTTCTAAGCAAGTGGGTGACTTTGTAGTCTTTGGCACCAAAGAATTGTGCGGAAAATGCCGCTACAACCGCCGGGTCGTAATACTTGCAGGAGAAGACATCTAAGTAGACCGTATTGGTCAGGTTGGCGAAGTGGGCGGCAATTAAAGAAGTCTCGATGAGTTGAGTCATAGAGAAGCCGGCGACTTTCGGGTCGTCCCCGAAATCTACCACCACACAATCCCCGAATCTTTTCATATCTATCTTCTCGCAAAGTTCCACTACGAATTGTTTTATCCTGTCCGCGCTCCGGATAGTTTCTGGAGTGCAGTCATGTAGGTCGATGGAGGAGAGCATGCCCCACGCATTTGTAGACTCGTATCGTCTACGGATAGGGTCTCCGCCTTCTTGTCCTGCGACACCGGACTCCGGGGCCGCAAGGGTAGCTGAATCTTTCATTGAATTTTTTAAGTTAGTTACCAATTAAAAACTTTGTAATCATACGCAACTGACCCCACGATGCAACATGTGGATAACTACCCCTCTCACTGTATTTCTTGAGGCCGGGCTGGAGATTAAAATATAACAAATCCTGCGGCCGCAGGATTTGTTATAATGAACAAGTATGAGCTTGGAGGAGAAATTTCTAAAAGTAATCTTTGAACCCAGATTCCGCTACAAGGGTATACCTGTGAGTTTGATAGGTGTGCCCGATTTCCTGAGTCTTAAAATGGCATCTACGCGAGTAGCCATAGGGCGTTTAAAAAAGAAAGGTTATATAGAATATAAGGGCGGAGTTTTCATCGGGTTACAGCGGGGTAAGGATTTTTTGGGGCATAAGAAGAAAGGTCTGCCACTATTTAAATCTCCCTTCCCCCAAAATTCACCAAAAAATCTATTGGTTATATTTGATGTTCCAGAAAATCATAAGTTCAAAAGAGAATGGTTGCGCGAACAGCTGAAAAGGTTTGGTTACAAGATGATTCAGCAAAGTGCCTGGATAGGTCCGTCGCCCTTACCGGAGGAGTTTATGGCCTGTCTGGAAGAACAAAAAATCCGCTCCTGTATCAAAACTTTCAAATTGGCTAAGCCCTATGCTGTATAGTTTGGCTAGTAGATATAACAAATCCTGCGGCCGCAGGATTTGTTATATTGTGTTGGCGTAGATGTAGGTTTTTGCTATAGTCTGGCCTAATTGCGCTTGTAGTTCAGTGGTACCTGCCCGACGTCAGGCGGGGAACGCGTTCCTGATAAGACTCGGTAGTCATATAATTGGTTCGTTCGGTCGAAGTGCAAGTACATTTCAAATTTTCATAATTTCCTGTGTGCGCTCGTAGTTCAGTGGTAGAACGCGTTCCTGATAAGAACGAGGTCGTAGGTTCGATTCCTACCGGGCGCACACAGGGCGGTATGGAAATGTATTTTCACTTCTCCCTCTCTGCTGATTTTAAGAACGAGGTTCCTCCTGCTGGCGGATAAACTCCGGTTCGATTCCTACCGGGCGCACCAGGTTTATTTAGAAGCAGGTTTGTATTGTTTCCCTAAATTAAAGTCTTTGTCGGAGATGACCATTATCCAGTTGCGGAAATTTTCGTCGTGCCAGTTTTCCATGAACTCCTTTTCTGGCTTTTTCACACCCTTGCCATACCAGGGGTCGTTCAGGATTATTTTTCCATCCTTGAAACCTACGGCCACGGCATAGTGACCCTCTTTCTCGGCGGTTATGTCCACAATGACGGGTAGACCCATTTTTAAGAAATGTTTAATTTCTTCCACATTGGAGTTTTTGTTTACATAGGAATAGAACCCCTCTTTACTGACTGCCTCCATAAGACCCCCGTGTTTTGTACCCCTTGTACTTAGAGTGTTTGCTTCCTTCGCTAATTTCTTTTCTGATCTGAACTCACCCAAAAAATCCATAACCATCTGGAGTGAAGCTGGGCCACAGGTGTAGTCGGTGTCTTGTTTATAGAACGGTACATCCAATTTCATATGCTTAGGGATAGCAGAAAAACACCCGGCTACTTACATACTTTTTTATCCGAGCTATACTTCCAATGTGAAAGAACACGATTTTAAGGAGATACTAGCGAAAATTGATGCCATAGAGCCGGGAGCGGCGCCTACGGAACACGAGCGGCACAAACTGCAGGGCTATACGGTCAAAGCTCTGGTTGGACTCATTGATGTCAGTGAAAATCTTTCTGCCCAGAACCAGAAACTGGAGGTAGCCAACTTTAAACTTCAAAGAAGAATATTCTGGCTGACCATTGTCATGGGAGTACTCGCGGTTTTGACATTTTTGTTTGATCTCTTGGATTTTCTGAAATTGGTTTAGGTTTATAGACCTATATTTCTTTTCGTGTAGGATGTGCTCTTAGACATGTTGGAGACTGCTCAAATGAAGAAGCCCAGGTTGTTGATATTCGCTTCTGGCACAAAAGACGGAGGCGGTTCCGGTTTTAGGAAACTGGTTTTAGCTTCCCGTTCGGGGATTTTGTCTGCGGAAATAGTCGGTGTGGTTTCCAACCATGCTGATGGCGGAGTGCGCCGGATAGCGGAAGAGCTTGGTATAAGGTTTTTCTACTTTCCAGGGCCTTATGACGCAGGTGGTTATTCTGCCCTGGTTCAAAAGGTCCGCGCGGAATATGTAGCTCTTTCCGGCTGGCTAAAACTTGTATTGGGGCTGGATCCAAGTAAAACCTTCAACATTCACCCAGCGCTCCTATCCCAACTAAATGGCCGGTTTGGCGGTAAGGGGATGTATAGTCACCATGTTCATGAGGCGGTGAAGAAAGCGCTGGACGCGGGGGAGATAACCGAGTCTGGTTTTTCTATGCACTTTGTGACGCCGGAATATGACCGCGGGCCGGTTTTTTACGAGAGGAGGGTGGCTCTTCATCCGGGAATGACCGCGGAAGAAATAGGTAAGGTGGTGAATGACGAAGAGCACAGTTTGCAGGCTGCCATAACCAATTTGGTAGTAAACGGTAAAGTTCGTTGGGACGGTAAAAATCCGGAATCCCTCATCTGTGAAGGTCTGGAGATATACAATAAACTACGGGGGTAAACCCCCGATTTTGGGCGCGTGGTGAAATTGGCAGACACGCTACGTTCAGGTCGTAGTCCCCGTAAGGGGGTGGAGGTTCAAGTCCTCTCGCGCCCACAAAAATAAAACACGAATCCGCCCAGCCGATGAAACATCGGCTGGGCGGGGGAAATGGAGAAATGGAATGTGGCTCAGGTCTCGCCACGCCGCCCGTCGGAGACCGGACCGGAGGCATTCCGCGGGAAAATCTTGCTCCGGGTGGGATGCGGGGGGCCACTCTGAGCTCCCACGAAATGTGGGGCGCCCTGGTTGTCGTCCGGGCCGTTCACTATACCGCCCGTAGGCAGTAAGGGTTCAGCTTTTGGGGTCCCACCAATATGGGTCCCATCTTGCTCGTTGCCCATGGCCGTTTTCTCCAGTTTCTGGTTGCTACCACATATAACTATGCGTATTTATTTGTTCACCCGCAAGAAGTTTGTCCACCGGTGTATAATCCGTCTATGGCACTACAATCTCTCCGGATTTCCGGGATGAAGCAAAATATTGAGCGAGTGGCCGGGCAAATGTCCGCCATTGAACGCAATATGAAGGTTTTGGAGCAGCAAATTTCAGCTTTGGAACAAAAACTTTTAGCGTATAAGGCCAAGGCAGACAAAGACATAGCGGAAGAGGAGGCTACGGAAAAAGAAATTACAGAATCTAGAAAAGAGACAGGCAGACTCTCTCGCTCCGCTACTTCTTCGGTTGTAGTAGGCAGAGCGTCGAGCATAAAACAGTCTCTGGATCGTGAGAAAAAACAGATTCAGGTGGATAAGAACGAACTAGTCGCATTAGGGCAGAAAATTAGAAAAGAAGAACAAGAAGTAAGGCAAATGACCCAAGATTTAACTAAGGCCGAAAGCGCCGACAGGGCGGAAGCCGGGGCTAAAAGAAAAGAGCAAGGCGAGTCGGCCAAAGGGCGCTCCAAGCTTGTGGCTCTGGAGAGTAAAAAGCGAGCCGGCGAATCCAGAGTTTTTCAGGACAAGATTCTTCTTAAAAGGGAAGAGGGGGGTATCGGAAGATTGAGGACGGGACTATCTAGGATGCAGGCGGATTTTAATAGACTCAAAGGACAAAGGGATAAATACGAGTCGGAATTAATTCAAATTGAACGAGAGGAAACTACAAAAGCTAAAAGCGGAGACCAATACAGAGAAAGAGTTTAAATTACTTTTTTGGGAAAAGTTTTTCCGCAGAGGAAATAATTTCTTCAATTAGTCCATCCATATCGCCGGAAGTGAGAATGAGAAGGACATCATCTTTTTGCATCTCTTTTTCTAATAGTTTTAAGCCTTGGTGTTTATCTTCAAATCCGATAACATCAACTCCGGTTTTTTTTACTTCAGCCAGTATTTCGCTTAGAGAAAGTTGGGCGTGCGTAGTGGCTCCGTGGGTCGGGGGTTTATATATAAATACTTTGTCGGCCGGTTCAAAAATGTCTTCATACCAGCGCAGAGCCTCCCGGTTTCTCCAGGAGAAAGTGTGGGGTTCAAAAACAATAACCAGTCTGTTTTCCTTGAAGTGGGCCCGAACCGCTTCTATAGCGGACTTAGCCTTGCCGTAGGAAGAGCCAAATCCTTCGTACACACGCACGGATGTTTTTTCCGATTTCAAATCTAGACGCCTCCGCAAAGCTTCAAAGCCAGCCACCCCCTTCTTAAGTTCCTCGGCACTAACGAGTTTCTTTTGGAGAAGCATGGCGGAGGCGCCGACTATATTTTCAATGTTGTGGGTTCCAAGTAGGGAAGTGGAAAGAGAAATTATTTTCTTACCCTTATGCACCAGGTCAAAAGTACTAGTTGCCCCGAGTTTTATGTTCTCCGGGTACCAGTCTGCTCCCGCTTCTAGCCCGTAGGTTATGTAAGAGCGCTTAATTTTTTTCAAAAAATCCGCGACATTTGGTGCCTCGGAACAAACTACTAGTAGTCCGTCTTCCGGCAATAATTCCACCAGTTTATGGAAAGGGGAAATATAATCTTCTATGGTTGGGAATATATTCAGGTGGTCGTGGGAGAGGGAAGTCAGGAGAACATCATGAGGATTAAGTAGAAGGAACTTGGAAGTTTTGTCCCAGTTGGCGGCGGGGTACTCGTCGCCTTCCAACACGAATAAGTTATCTTTGCCGGCGTGAGAACTTTTCTCTGGAGTCTTGGGTATGGCGCCAATAAAGTAGCTAATGTCGCGACCGGAAGACAAAAGCACGTGAGAGAGAATTGCTGTGGTCGTAGACTTTCCGTAACTACCGGCCGCTACAATATTTCTAGTCTCCGCAGTCATCTCCCCGAGCACCTCTGGAAAAGATTTTACAGGCACCCCGCTCTCAATTGCGGCTTTCACTTCTTCATTATCTTCTGGTACCAGCTTGGCGTGTTTGCCGATAACAATTAAATCCACATCCGGCGGGATATTTTTAGGCGAGTGGTGCCCAAAATATGCTATACCCTGCGATTCCAGATAAGTGCTGGCAGGAGGATAAAAGCCTTCGTCGGAGCCGGTAATATCCCAGCCCTTCTCTTTAAGCAAGACGGCGGTTGCGCTCATACCGACCCCGGCAATGCCTATGAAGTGAGCATTGGCCATAGGAGTGAAATTTAACATATTAGAAATTAAAAGGGGCGCGCGGTGCAACTTGGCATCCGCGCGCCTCTCCCGCCCCCCGGCAGCTGAAAATTTATCCGTGTGCGAGGCGTTGCATGTCCATGCATTCCCGCCCGCTCAGTTTCAAATCTTTTTTTAGTTTAGCGACTGCGTCTTTGCGTTTCTGGCGTTCGGAGATGGTCTTGAAGACCCCTTCAAAATACCCAAGAACCACAAAGAATTGGTCACCAAACCGCTTTCTCAGCTTCTCTAAGCGATCGGGCGTCGTGCCCGTCCGCTTTTCCCCTGGACCTCCCGGCGGATCCTTTTGGCGCTTGGCCATCTGTTTCTCCGTCAGGTTACGAACTGGCGGGACTATACACTTAGGCTTTTTGACTACAACCGGTTTTCCAATTTCTTTTACCTATTTTCCGTGCTACTTAGGGATTTAAGCCATGGTTTGGAGTTATTGATTTACACATAATTATGTGATATAATACAAAACATGGGTAACCTATACATAGTCGCAACTCCAATCGGGAATCTGGAAGACATAACTCTGCGGGCTATACGCATTCTTAAAGAGGCGGATTTAATTCTTTGCGAGGACACCAGACAAACCAAAAAGATTCTAACTAAATTTAATATTCAAAATAAAACAGAAAGTTTCCACGCGCACTCCCTAGGTAAGATAGAAAAAATTGCCGACTGGCTCCGGGAAGGGAAAAACATAGCGCTGGTATCGGACGCCGGGACCCCAGGCATATCGGACCCTGGGGTAGCTCTGATTTCAGAATTAAAAAAACAAATCGGCCCGAACCTGAAAGTAATTCCGGTTCCTGGGGCTTCGGCTCTTGTTGCGGCTCTCTCGGCTTCCGGGATGCCTACGGACGGGTTCCTATTTTTAGGATTTCTGCCTCATAAAAAAGGAAGACAAAGCGCGTACCAGGAAATTTTATCTTCCGAAAAGACAGTGGTTTTTTACGAGTCTCCCCACCGGATATCCAAAACCCTTTCCGGTTTGGCCGGCTTAGAACCCGCCCGCAAGGCTGCGGTTGCCCGCGAACTCACCAAGATCTATGAAGAAATCCGGACCGGGAATCTCCGGGAACTTTCGGAACATTACGGCAAGCCCGGGAAAGCCCGTGGGGAATTTACGGTTATAATATCCCGCCAGCAGAAGAAATAGCTCTTAATCGTATTGACGGGTATAATCGATGGATGCGTAAACACCTAGTCTTGATTTTAGGAGTTATGTTCCCAGTGGTCGCGCTGCTCACAGTCCCGAGTGCCTGGAAAACCCCGGCATTTTTGTTCCTAGGCGCACTCATAGCCATTATTGAATACCGGAGAATCTATCCTGGGAGAAAGCGTGTTGTTTCCAGGCGCGGGAGGGCTGAGATGCCGGACGCACTTAAAATCCGCGTAGAAAGTGTCCCAGAAAATGCACCCGAAACAGAAAAAAGTTAGGAACCTTCGTAAACTCATCCCGCTCGGACTGTTTTTATTGCTGGTTTTGGGGGCCGGTTTTTTGCTTTACACCAAAACCAAGACCCTCGGTTCCGTAGTTTATATAAGCGAGAAAAAAGAGGAGGAGGTAAAACCTGTTGCCAAACATCTGCCGGTACCGGTACCTCTTAAAGCCATCTACATGAGCCAGTGCGTTGTCGGCACCCCAACTTTCCGAGAATCCCTAGTTAAATTTATAGACGAAACGGATTTGAACGCCGTGGTTATAGACATTAAGGACTACACGGGAAGTATTTCTTTTCCGACCATAGACCCGATGTTCGCCGCGGCTTCTCTTAAGGCCTGCGGGGCAAGAGACATGAAAGAATTTCTGGCGACTCTCCACGACAAAGGAATTTACATTATAGGGCGGATTACTGTCTTCCAGTCACCTCTTCAAATAAAAGAGCACCCGGAATGGGCGGTCAGAAAAAAGAGCGACCCGGAAGTCGCCTGGAAAGACTACAAAGGACTGTCTTTTATTGATGCCGGGGCCAAACCATATTGGGACTATGTGGTGACTCTTTCCAAAGAATCTTATGAAATAGGTTTTGACGAGCTTAATTACGATTATGTGCGCTATCCGTCCGACGGACCCATGAGTGAAGTTAATCCGATTTGGAGCAAGGGGGTAAGTAAAGAGGCGATGCTGGAAGAATTTTTCGGCTATCTTTCGGAGAGAGTACGGCCGATGGGTGCGGTTATGTCCGCGGACCTATTTGGTATGACCACCACCAATTTTGACGACTTGAATATTGGACAGGTGATGGAGCGCGCTCTGCCACACTTTGATTACATTTATCCGATGGTTTATCCCTCTCACTACCCGAAATCTTTTCTCGGTCTTGGCAACCCGAATAATGATCCGTACAAAGTGGTCAACTATTCCATGACCGAGGCGGTTAAGAGACTGCTCGCGACCTCAACCAGAATAGCCGTTATCGGTTACCCTATGATTGCTTCCAGTAGCCCGGCTATGTATGAAAAACCTGTCTTTGACCGGAATAAACTTAGGCCGTGGCTTCAGGATTTTGATTACGGCAAAGATTACACGCTTGAGGACATAAGAGCCCAAATAAAAGCGTCTGAAGACGCCGGACTACACTCCTGGCTTTTTTGGGACCCAGCCAATAAATACCTAAGTCTAAAGCAGTTTTTATCCGAGCAGACCACAATACCCGAGGAAAGGTAGTTTTGTGCTAAAATAGGCCGATAATGGCGATTTTTAGGGTTTTGTGGATTTTAATCGTAATCCTCTCAAGACCTTAGCACCACCTCAAGTGGTGTTGCTTGTAATGAAAGGTGTATTCTTTCTTGATTGTAGTATGGCAAGTATTTCTTCAGGCGACAATTGATGATTTTTGTATTTCTCTCCACTTTGTCCAAACATTCTTCTTGTAAGGTTCGGTTGAATCTCTCAATGTGAGCATTGTCATTTGGTTTACCGATTCTGGTAAAGCGGTGTGTCCTTTTAATCTTGTATTGAAAATACCGAGAGAATTCTGGCCCATGATCTGTTTGAATCATATCGAATCTAAAGGGCGCTTTGGTCTGCGCTTCTTCTAGAAACTTAAATGACACTCCCGCTCTAATTTTTGATACTGCTTTAGCAAAAACCCAACGGCTATGCACATCGATGAGCGTGTAGATATACATTCTCTTTTTCTCCCCAATCATTAAGTGAATTGTGTCTAGTTCCACTAAATCTCCCTCTTTAGCCACTTCTGGACGCTCTACCGGAGGGTGGTATCTTCTGTAAGGGTTTCTTTTCTTCAAACAGCGGCTACGATCAAGGATACGGTGAACCGTACTTTTGCCGACAAATATTCCTTCCCTTTGCAACTGTAAGTGGATGGCTTCTGTGCAACGCTTAGTTTTGTACCTAAGCTCAAGAATTCTTTTTCTAATCGTTTCATCAATTCGATACGGACTCCTCTTTGGCCTACTACTTTTTGTTGGTATGTAACAATCACCAATTCTTTCAGCTCTTCTGACCCACCTCATTACTGCCGTATGGTGAAATCCAATATATCGACCGATCTTTCTGGCGCTCCACCCCTTGGTATGTAGACGAACGGCATCACGACGAATACGCGGCAACTGTTTGTTAAGTGTGTACATATGACCTGGATGTTAATCCATCAAAGTGGTGCCAAGGTGGTGGAGGATTACGTTTAATTTGACAAAAACACAAAGTAAGCGTATACTTTCAGGAGTAAAAAGAACCA
>ERZ1292623.4330-Hain-H51-01um-R1-4330-length-11672-cov-17_pt1 | contig 11672 bp, 13 predicted proteins | sample MGYA00564398_ERZ1292623 | MGnify/ENA primary metagenome ERZ1292623 (study PRJEB36523, sample SAMEA6512633) | groundwater metagenome | collected 2019-01-07 | study: AquaDiva: Metagenomics assemblies of 32 groundwater samples | reverse complement strand
AAAAAAATTATGGCTATTGATATTTTATTGTTCGTTTTCATTCCAGTTTTCCGATAGCGAAATTTATCCTCCGCGCGCCTTCTTCTTGGCCGATTATCTCAAGAATATCGGCAGGACCCGGCGAAGCCTCTCGGCCCGAAAGCGCAGCTCGAAGAGGCCATAACACCTCGCCTCGTCCCCTTTTGTCGGCCACAGTCATCACGTATTTCTCGATAGTTTCCTTTTTGAAATCTCCCGCCGGTATTTTAGAAATCACATCTAAAGTGAAGCGCAGATTATCGAGAATAGCCGCTTCCGGCGTTTCTTTCCAAATCAGAATGTTTTTGGGATAATCCGGCAATTCGAAAAATATGACGGCTAATTCTTTGAAGTCCGAAAGTTTTTTCATCCGACCTCTGTCCACCTCGGCGATTTTGGCGAGCATTTCTTTCTTCTTCACCCATTCTTTCGGAATAAAATCCTTGAGCGCCTCCGCGAGCTCTTCCGGAGGCAAAATCTTCAAATACTGTCCGTTCAGCCAATCCAATTTTTCCGGATTGAAAATCGCGCCGGCTTTCTGAACCCGTTTCAGGCCGAATTCGGCGATAATTTCCTCGCGGCTCAATACTTCGCGGTCGTTCTCCGGATGCCAGCCCAAAAGCGCCATAAAATTCATAACCGCCGGAGCGAGATAGCCCTTTGTTCGATATTCATTGAATGATGTTTCGAGATACCGCTTGGAGAGCTTTTTATGGTCGGGTCCCAATATCAAAGGCAGGTGCGCGTACTGCACTTTGGAAAAGCCCAATGCTTCCTGAATGGCAATCTGCTTCGGCGTGTTCGAGAGATGGTCTTCGCCCCGAATGACGTGCGTGATTTTCATCTCCTCGTCGTCCACCACCACCGCGAAATTATAGAGCGGGGTTTTCAAATCTTTCGCGATGACGATATCGCCGATGAGCGCGGTATCGAAAGAAACCTTTCCCCGAATGATGTCGGAGAAGGAAATTATCCCGTCGTCCATCCGAAAACGGATGACCGCCGACTCCTTTTTCGCCTGCGCCTCCGCCTCTTCAAGCGGAATACTCCGGCACCGCCCGCCGTACTTCGGAGACAGTCCCTGACTCATCTGGGCCTGACGCTCGTCTTCCAACTCCTCCGGCGTGCAGAAACACCAATAGGCCTTTTTTTCCGCGATCAATTTTTCGAGTTCTTTTTTATAGGCGGGAATCCGCTCGCTCTGGCGGAAAAAATCCTCGTCCCAATCCAAGCCGAGCCACTTCAGGCACTCCAGCATATCCTTTTCGTACTCCTTTTTGGAGCGTTCCTTGTCGGTATCTTCTATGCGCAAAAGGAACTGGCCGCCTTCATGGCGGGCAAAAAGCCAGTTAAATAGGGCTGTTCGGGCATTTCCCAGGGAAAACGGACCCGTCGGCGATGGGGCAAACCTGACTCTGATAGGCATATATCAATTATACGCCGTTTTTTGAAGCTTTTTAAGAGTGGCGAAGGATTTGGAATATTTCCGCCGAAATCATTTTCGCGGCGTCGGGGCGAGCGAATTTGCGGGCGGCGGCCGTCATCGCCGCATATTTGCCTTTGTCGCCCAGGATATTCTCGAGCTGGCTCAAAATAATATTCGGCGTCAGGTTCGCCTCTTCTATTACAATCGAAGCGCCGGCTTTCGCATACTCATAGGCATTCATTTTCTGGTGATTGTTCGCCGCTTCCTCGAGCGGAATGAGAATGGATGGTTTGCCGAAGGCGGCAATCTCGAAAATGGAACCCGAACCGGCCCGTGCGATTACCGCGTCGGCTTCGGAAAACGCTTCTTTCATTCCGTTCAAATCCAGAAAACCGGCGAACTTGTATCCGGCGTTTGCCGAAAACATTTTGGCTTCATCAACATTCTTCTCCCCCACCTGGTGGAAGATGCGGTATTTTTCGAGCAAAGCATCCAAATTGTCGAAAACAAAGCGGTTTATGCGCGCCGAACCCTGCGAACCGCCCCAAACGAAGACGAGCGGTTTTCCGCCCGAGTTCGGTTTACTCCCTCCCCCGACAAGCTCTTCCCGCGCGGGATTGCCGGAAACGAAGGTTTTATTTTTATCGAAATAATTCGCCGCCGCTTCAAATCCAATGCCGATTCTCTTCGCGAATTTAGCCGAAAGTTTGTTGGTCAATCCCGGAACGGAATCCGATTCGTGGATGATTATCGGAATCATATAGAAGCGCGCCGCGAGCACGACTGCGAGCGCTCCCGGACCGCCCTTCGAAAAAACCGCGTCCGGCATCAGGAAATAAAGCCGAAAGAGCGCCTGAAGAATACTCCAAAAGAATTTCGGAATATCGATAAAATTGGCCGGCGAAAAATAACGCCGAAGTTTGCTTCCTGCGATTCTATAGACCGGGATATCCCGATTCAAAAATTCTCCATTAAGCGAACTCTTCGACCCTATATAATATAACTCAACGTCCGCAAAATCCGTCTTCCGAATTTCTTCGGCGACCGCGATAAGCGGGAAAATATGCCCTCCAGTACCGCCTCCAGTTAAAAGTATTCTGAACATTAAATTAGAATTTAGAACTTAAAATTTAAAATTATCTTTTCATAGATATATTAACCATAAGGCCGCTCATGGTCAAAAAAACCGCAAGCGCCGTTCCGCCGTAGCTCACGAAAGGCAAAGGCACGCCGGTCAGAGGAATAAGCCCCGAGTTCGCTCCGATATGGACGAAAACCTGAAGCCCGATGATTGTCATAAACCCGATACCCAAAAGCCGGCCGAATGCATCGGACGCTCCCTTTGCAATCGCGAGGCCGCGCCAGACAAAAAGAAGGAAAAAGAAGATAAGCGCAATGGAGCCGATGAAGCCCAATTCCTCGGCAATGACCGCGAAAATGGAATCACCGATGGGTTCCGGCAGATAGTGCAATTTCGTCGTCGAGCGACCGTAGCCCACGCCCGTGAGACCGCCCGAGCCGATGGCGATAAGCGTTTGGTTTATCTGGTAAGTTTTGCCAAGCGGATCGGAAGCGGGATTCAAAAATCCCAAAACTCTTTCCATCCGATAAGGAGTAATAAAAAGAAGCGCGGCAACGGCAAAAAGAGTAATCGCTCCGACCGAAAAAAGGAATCTGATTTTCGCGCCGGCCGTAAAATACATCGCGAGCACAGCTCCAAGAATCAAAACCGCAATCGTAGTCGAAGGCTGAAGAATAAGCGGCATAAGCACGCCGGCCGAAAGAATCATGAACGGAATAAAACCTTCTCTCAGATTCTTGCCTCGGCTTTGGCTTTTGCCGATCCAAGCCGCCATATATATCAAGAAAGTAATTTTCACGAGTTCGCCCGGCTGGAAACCCACACCGCCGATCGAAAGCCATCGTTCCGAACCATAAGCTTTGAATCCGAGCGGCGTGAAAACGAGAAGCAGGAGAATGACGCTTCCCGCAAGAAACCATATCCCCCACTTCTTCCAATTTTGGTAATTTATGAAAAACGCGGCAAAAAATCCGACTAGTCCCGGTAAAATACCGAAAAGGATTTGATGTTTCAAATAATAATAGCTGTCGCCGAACCTGGCTTTCGAAAGGTCGGAGGAGGCGCTCGTGAGCATCACAAGACCGAAGATGACGAGCACGATGAAAAAAGCAATGAAGGAATAATCGGGACTCGAACTTTTTTTTAAGTTTCGAAACATCTTTTATGGGGCGGCTTTCACGATTGCACCGGCCTTTTTCTTCAAAAGCATTCCGTTCTCCATCGCGATAACGCCGTTTACCAACACCGTTTTCGATTTCCAATTTTCCCAAATCACCGCGTCCGCCCAATAATTTTCCTTTATCATCCCGCGTTTCAATATGCCGTATTTCGCGGCCGGAAGGCCGGTGAGCTTCGCTACCGCTTTCTCGACCGGCAACTTACCGCTCTTTTCGGCCCAGGAAAAAAATTCACCCGCGCCCGCTTCTCCGCCGAAATGATGATAGCTTAAAGTAACGAATGAACGCTGGCTCGCAAGAAAATCTTCAAGAACCGCCTTATCGCCCCAAAAACAGAATATTTTTCCTTCAAGCCCTATAAGAGCCATTAATTTCAAAATAGCGCGCGCCTTCGTGAGGCCGTGGTTCCGGGCAAAATCGTCGAGCGACTTGCCTTCGAGGAATTTTAAAGCCGGTGGTGCGAAAGCAATTATTGCTCCGTCAATTTTTATTTTCTGGAGATGCTTCAATACCCTGTCTTTGACGGTTTTTTCTTTGAGCGAGTTTCTCGTTTCTTCGAAATCGGCCGTCCTCAACCAATCGGGAAGAAAAGAATAAAGCGGGACAGATACCGTAGGATGGGGGAAAATATCGAAATTAATATGGCTTTTGGAAGCTTCTTTTTCTAAAAGAGCGAGCGCTGAACGGTAATTTTCCGAAAAGCCGCGCAGGGGCTGGAAATGGCTTATCTCGACGTTTGCGCCCGCGGTTTTGGAAATATTGATTATTTCCCGAAGCGATTCCAATATATTTTCGCTGTCCCGACGCAGATGAGCCGCGAAAACTTTTTTCATTTTCGCCGATTCTCTGGCAATTTCGATAAGTTCATTCACGGGTATGCCCCGGCCGGCCGGCGAAGACAAATCCAACGAGACTCCCAAAGCGCCCTCCCGGAGAGTCCGGCTGACGGCATTTTTTGCACTCTCCGCTTCTCCTTGATTCAAATCCCGACCGATTCCTTTCGTGAAAAATCGGCGGATATCTTCATAACCGGCGAGCGCCCCAAAATTGACGCCCGCTCCCCGCTTTTCCAAAAAAAACAGTGTTTCCCCCAACGGCCTTCCGAATAAACCTTCAACGGAACCGATTACGGTCGTAATGCCGTGTTTCAGAATGCTTTCCTGGAAGGGTTCGGCGAAGATTCCCGAATGGTGTTCGGCCTCGAAATTCACGTCAACGAGGCCCGGCGTCACGATGGCTCCCGTAGCATCCAGAAAAATATCGGCCGTTTCCTTCTTGAAAGAACCCAATCGGGCAACACACCCGTTCCGAACGAGAACATCGGTCTTGAGCGGCGCTCCGCCCGAGCCATCGTAAACCAAACCGTTTTTTATCAGAATTGTTTTCATCGTTTACCAGGCAGTGAAAATGCGATTGCAAATCGTGATTAAATCAGCAATCATTTTCTTTGTTTTTTTAACCTTTTATCTAATGTCATATAATATATCTGTATCGCATTTCTACTGCCTGGCTAGACAAATCTCGAAAGGAAAAATAGGACTAATCCGAAAATCGCCGTTATCGCGCTCATAATCCAGAAACGCATTGTAATCTGGCTCTCGGGCCAGCCCAGCGCCTCAAAATGGTGATGAATCGGCGTCGAAAGGAATATTTTTTTCTTCCGGAATTTTTTGCTCGCTACCTGAATAATAACCGAAGCGGATTCAACCGCCAAAATAAATCCGAAGAAAGGCAGAAGGAGCGAGGTATCGGTAAGCATCGCCGTCACGCCCAAAGTAATGCCCAAAGACATCGAGCCCGTATCCCCCATAAAAAATTTCGCCGGATAAATATTAAACCAAAGGAAAGCTAAAAGCGCCCCCAAGATTGAAGCGCTCATCACCGACAAATCATAACGATGAAGGACGAAGCTCACGACGACCATAGCCATAAAAGAAAAGAGCATCACACCGCCCAAGAGGCCGTCCAAGCCATCCGTTTCGTTCGCCGAAAAAGCGGTCGCGACGATAACGAATATATAGAAAGGAATATACCATAAGCCCAAATCCACCGTGCCCACGAAAGGAATGAAAAGCGTGTGCCAATCAAGGCGGAAATAAAACCACCAAGAACCCAAGGCCGCCACGGCTCCATAAAGCAGAAGCTTGTGCTTCATTCTTAATCCGCCGCCGTGAGGGCCGATTTTCAGGATTCCGAGCATATCGTCCGCGAGACCGACTAAAGCCGCGAGAAAAAGCGCCGCGAGAGGCAGGTAGGTTTCGGCCCGATTCACGAAATTAAAATATTCGAAGAAGCCGTCGAAGATGTTTCCCAAAACGAAAAAAACAAGGGCAATCGAAAGAACGGTCGCCCAAATAATAATGCCACCCATCGTGGGCGTATTGGATTTATTTTTGTGGAATTGATAAAAAACCGGCGCGCTCGCCTCATCGCGGATATTCACTTTCCGCAAATTGAACTTCTCGAGAAATCGAAAGACGAGGGGCGTGAGGATTAGCGCCACCGTGAAGGAAAGAGCGAAAATTATGAGAACGCGGACCGCGGCGAAAACTTCCATTTAGATATTATACCTTAAAATTCGTACGCTCGGGCTATCCAGCCGAACAATTCGTCGGTCTCTTTGAACCGGTCTTTGCTTCCCAAAAGCACTACCGCCACCCGGCGACCATTCATCGAAAGAATAGCCACCAGATTCTGCCGGGCGAGAGGCGAAGTGCCCGTCTTTCCTCCCAGAAAATCGAGCCGACTCGAAAGCGGGTCGATATTCGGCACGGTATGGCTCCGGTCGGAATTAGCCGGCTGAACGAGAAGGTTCGGAAGCCTGGTATAATTCAGAATATCCGGCTCCTTTTCCAGAATATAATTCAAAAGAGCGAGCATATCGCTTGCCGTCCCCTGATTCAGATCATTCAAACCCGAAGCGTCGTAAACCACGGTCTGGGTAAGCCCGATTTCGCGAGCCTTCGCCATCATCATCTTCACAAAATCGTCGTGACCGATATGATATTCAAAAGCCGCCGCCGCGCGGTTCGACGAAGCGATGAGCATTATTTTCAAAAGGTCGCGGGCGGCATATGTTTCGCCCGGCCGCAAATCCCCCGCCTCGCCTTCCGTCGCCGATACATCCTGGGAGATGATTATCTTTTCGTTCAAATCCATTTTTTCCATCACCACCACGGCGGTCAGAAGCTTGGTCAGGGATGCCAAGGGCCACGTCTTGAAACTGCCGGATTTGAAAAAAGGAAAACTATCGTCGAGCGATTGGACGATTGCGGCTTCGGCCGAAAGTTCCGGGTCAAGCACTTTCCAATTCCTTACCGGCACTTTCTTCGAATTATTTTCCCAGTTGGAGAGCGCAGTCTTTTCCGGCGCGTTTTCCGCGGCGGGTTTTTTGCTTTCCGTTCGGCCGGAACGGACAAGGCCGATGACGAGCGCCGAGGCCAAAACCAAGAGCGTTAAAAAAATAATCTTCCACTTCATGAAATCAAACGGGATTTTCCTTATTTTCCGTTTCAAAACTCGTCAGGATATTCTTGTATTTTTCGAACTCCGGCAATTCTTCGATTTTTCCCAATCCCAAATGCTTCAAAAAATCGAAGCTCACTTTGTATTCGAAAGCGTTCTTTCTCGCTTCCTGGAAATGGCGCGTCACGAGTCCGCGCACCAAAAGCGCCCTTAGAATAAAACTGGAATTCACGCCACGGATATAATCCACCGTAGAGCGCGCCACAGGCCCGAGATAAGCGATAATGGAAAGCGTTTCCAAAGCCGCGGGCGTCAACTCTTCCTTGAATTCTTCCTGAACGAGCTTCTGGCCGAGCCAAGCCAAATCCGGCTTCGTCGCCAGCTGAAAAAGATCACCGTGCCTTACAAGCATAAAACCGCTCTTTTCATCCGAATTCAGTTTCGAATCCAATTCATTTATCAGAATACCGCATTCCCCTTCTTTTATCCCTAATAATTTTGAAATCTTTTTCGCATCCAGCGGCTCGCCATAATAAAAAAGCAAAGCCTCAAGGGCAGCAACGGTATTGTTGTTTCTTTCCATGTTTATTGGATATTTTAAGCCTCCTTTGGTTTCCGCGCAATCGTAATTTCATCGAATTGAGCTTCCTGATCCGCCGATATGAGCTGGTCCCTTATGAGATGGAGAATGGCGAGAAAAAGCACAATAAGCTCGCTCCTTCCTTTTCCTTCATGCATTTTTTTGAAACCGATGGGAATTTCCGTGAGCCGCCTGAAAATTTCCTCGATTTTCTGCTTCAAGTGGATTATTTCGTTCTTCACTTTCACGATGGGCTTCAGGAATTTTTCGAGTTTGCCAACCACCCCGGCCGCCGCCTTCGCGAGCGTTTCTCCTGTCGCGGATTTGGGCGGATAGAACGTCGCTTCTTTCGTCATCAGGTATTCGCGCGAAAACATCTGGGGCGAAACGCGCCACAATCCTTTAATGTGGACTTGGGCTTTCTTGAATTCCTGGTAAATCTTGAGCCGGCCTTCCAGACCCCTTATATCCAGCTCTTCCTCCTCCGTAAGCGGGAGCGAGGGCAAAAGCACTTTGGATTTTATTAAAATGAGTTTCGAGGCCACCACCAGAAAATCGGCAAGGATGGAATGGCTCGCGCCGGCTTCCTCCAACTTCTTCAGATAATCGAAAAAACCGCCGGTCACTTCCGCCAGGCTCACGACCGTGATTTCCATCTTCTTCTCCTCAATCAGTTCCAAGAGCTTCTGAAGCGGCCCCTGATACTGCTCCAAATTCAATTCATAGCTCATTTAACTAAATAATAGAACATTTTATGGATAATAAAACCTCTCTCAAATAAAACCAAATCTCGCCAGACATCACCCATGTCTAATAACCATCACATCTCCATCCTGCACCACATAATCCTTCCCCTCGAGCCGGAGCCAGCCTTTCTGTTTCGCCGCACTCCAAGCATTAGCTTGTCCTGAGCTAGTCGAATGGACAGCCGCTTCCAATAATTTATCGGTCGAGATGACCTCCGCCCGGATGAACTTATTCTCGAAGTCCGTGTGAATGACGCCCGCCGCCTGCGGCGCCTTTGAACCGCGCTCGATTGTCCAAGCCCGCGTCTCGTCCTCCCCCGTCGTGAAGAAGCTCATCAAATTCAATATTTTGTAGGCCTCAAGGATAAGATCGGGAATCAACACGACTGAATTCAAATCAGAGATTATGAAATCAAAACCCATTCCGGCAATTTTCTTCTTCAGTTCCTCGCTTGCCTCTTCCGACTTGCCGTTCAATAAAAAGAGTTGCGGCTTGGCCGTCAGAAGCTGAAGCTCTTTCATAACCGGCTCTCCTTTAAACTCCGATGCCAAATTCCCACTCTCCAATCTTTTTCTCACTTCGTTCAGAACGGTGAGATTTTTATTTGCCGTTTTATCTCCGCCCCGTGCTTCAGCTTCAAGTGAGTGTAGGCGTTTCGTCACGGTCTCCAAATCCTTAAAAACCAGCTCCATCTCGATAATATCTATGTCGCGAATCGGGTCCACGCCGCCTTCCACGTGAATAATGTCGCCCTGGCCGAAACATCGCACCAAATGGAGAATCGCCTGCACATTCCGGATATTCGCCAAAAATTGATTGCCCAATCCTTCGCCCTGGTTCGCGCCTTTTACAAGCCCCGCGATATCGTAGAATTCTACGACCGCCGGAACGGTTTTTTTGGAAGCACTTAATTTCGTGAGCTTCTCCACCCGTTCGTCGGGCACGACGACCACGCCCACATTCGGGTCAATAGTAGCGAAGGGATAGTTCGCAATTGTGATTTCCTGCTTCGTGAGAATTTTGAATAAGGTGCTCTTGCCGACATTCGGAAGCCCCACTATACCAATTGACAGTCTCATATAATTTTTGTTATCGTATTTTCAGTACAATACAACTAAATAATACATTAATCAGGAACACTTTTCCAAAGGAGGAGAAATGAAAAAAGTACATGTCTGTATTGGGTGCGGCGTTCATGAGAACGGCGAAACCAGCAATATGAACAAAGAGATGGTGGACCTCGCCCTGCTTCAAAATCCGGCGAAAATCATTCTCTGCGGCGGAAATAAAAATCTGAATAGCGTAACTGAAGCTGAATCGATGCTTCAGTATGCGCTTTATAAATACCCCGCTTTCAAAGACCGGTTCATTGTGGAAAACAAAAGCTATCGAACGCACAATAACGCCCTGGAAGTGATGGATATCGTTTCTATGAGATTCCCCGAATATAAAACGGTCGCAATCATAGATCATCCGCTCCATATCGAAAGAACGGCTCTGTCGTTTGAAGCGGTCTTTCGTGCCAAATACCGCTTCTGGAATTTCGAATTGGAGAAAATCCCTACTCGGGCGGTATACGATTCGTATGTCTACGGCCAAGAATATTGGGTATCGGAAAAAACTTTCCGGGAAAGGGAAAGAAAAATGAGTATTTTTTATAAAACTCTTCTTTTCAAGCCCTGGACCAGATTCGGACTGTCCATATTGGAGAAATACTGGCCTTCGGAAAAACAATAGAAAGGAGATGATTTTATGGAAATTGTTCTGGTGTTAATCCTGGTGGCAAACTTGGCGTACGGCTTCAGGAAAAATTGGATCTGGTACCAAAAAGAATTAGACCTACAGGAAGAAAAGTTAAAGGGGAGGGAGATGGAAATTCCCTGGATAAAAAGAAATATTTGGAGCTTTCTTATGGTGATTGTCCCGGTATTCGTTATTTTGTACGAAAACAGGACAAATTTCAGCCAGTGGGAATATGCCTCATTGGTTGGAAAATTCAAACATTCGAAAAAACCAAAGTTTATATAAAAATAGCGCAACGCTCTTAAATTCCGGAGCGTTGTTTTTTTTATTTCAAATAAAACCGGTAATGTTTCTTTGTCCATACCAGCCCGGCATAATCCACGCCGATGCGCGGGGATTTCTTTATTCGGGATGGCTTTATCTCAATTCCCCTACCTTCAATCCAAAGACCATTCTTTTTATCCGTTATTTTACCGTTAAACTTTTTATCGATATGAAAAAATTTCGTAACGCGCGCCGGACCATTTATCCCTTCTACGCCACGTATTAAAACCGCCGCGGGATATCCTTCTTTTCCCGTTACAATATTCAACATCCAATGCATTCCGTAGGTGAAGTAGATATACCAATGCCCGGCCGGTCCGAACATAACAACATTCCTCGGCATCATTCCGCGCGAGGCATGAGAAGCTTTATCTTTGAGTCCGTCATACGCCTCTACCTCCGTTATCATTGCGGAAATGATTTTTCCCCGCCATTTTCGAACGATATATTTTCCCAATAAATTTTTCGTCACCGCAAGCGTCGGCCGCTCGAAGAATTTTTCTTTCAAAATCATATGAAACGCTTGATTTCTTTCAGGACTTCCGCAGGAATCGGGTTGCGAGCCGGACTTTTCCCCGGATACCGCCACACGGTGATTATTTTTATTATTTTTTTCGTTTTGGAATTTGGCATTTGGAATTTGGAAATTGCTCGCCTCTTGGCGAGCTTATACATCGCCCAAATTTCGGTATAACGCTTCGAACCGGCCGGCTGCATCACCGCCACAGTATTCTCCACGATTCCCTCTTCCGTCCGCGCCGGAAAATGGATGATTCTTTTTATCCGCGATTCCGAAAGACCGTAGTATTTGAGCTTAAGCCGGGCGTGAACGGTCCAGAAATATTTATCACTCATTTTTCCTCCCGTATGTTCCCATCAAAACCGTCTGTTCGAGAATATGCCCCTTCATTGCTTCCTCCAATTCCGTCTTGCTCGAACCGGCCGCCAATTCCAGGAGCGAGTCCAGCGCGTAGACCTTGAACATATACCTATGTGGCGCTTTGCCCCGCGGCGGACACGGGCCGTAATATTTCAATTGTCCGGCGCTGTTCTTTCCCAGAACCGCCCCGAACGGAACATTGTCTTCGGAAACATACTGCGTTTTGGGGT
>ERZ1292623.4329-Hain-H51-01um-R1-4329-length-11674-cov-8_pt1 | contig 11674 bp, 14 predicted proteins | sample MGYA00564398_ERZ1292623 | MGnify/ENA primary metagenome ERZ1292623 (study PRJEB36523, sample SAMEA6512633) | groundwater metagenome | collected 2019-01-07 | study: AquaDiva: Metagenomics assemblies of 32 groundwater samples | reverse complement strand
TTGAGAGCGATTCCACGAATCTGCGTTCCGCTTCGGCATAAATAGTATCAAACGCCAGCGAGGACTTGCCCGATCCGGAGAGTCCGGTGATCACGACTAGGGCATTGCGCGGTATGTCCACATCCACACTTTTCAGATTGTGCGCCCGCGCCCCCCGCACGCGGATATGTCCCGTGTTCTCTCCAGATTCCGTGCGCTGTTTTCGTGCCATATGGAAAACAAGTATATCATCGCTGTCAAGAAAAAGACAGAGGCGGGGTGCGCCTCTGTTCTGATGACCTGTGTTACAGCAGGAAACTATACTTCTTCGCCCGGTATGCGTCCCAACAGCCATGTACGTAGTGCGCGCATTCGGGAGATAATCCACCGTTTCCGATCAGCTTTCTGCATATCCCGCAACACGTCTCCAGACATGGAGGGATCGTGTGTTCCTTCCGGAGTGAGTGATGCCCTTAGTCCGCAACCGGTGCATTCCCATATATCATCCCCGCAAAAACGAAGCCAAAGCTGGTACTTGGCGGTACACCGCAAAAGACACAAAGGATCTGTAGGAGTGGGATAATGGCCACCCTTATTAAGAATGTAGAGAAATATCCCCTTTCTTCCGAAAATGTCTCTTCCCGGCCGTAATGCGCGCTTGAACATATTAGGTCTCCTTATAGACACATGGTGGTAAGAGCGGCAAAAGAATGATACCATAATGCCGATTGAAATAGTGATTGTCAATTATGGTCAATCGTCCCAAGGCAATTCCCCATACGCCGGGCGTGTATCTTTTTAAAAAAGGATCCGCGCTCATGTACATCGGCAAAGCGCTTGATTTGCACAAGCGGCTTACTTCGTATTTTAGAAAAAGCGTCAGCGACAAGGTGGCGCGCCTGCGCGCGGAAGCGACTGCGGTGGAATGGAGCGAGACCGCATCGGAAATTGAGGCGCTGATACGCGAGGCGGAACTCATCCGGCGGTATGTGCCCAAATACAACGTGCTCATGCGCGACGACAAAAGCTATCTGTACGTCGCGACCACGCGCGAGCAATTTCCCCGCGTGGTCGCGGTGCGCAAAACCATGATTGCGGATGCGCGCTGGGCGCATGTCATCGGCCCGTTTATCAGTGGCTCTACGCTCTACGCGACGCTAAAACTTCTCCGGCGCATATTCCCCTACTGCACATGCCGTACACCGCACAAGCGTCCGTGTTGGAACGCGCAGATCGGGAGATGCCTTGGTTTTTGCTGTGGCAAAAACCAAACGCAAAACGCAAAGTCCAAAGCGCAAAGCGACGAATACGCTAAAAATATAAAAAATGTCGTCGCGGTGTTGAGCGGCAAACGGCGGGGACTTTCTTTGCGTTTGAAAAAAGAAATGCGCGAGGCGTCGCACAGCGAGCAGTACGAACGCGCGGCACTTCTGCGCGATCAGGCAGAACGGCTGGAGGACATTTTTCGGCATCGGCATACGCTCTCGTCTCTACGAAATAAAAAAGTCCGCGTCATTTGGCCGCGGATTGAGAAAATCATCCGCGAAACAACCGGCGCGGAGCGCAAAATCAGCCGCGTGGAAGGATATGATATTTCAAATATTTCCGGCACGTCTGCCACTGGCTCCATGGTCGTGTTTGTGGATGGGACGGCGGTGAAATCGGAATACCGGAAATTTAAGATCAAGACCGTGCATCAGCCGAGTGATGTAGATATGCACCGCGAGGTCATGCGGCGGCGGCTAGTACACCCCGAATGGCCGTATCCGGAGCTCATCGTCATTGACGGCGGCAAACCCCAGCTCAATGCGGTGCTGTCCATCATGCGCGAGGCGCGCATGAAAAACCACGCGCTCGGCATTACGCTTTCGGCACTCGCCAAACGCGAAGAGGAGCTCTATACTGAAAACGGGCGCGCGCCTGTGCGTCTTGATTCCCTGCCCCGTCCGGTCATGCATTTTTTCCAGCGCGTCCGCGATGAGTCACACCGGTTTGCAAAAAAGTACCATCATAAATTGCGCGAAATCTCGTACCGTGGACAAGCGCCAAAAATCAAAGCGCCGTGAGATAAAAAAGAAACGCCGCCGCTATCCCGTGAGCGGCCGCGGTATTTTCGTGATCGCGCGGATGAAAGGCGGTACATAAAACCCGTCCCGACGTACGTCGGGACGGGTTTTATTACATCCCCTCTCCTGCCAACTGCTTCATCAGATCTTTGCCTTTTTTGGAAAGGCCCTTGGGTGTCTCTATTTTTATCTGCACCAAGAGGTCGCCTCTGCCGTAGCCCGATGCGCGCCATGCGCCTTTGCCACGCACGCTCAATATGTCCCCCGACTGCGTGCCTTCGGGAACTTTCAGGCGAATGGGTCCGTCAATAGTAGACAGATCTACCGTATCGCCGAGAGCCGCCTGTGATATCTTGAGCGAGAGCTGGGTGATGATGTCATCACCCTGTCGCCGTCGCGCGGGATCGGGTATGACGCGGATTTCAATATATAAATCCCCCGCTGTCCTGCCGCCCGGAAGCGCGTCTCCTTTGCCGGTTATTTTCAGCACTTCCCCGTCGCGTATCCCGCGGGGGATAAATACTTCCAGCGTCTCGCGCTTTTCCAATACGCCCTTGCCCCTGCACTCAATGCAGGGTTGTTCAGGAATCTTGCCCGCACCGCGGCAGTCGGCACACGTGGCGACGGAGGTAAATGAGCCAAGAAATGTACGTTGGGTTTTTTGTACATGCCCCTTTCCTTCGCACGCGGGACACGTGCGCACCGCGGTATCGGGCTCGCCGCCCGAGCCATTGCAATGGCTACAGCGCGTCACCCGGCCGATCTCCAGTTCTTTTTTGGCGCCGACGATGGATTCATCAAATGATATTTCAATGCCGATCCGGATGTCGCGTCCCCGTTCCTGTGTCTGCTTGCGGCGTGAGCCGCCGAAAAAATCATCCACCATATCCGATAGGTCAAAATCGGCAAATCCTCGTGCGTCAAACCCTTCGCCGAAGTCCACGCGAAACCCGCCAGGCCATCCAGAGCCGCCGCCGGCTCCTGCCCGCGGGTCGCCGCCTTCAAATACCTGCCCGAACTGGTCGTACTGGGTGCGCTTGCGCTCATCCGAAAGAATCTGGTATGCCTCATTGATCTCTTTGAAACGCTTTTCATCCCCTCCCTTGTCGGGATGGAATTTATGCGCCAGAGAACGATAGGCCTTTTTCACCTCCTCTTTGGTGGCGTTGCGAGCAAGTCCCAATAATTTGTAATAATCCTTGGTTGCCATGGGTTTATGAGTTTATAGCGTGAGGCGCTCCACATCAATCTGGCGACGCTCGCTTTTGACTATTGTAGCCATCCGCAGGACGTACAGCAAGAGCGCTGAGACGGCAACACTCGCCAGGGAGAGCGGGAATGTAAACGCCTTGAATGCAAAGAAAAATGCCAGCGCGGAGATAAGGGGGAGGAATTGGACAAACGGCCCAAGCGCCAGCTCCAGACGCTCAATAACCGCGCGATGCATGACATCACCCACGCGCTCGGATCCCGTCAGCGTAATGCCGTATTGCTTTGCAAACGCGTCGCGCTGGTGAGCCAATAGTTCCGTCAGCCCCTGCTCACTGGTTTTGGACAAGACCACACCACTTTTTTTCAGTTCCTGCCGAATGCCTGCAGTCAGCAGTTCATCTACGGTCATGTCCGCCCGTATCTCGGGCAGGCCCGTGCTTGCTTTGAGCGGTTCGGCAAGCACGCGGATAACGATATCCGTGACCGTCTTCGGTACCAACACCGCCGTGGCTTTTTGTCGGTCAGCCATCTGTATGGTCTGAAAATAAAACCAGGAGGCGATGATACTCGCGACCGTGAAGAAAATGGGCAGTCCTGCTTTGGCGATCTTTGGCGTGCTGAATCCAAGAGAGAGCATGTGCTCACGGTGCATTCGGCGTACTGCAAAGAGGGCCAGGAGCCCCGTAACAGGTACGAAGACGAGCATGGGTGACGACCCGAGGAGTACTGTCTGCCAGTTTCCGGCGAGAAAAAATGCGGGCATGACCGTGAGAAGTGCCACGGCATTGCGCAGTCCCCCGTGGGTAATGAGGGCAGAGCTGATAAAAAACAAAGACCCTGCGAGCATGAGCGCTACGGCTGGTGCGGCAAACGATGTTGCGTTGTTCAGCACACCCGACTGGAACAACGGCATGGCCTCCTGCCACAGCCAGAAAGCGAAAAAGCCAATCACAACCGTGACCAGTGACAGCAGAAGTTCTTTTGTTGCTATCGTTTTTATCATTGGCACTGTATCTATACGCTTACCCATCCATCCTACCGCAGGTTGGGCACGTAAGCCAATAGAAAAGCGACAGCCGGTGGGCTGTCGCTGGATACGGCGTGAAATATGATATTTGCGCTATCCAAAATATACCGCTATGTCACATTTTGTTTCCTGTCTTTCTTCTTCTCATCGGCTCTTTTGAGCCATGGAAGAATTATACAGTCACCTACGATCACTATAATGAGATAAAGAACACCAGATCCGACAAGCATACAGTAGGCAATGACATCATCAGGCGTGAGACGCATACTAGCCCTTTCTGTCTTATGGGCTCTCTGTTTGGAACCATCCGAGATATTGCCGCATACGGCGAATTCTCGGCCATACGATCAAAATGGTAGCAACCACGGTGAAGAGTATACCTCCCCACCACACCACGATACTATCTCTTGTCACGTCTCTTCCTACGAGAATAGCAGCAGAAGAGGATACACCTATGATGAGAAATAATGCGGCGGTGCGATATCCTAACCCCATGATTCTTTCGCGGCTGATTGCCTCGCGGCCCGACCAGTCATTTGGCATGTGCTTGGTGATGTCCGCGAGATACGCCTCCAACTGTCGTATGACGTTCTCATGATTTAGGAGTATCATTGCGACTGCCGCGGCCATATACGGGATTACGAGTGCCAGCTGGCGGAACTCCTGACTGCCAAATGCAACTGCAATCAATGTAGCGGCGGCAGCGATATATCCAATAAGAATGTTCTCGCGTGCTGCAATGCGTATGGTCATTTGCTGGTTTGCTGCCTCATAGCGTGGACCCCAGTAAATGTTGTCAACTCGGTATCGCTCCTCGCGTTGGCCAACCGATTCTGCCACAGGACATCTCCTTTCTTTGTCGCAAATAAAATGTGAGTGAGCCAAGAACAAAATAGCACGTTTCGTGCTATTTTGCAAGTGCGGAGGATGGTTGGTCAGAGGTTTATGTAAATACTTCGCGCTGAGGCGCTTTTCTAGCGCTTTTGCCACTGGGGAGCGCGGCGGGCTTTTTTGAGGCCGAACTTTTTGCGTTCTTTCATGCGGGGATCGCGCTTGAGATATCCTGCGCGCTTGAGACGCTTGCGGAAATCAGCGTTGAACTTGATGAGCGAGCGGGCAAGGCCGTGACGGACGGCTTCGGCCTGCGCATGAATACCGCCGCCGGATACCATGACAGAAATGCGGAACCGCTCCCACAGCTTCATCTTTTTCAGCGCGTCCTCAACAATTTTCTGCAGTTCCAGCGCGGGGAAGTACTGGCCGTAGGGCTTGGTGTTTACGGTAAATGCTCCCGGACGGGTGTACACCCGTACACGGGCAATGGCCGTCTTGCGACGCCCCACGGATTCAAAATAACGCTCGGGGCGGCGCGCTGCGGCTTCAACTTTTTCCGCATCCGCGGCATCGGTGCTGTCTATGGTGTCTACTGCTGTGGGTGGGGTGGCGGATATCACCGGCTCCTGTTCGGGAGCTGATTCCTCCTTTGTCGTACGGCGCACTGGACGTTTTTTGATGGTTTCTGGCATACAATGGTATCAGGACTGTTCTTTGATCAGCGTAAGATTTTTCATCATGCGGGGACGCAGGCGGTTCTTGGGCAACATGCCGTTTACCGCGTGCCTCAGCACCAGTCGTGAATCGCGTTTCTGGAGGCGCTCCAGGGTTTCTTCTTTCAATCCGCCCGGGTATCCACTATGGTGGCGGTACATTTTCTGCTCTCCTTTCCGGCCGGTCGTGCGCATGCGGTTGGTATTGTAGACCGTGACGCGGTTGTGGCTTTCGCGTGCAGGATCAAAACTTGGATCTTTTTTCCCCTGCAGCAGGTCTGCCACTTCAGTGGCGAGGCGTCCCACTATCTTGTCTTCTGCGTCAATCGTGTAATCCATAACCGTTATTTCACCAGTTCCAGGATGGCGATTCGTGCGCTGTCACTCTTGCGCGCGCCCATCTTTATGATGCGGGTATAGCCGCCCGGGCGTCCGACCAGTTCTCCTGCCCGCTGTATCGCGTACTTTGTCGTAGCGGTCGAAGACAGAGACACCAAAAGCCGCCGGTTGGCGAGGGTGGGTGATTTGGCGCGGGTCAAGACTTTCTCCACATACGGACGCAATGCTTTTGCTTTGGCCTCGGTGGTTTCAATCCTGCCGTGCATGAAAAAAGAAGCGGCCATGGTTTTAAAAAGCGCCCGTCGCTGGCCGGTTTCCCTTCCAAACTTTTTTCCTTTTTTGAGATGGCGCATATCAACGGAAGGTTCCAAATTCCAAATCCCAAATTTCAAATAAATTCCAAATGCCAATATTCAAATTCCAAACGAGTGTTTTTGTGATTGGTGTTTTGGTCATCGGAGTTTATTTGGGATTTGGCGCTTGGTGCTTGGAATTTATGGTTTGAGGGTGATGCCGAAATTGCCAAGCGCTTTCTTGATTTCCTGGATGCCTTTTTCTCCGATGCCTTCAATGTCGCCGAGCGATGACGTGCGCTTGCGGGCAAGCCCCCCCACGGTTTTGACGCCTGCTTCGCGCAGGGCATTGAGTGTCCGGCTGGACAGCTTCAAGTCATCAAGTTTCGTCTTGAGCGCATCATCATCGGCATTTTCTTTTTCATCTCCCTCCTCATCGGCTGTTTGAGGAGCAGTACCCATGTCCTCGCGCTCTGATGCCCGTGCGGCAAATCCTTCGCGGATCGCCGAAAACTGTTCCGTGAGAATGCCCGCCGCAAACATAAACGCCTCTTTCGGCTCCAGGGAGCCATCGGTTTCAATGGTGAGCAGGAGGCGGTTGTAGTCCGTGCGGTCGCCCACGCGCATATTTTCTACCTCATAATTTACATGACGTACGGGTGAAAATGCCGCATCCAAGGCAATGCTTCCCACGTCCACTTTTTCTTTGGAGCGCGATTCCACGGGTACATAGCCCAATCCCGATTCTACGACCGCCTCAATGTGCAGTTTGGTCTTTTTTGCGGTAATAGTGGCAATGTGCAGATCGGGACTGACCAGTTCCACCTGGGACGGCATTTTAAAATCCTTGCCCGTCACTTCCTGCTCGCCGGTTGCGGACAGGGTGATGGTAAACGGCCCGTCCTCATGGAGACGGAAACGCATCTGTTTCAGGTTGAGCGTGAGGTCGGTTACGTCTTCCATGACGCCCTCAATGGTTGAAAATTCATGCCCTACGCCTTCTATTTTTACCAGCGTAATGGCACTGCCCTTGAGCGAGGACAGCAAAATGCGGCGCATGCTGTTGCCAAAGGTATGCCCGTAACCCGGGTACAAGCCCTCAATCTCAATGACGGCGCGATTGCCTTCATCGCGGATCACGTTGGGCTTTTGCGGAAGAGGAATCATATGTACAATGTCAAATGTCAAAATCCAAATGACAAAATCAACGACGGAAGCCCAAAATCCAGAACGCTTCTAAGGTCTTTGGATTTTGGATTTGATTTGACATTTGGGCTTTGAACTTTGGATTTATCGTGAGTAAAACTCTTTAATTTTTACGACATCAAAATTATGACCCAGCTCGTCCGGCTCCGGCATGCCGGCAAGGGTACCCTCGCTACTGGCGGCATCTATGGTAAGCCACCGGGGCAACGCGCTGTGTCGCTGTTGGTTTTCGCCTCCCTGGGATGCAAGACGCGCTTTTTGCGCGCGTTCTGTCAGGGCTATTTTTTCTCCTACGCGCACGGCATATGATGGTACAGAAACGCCGCGGCCGTTTACGGCAATATGGCCGTGGCCGATGAGCTGGCGGGCGGATCTGCGGGACGGCGCCAAACCCAGGCGCCAGATCACGACATCAAGACGCCGCTCAACCATGCGCAGAAAATTCGCACTGAACAGTCCTGTCTCGTGCGATGCACGACCAACATACCGCTTTACTTCAGTATCGTCAAGGCCGTAGAAAAAACGCATCTTCTGCTTTTCACGCAGGAGTTCGCCGTATTCGGATGGTCCCCGTCCGCGCGGGCGCTTGCTCCCCTTGGGTCCCGGCGGAAACGCGCGGCGGGCGCATGCGCATTTTGGCCCAAGACAACGATCCCCTTTCAAAAAGAGTTTTTCACCGAGGCGGCGTTCTACCTTTTCCAGTACATGAGGCATGGCGATGTTTAAATATTTAAATGTTTAAACCCGTCGTACCTTGGCGGCTCGCGGACCGTTATGCGGGAGGGGTGTTATGTCTTTTATGCCCGTGATGTTCAGCCCGTGGTTGGCCAGTGCCCGTACTGCGGAATCGCGTCCCGACCCCACACCCGATACGCGGACGTTTATACTCATCAGTCCCGCGCGTTTGGCTTTGTCCGCCACGATTTCAGCTACCCGTGCGGCGGCGTACGGCGTGGCTTTCTTGGTGCCGGAAAATCCGACTGAACCCGATGAAGACCATGCCAGTACGTTTCCTTTGGTATCGCTGATGGTAATGATGGTATTATTATATGTCGCCTGGATATGGGCAGTACCCGCAGTCACGCGGTACAGCGAATCGGCCGCAGGTGACTTGGTGCGGGTCTCGCTTTCTCCTTCGGGGGCAGGGGCTCCTTTTGAAATAATTCGTTTCTTTCCCATATGCGCTTAAATTCCAAATTCCAAATCCCAAATTTCAAATAAATTCCAAATGCCAATATTCAAATTCCAAACGAGTGTTTTGGTGATTGGTGTTTTGGTCATTGGAGTTTATTTGGGATTTGGCGCTTGGTGCTTGGGGTTTTTATGTTGGTGATGTTGCTGATTTCCTGCCCGACCCCATGGTCTTGCGTACGTTGCCGCGGCGGGTGCGGGAATTGGTCTTGGTCCGCTGGCCGCGTACCGGCAGGCCGCGCATGTGCCGCAGGCCACGATACGCATTCAATTCCCGCAGACGCTTGATGTTGGCCGCGACTTCACGGCGCAGGTCTCCCTCAATCTTATACGATTTCTCCACGATCTCGCGGAGCCGCCCTACTTCCTGTATGCTCAAGTCCTTGGCCAGTTTGTCGGGATCTACCTGGGCGGCTTTGATAATCTTTTTTGACGCCGTCAGACCAATGCCATAAATATACGGCAATGAGTAGGCGATCTTCTTATTATCCGGAATGTTGATGCCTGCAATTCGCATATGCTTAAATCCCAAAACACAAACTCCAAATTACAAATAAATTCCAAATACGAAATACCAATGCTTCAAACGCGCGTTTTGTATTTTGTATTTTAGTCATTGTGATTTGTTTGGGATTTCGTGCTTGGTGTTTGGAGTTTTCGTCCTGTTATCCTTGTCGTTGCTTATGCTTCGGGTTGCTTTTGCACACCACAAAGAGCCGCCGTTCCCGGCGGACGATTTTGCACTTTGCGCAGCGTACTTTTACCGAAGCGTGTACTTTCATTGCGGCTCATTTCATTCTCAAAACGATCCTGCCCTTCGTAGTATCATACGGGGACATTTCCACCCGCACGCGGTCGCCCTGGAGGACCTTGATATAATGGATGCGCATCTTACCCGACAAGTGGCCCAAAATCATCTGGCCGCTCTGCAGTTGAATGCGAAAGAGGGTATTCGGCAACGCTTCCGTCACCACCCCCTCTTCAAATGTCTTATCCTGCTTCATTTCAAGAGTATACCAAATAGTAGCAGAAAGGGGCATAGCGCGTCAACTGTGTGTCGCTCACCCTCCCGCTCTCCGCTCACGCGTTGCGGCGCGGGCAAACACACTCTCGCTCGGAGGCGGGAGCCCTCGGTGTTCTCGGCCGGATGGCCGAGCCCCCGTCTCCCTTCCTCCTCGCTTCGGGTGTTTGCCACCCGCGCCTCCACAGTTCGCGTGCGAGCGGGACGGTTCGCTTATGGATGCAGGTATCAGAAAATCAATCAAAAAGGAATGTCCTTTGGCTGTAGTTCACTGAGATATTTTTTCATAAAGAACCTCCCCTTTTCTGTTATGGCTATTTGACTGCGGTATTCATTAAGGAAGCTGATTAATCCAAAAGCGTCTACGAGAGCCAACACATCCTCATTAACATGCTGTGGATCGATGTGACCGGAGTTCTTATAGAGGGTGCTCACTATTTGTTTAAATTCCCTACCTTTCGGGGCACTCAGAAATTCTTTATACTCTAATTCCCAACGATCTTCTTCGGTCATGCTTCTACTAATCTCTTGAACACTTTCCGCTTGTCCCTGCTTTATCTCGGCGAGCTGTCTTAATCGCTCTTTCAGTCCTTTTTCGTAGGATATCTTTGCGATATCCGATGCTGTTTTCCGTTCATAATAGAATCTGTCAGTAACCCTGTGTGCCCAAAAATTTATATAAGGAAGCAATCTAATAATGGCACAAGTTCCTATAACAGGTGGAATTGAGGCGTAGAAAAAATTGATAAACGGGTTACTTCCAAACAGTAACCTACTCTGAACGTATTCTATTTTTGGTATCAATAAAGCTGATTGATCTTGCCAAAAAAGCGTGTAGAAAATCTTCCAATTCCAAACTATAAACGACATTATGTATGCCCCATACAGAGGGCTGGAAGTTCTTTCTCTAAACCAAACAGCAATTGAGTTCCAAATTTCATTCATGAAGTTGAGATATAGCGTTGGTGCGGTTGAGCCGTACGCCTCTTGTGGTAATTGACGAAAAAGTTTGCTTGGTCTGCGCCCATCAGGGCGCAGAAACTTTTTTGTCACTTAGCGAGGCCATCGCTGGAAGTGGCCGAGTGTGCCGCAAGAGGCATACGGCTCAAAAGCCGCACCGAACTTATTTATCCTCTTTCTTTTTCTCCTCAAACTCGGCTTCTTTAGGGTTTTGATCTGCGGGCGGGTTTCCTGCTTCCGGAGAGGCGCCTCCGGCATTGGTATTCCCCTGCATTATGCCCTCCCCTATTTTCTGCATTGCTTTGGAGAGTTCCTGCGACATGCGGGTGAGCGCATCTTTGTCCGCCGTATCTTTGGCGGTTTTGAGAGTATTTATTTTTGACTCCACATCCGCACGGATGTCTGCTGGCACTTTGTCGCCATTGTCGGCCAGCGCTTTTTGTGCGGTGTAGACCAGGGCGTCGGCGGCGTTGCGTGCCTCCACCAGCTCGTGCCGCTGGCGGTCTTCTTCGGCGTGCAGTTGCGCGTCCTGTTTCATCTTCTCAATCTCTTCTTTGGTGAGCGATGTGGATGCCTCAATTCTCACGGACTGGGTGCGGCCCGATGCTTTGTCTTTGGCAGATACGGACAGGACGCCGTTGGCATCTATATCAAAAGATACCTCCACCTGCGGCGCGCCGCGCGGAGACGGCGGTATGCCGTCCAGGATAAAGCGCGCCAGGGTCTTGTTGTTCGTGGCCATTTCGCGCTCGCCCTGCAAGACGTGGATTTCTACCGATGTCTGGTTGTCCGCGGCAGTGGAAAATGTTTGTGTTTTTGCGGTTGGCACCGTG
>ERZ1292623.4328-Hain-H51-01um-R1-4328-length-11675-cov-5_pt1 | contig 11675 bp, 9 predicted proteins | sample MGYA00564398_ERZ1292623 | MGnify/ENA primary metagenome ERZ1292623 (study PRJEB36523, sample SAMEA6512633) | groundwater metagenome | collected 2019-01-07 | study: AquaDiva: Metagenomics assemblies of 32 groundwater samples | reverse complement strand
GTGAGACTGATGAAGATTGTGTTGATCCACTATGTGGGGATGCTTCTTGTGTTGAAGGAACATGTCAGATTATAGAGTTAGTAGAATGTAGAGAAGCTGAATGTGTTGATGGTGAGGAAAAGATTCAAAATTGCGAATCAGGTGAGGTAAAAGTTATAGAAACATGTGTAGAGAGTTTATGGCATGAAACAGGAGTTGAATGTGAAATTGTTTTACAAACTCAAGAAGGAGCACAAGAAGGAATAGTAGGAGCTCAAGAAGAAATACTAGAAGAAGAGGTTGTTGATAATGAATGTGTTGTAAGAAGCGATTGCGGTAATGAAAATGATGTTTGTAGCAATGGAAGGTGTGTTACACTTCCAGAAGTTGTAGCTATTAGTGAAGAAGTTTTAATTGAAGCTATTGAAAAAGAAGTAGAAGAGATAATAGAAGAAAATCAAGAGGAAATAGGAACAGAAGAACAACCTTTAATTACAGGAGAAGCGATTTTTTATTTCTTTAGAACTTTATTTGCAGTTGAAGAAGTCCAAGAAACTCCACCAACTCAAGAAATTCAACAAAGTCCACCATCTGGAGAAAGTAATAATCCAAATATAATTATTCCTGGTATAGGAGAAGATAATATTAACGAAGGGAATTTACAAGATCAAGAAAGAGATGAAAGAGATGATAGGCGAGATGAAAGAGAGTATGAACAACAAGATCGATCAAAAGAATGTAGTGAAAGATGTGATAGGGAGTGTTATGATAGAGAAATCAGACCTTGTATTGAAGATTGTATTTGGGATGAATGTGGTGATGAATTAGAGTGTAATGTTGATGATATTAAACTAAGTTGTGAAAATAAATGTAAATCAGAGGAAGCTACAGAATCTTGTGAAAATGAGTGCTCTGATAAATGTTTAAAGGGAGAGGAAACTTGGGTTGAACCAGAGAGAGAGGAGCATAAAGAAGAAAAATTTGTTTTTACAGTTGGTGGCTCATGTAAAGAAGCACAAGGCAGAACAGAAAGTTATATTTGGTTTGGCGGTTGGGGAGAGAACTTTAACGATTTCCATTCAATAAAAAATAATTATTATAATCGTGGAGGTGATGATTGGTGCAAAGAAGATTTGGAAAATTTAATAAAACAGAGAAAAGAGTTAGAAAACTCTTTAAATCAAGAATTCGCATCATGGTTCTTTGAAAAATATGTTGCAAATTCTGCAGATGAATGGGAAAAACATATTTCTGGAATTTTTGAGATTTACTGGAAGGATGTTGATATATCAAGACAAATAGCAGAAAGATTACAATGTTTAGGAATAGATTCTTTACCAGAGCATAATTTAATTAATTTCAATTATAAAACAGATTATGGTAGCGTTGAGTTTTGGGAAGAGGTTAAAACAGCAAAAATTAACGATAATGGAGAAGAAGTCCAGATTATTTCTCCTTATATGAAAACCTGGCTTTTTCCATCGAGAGATTTTTTCAAAGCTGAAATGAAAAAATCAATGGAGGAACATAGAATGCCAGGACCACCAGGAGAAGAGAAAGAAAATACACTTTCAGAGGAAGAAAAAAATAGATTATTAGAAAATGAAAAATTTATAGAAAGTGTAAAGGTTTTTAATAAGGATTATGGAGAAAATTTAATTATTCAATTTAAAGATTTTGATACAAATGAAATTGTGTTTAATGTTTATATTAGGATTAATGAAGAAGAACTTATATATTTTGAACCAATGTTGCCTTCTGAAACTCCAAAAGAAGATGTTAAGGTTGAGCTAGACGTCAATAAACTTCTTGATATTGTAGAGTATGAAGAAAGTGGTAGAATTGAACTTGAAAGTCCTCCTTGGGATCAAAAACCTAGAGTCGGCTTTGTAAAAAATGCAGTTGACGGAGTAAGAATGTTCTTTATGTTTAGAAGTTTAATTAATTCTGCAGTTGTTACCCCACAATCTGCAGAGAATGATATACTATTCTTTTTTGTAAGAAATTTCTTTGAAGTTGTAATGGGTGGTGAAGAAGATCATGAACAGGAAGATATAGAAGAATTAGATAAAGCCTTAGAAAAGTTTCCAGAATTTCAAGAGCAACAAGAGCGTGAATAAATTACCTATATTTTTTTAAATATTAATAATTAATCTTTTTTATGTATATTGATTCACATGTTCATTTGAGAGATTTTAATGAAAAGCATAAAGAAACTATTAAGCATGGATTAGAAGTAGCAAGAGATTCTGGAGTTGATGCTGTTTTTGATATGCCAAATACAGATCCGCCAATAATAACAAGAGACTTAGTTGTTGATAGATTAAGATTAGCAAAAGATGCAGGTATTGATTCTGTATTTTATGGAGTTTATATTGGTTTAACTGGAAACTCTGAGCAAGTTAAACAAGCTGTGGATATTTATCGAGAGTTTCCGCAAGTTGTTGGAATGAAATTATATGCAGGACATTCTGTCGGAAATCTTGGAGTTATTAATATAGAAGATCAGCGTACAGTATATAAAGTTCTGTCAGAACAAGGCTATGAAGGAGTTCTTGCTATTCATGCAGAAAAAGAAAGTGAAATAAATCATAAACACTGGAATCCATTAAACCCAATAACTCATTGTCATGCTCGCCCAGAGAAAGCAGAAGTTGAATCTATTAAAGACCAAATTAAACCAGCAAAAGAGTATAGATTTAAAGGAAAGATGCATATACCACACATATCTTCTCCTATAGCAGTTGAATTAGTCCAAAGTGCAAAAGATTCTTTAGATATTTCATGTGGAGTGTGTCCACATCATTTTATTTACGATTGGCAGCAGATGGCTTCTAAAAACGGAGTTTTGTGGAAAATGAATCCTCCTTTAAGATCTCCGGAAGCAAGACAGAAAATGCTTAATCACCTTAGAATTGGAGATATAGATTGGATTGAAACAGACCATGCACCACATACTTTGGATGAAAAGATAAAAGAACCATTTATGTCTGGCATTCCTGGACTTCCTTGGTGGAATCTTTTTGAAGAGTTTTTAAGAAATAATAATTTTAACGATAGACAAATTGAAGAACTAACATTTAATAATATCATGAATAGATTTGGAATCCCTATAAAAAGAACTTCAAGGCAGATTGTAGATAGAAGAAATGATTATCCTTTCAATCCTTATGCTCCAATAGAAAAGGAGATAGGTTTTTAGTTTACATATTATCTCTGCAAAACTCGCAGATCATTCTCCCATCTAATTTTTCTAAAATATCAAAGTTTCCACACTCTTCACATGAGGACTCTATAAATCGTCCTTTTATAGCAGATTCACTTCTTTTTATTTTTTCTGATTCTTCTTTTATTTTTTCAAATTCTCTTGATTCTTCAAAGACACCTGGTATAAATTTTACTATATCTTTTAGAGTGATATAACCAATTATTTTATTATTAGTTAAAACAGGCATTCTCCTTAGTTTATTTTTATTCATTTTTTCAAGAGCTTCTTTTAATTTTGCTTCTGGTTTTATAGTTATTACTTTTCTTGTTGCTATGTCTTTTGCTTTGATATTAGATAAATCTCCTGATTTATTCTTAGATAAGGCCCATACAATATCTTTTTCAGTAATAACCCCATGTAATTTGCCTTTATCTTTTAGAACTAGACTTCCCACTCTACTTTTTATCATAGTTTTTGCTGTTTCATATAGTGAAGTGTCTGGTTTTATGTGGGTGAAATTTCGTGTCATTACATCACCTACACGAATCTTTTCTTCCATCTAATTTAAATGATAGCTTATTTATATAATCTTCGGAACTCTTAAGTGTTATATTGACTACACTATAAAAATCTTTAAAAATTGCTTAATTAGAGTGATTATATTCTAGATCTTATTCTAGACTTTAAAATGCCTGAAAAACAACCTATTTATATTCTTCCTGAAAATATTAATAGAATTATAGGTAATGATGCTCAAAGAAATAATATTTTAGCTGCTAGATTAGTTGCTGATATTATTAAGACTACTTTAGGTCCTAAGGGAATGGATAAGATGTTAGTTGATGATATGGGGGATATTGTTATTACAAATGATGGTGTTACAATATTAGAAGAAATGAATATTGAGCATCCTGCTGCTAAAATGATGGTTGAAATTGCCAAAACTCAAGAGAAAGAGGTTGGTGATGGAACTACAACAGCTGTTATGCTAGCAGGAAAACTGCTTGAAAATGCTGAAAAACTTCTTGATAAAAAAATTCATCCTACTGTTATTACTAAAGGCTATAATTTAGCTGCTGAAAAGTCTATAGAAATTTTAAATAATATTGCTACTAGAGTTACTACAGACGACGAATTTACTTTAAGACAAGTTGCGATAACTTCTATGACTGGAAAGAGTGCAGAAAATTTTAAAGAAAGATTTGCAGATATTGTAGTTAATAGTGTTAAACAGATAGAGGATTATGGAAAAGTTAATCTGGAAAATATTAAAATTGAGAAATTAAAGGGCAATAGAATTAAAGATACAGAGCTTATTTCTGGAATTGTTTTAGATTCTGAAAAAATTAATATAGAAATGCCTTCTAAGATAGATAATGCTAGAATTGCTTTGCTCGATTTTCCTTTAGAATTAAAAAATCCTGAAATAGAAACAAAAATTAGTGTTTCAACTCCGGAACAATTAAGCAGTTTTATTGAATCAGAGGAAAGAGAATTAAAAAAAATGATTGAAAAAATAAAATTGTCTGGGACTAATGCTATTTTTTGCCAAAAAGGCATTGATGATATAGCTCAGTATTATTTAACTAAGGCTAAAATTTATGCTTCAAGACGAGTTAGTAAAAGCGACATGGAAAAGTTAGCAATGGCTACTGGAGGAAGAATTATTAGTAATTTAAATGAACTTAGCAGCGACGACTTTGGTAGTGCTAAAAGTATTGAGGAAATTAAGGAAGGAAATAAACATCTTACTTATGTTAAAGGTTGTATTAATCCTAAGGCAATTAGTATAATTATTCGTGGAGGTAGCGATCATGTTTTAGATGAAACTGAGAGAGCTATTAAAGATGGGTTGGGAGATATTGCTTCTGTATTAAAAGATGGCATGATTGTTGCAGGAGGAGGGGCTGTTGAAATAGAACTTGCTAGGAGATTGAGAGAATTTTCTCAAGGTCTTTCTGGTAGAGAGCAGCTTGCTGTAGAGGAATTTGCCAATGCTTTAGAATCTATTCCAATTACTCTTGCTGAAAATGCTGGATTAGATCCTATCGACATTTTAACAGAATTAAAGGCAACTCACGACGATAATAAAAAAGATTTTGGAATTAATTTATTTACTAATAAAGTTGAAGATACTAAACTTGCAGGAATTATAGAGCCTTTAAAAGTTAAAACACAGGCCATTTCTTCAGCTTCAGAAGTGGCTATAATGATTATAAGGATTGATGATGTTATTTCTGCTGGAAAAAATAGTCATAGGACTGGCAAGGGAATGCCTTCCAATTTTGAAGGCTTTGATTAAAATAGTAGATTTTAAATATGCTTTTTCTTTTTATATATTATGCCAGAAAAGGATAAAATTACTGAACAGAAAGTAAAGTATAGCGGAATTTTTGATTTTAGGGAAACCTATCAATTTATACATAGGTGGCTTATTGAAGAAGGTTATAAAGTTGAAGAGCAGAAATATCAAGAGCAAATACAAGGCGAGGAGAAAAATATTGAAATAAAATGGGTTGCTGAAAAAAATATTTCAGATTATTTTAGGAATGAGATTAAAATAACTTTTAGGATGTATTCGTTAAAGAAAATTGAGGTTGAAAAGAATGGAAAGAGAGTTAAAACAAATGAAGGAGGGTTTGAGGCCGGAATAACTGGAAATCTTGTTAAGGATTATGAAAACACATGGGAAAAACGTCCTTCTATGAAATTTCTTAGAGGAGTTTATGATAAGTATATTATCGAAGGTACAATAAAAAAATATTCAAAAGCTCTTTTTGATGATGTTCAGAATTTAAGTGAGCAGATAAAGGAATTTTTATCAATTGAAGCAAAAAAATAACAGTTCTATTTATTTTTTAACTACTCTTTAATTCTAATTGTTTAAAATTAACCACCAAAATTTTTATAAATGGGGTCTTTGTATCAATTTAATGATTAATAAAAAATTAGTTTTTTTGTTTTTAATATTTTTTAGTTTGCATTTAATTAGCGCTATCAATCTTACTGTAAGTTCAAGGTCTATTCAAGATGCAATTATAAATGACGCTGATGATCCGGCTAGTTTTGAATTTACAATTGTAAATAATGAAGAAGAAGGTGTTTTTGAAATTTTTAGTTTTGAAAGATTTAAAATAGAGCCAAATGAATTTGAAATTGGCTCTAAAGAAACAAAAAAAGCTATAATTCATTTTTATCCAGAAGGCTCTATAAAAACTAATATTGGGCATTTAGAAGTTCCATATTTTTTTAGGGAAAAATTTAGTTCTGAAACTCAAGAAGGATCTATTTTTATGGAGCTTGTTGATTTTAATAAAATATTTGACCTTGGTGTTGATGATATAAATCCTGATTCAGATTCTTTAACTTTGAATTTTTATAATGTGGAAAAACTTTCATATGAAAATGTTAATGTTGTTTTTTCAGGAGATTTTTTTAATGATAAGGAAGCAAAATTTTCTTTAGTTCCTTATGAAAAGAAAATTTTTTCTATTCCTATTAATAAAGATGCACTTAAGAAATTAGTTTTTGGGGTGTATCCTATTAAAGCAGTCTATAATATTGATGGAAGGACAGCAACAATTATTGGATATGTTGAATTTTTGGAAAAGTCTAGTTTAACTGTTACAGATGATAAAAAGGGTTTTATTATAAATTCAAGAATTATTGAAAAGCATAATACAGGAAATATTCTTACAGTTGCTGATGTTTATGTGGGAAAAAATATAATTTCTAGGCTTTTTACAACTTTTTCAGTTGAGCCTTTAAGAGTTCAGAGAGAAGGGATTTATGTTAATTATTTTTGGCAGAAAGAATTGCAACCAGATGAGAGTTTAGAGGTTAAAGTTACAACTAACTGGACTTTCCCATTACTGATTTTAATTGGAGTTATTGTTATTTTATATTTATTTAATTTGTATATTTCCACTGATGTTGTAGTTAGAAAAAACGTTTCATTTGTTAAAACAAAAGGGGGAGAATTTGCCTTAAGAGTTACTATTAAAGTTAAGGCAAAGAAATTTGTGGAGAAAGTTGTTTTGTATGATAGGCTTCCTGGAATGGCAAAACTTTATGAAAAGTTTGGAAATTCTCCTGATAAATTAGATTCTGGTAGATTAGAATGGAATATTGGTTATTTAGGAGAAGATGAGGAGCGTGTTTTTAACTATGTTCTTTATTCAAAGATGAAAGTTGTAGGAAAGTTTGAATTGCCAAGCTCTACTGTTGTTTATGAGCTTAATGGAAAAGTGCATGAAGCTTATTCTAATAGAGCATTTTTTATTAATGAAGTTAGTGATATTTAGAATTAAGAATAATTAATAAACAAAGGCTTTATAAAATACCAAACTTATTTCTTATTATCCCTCCATAGCTCAGTGGTTTAGAGCGCTCGGCTGTAGATAATAAAAAGAACCTAGGTTCTTCTCCAAGAGAATCAAAGATTCTCTGGACCAGAGAAACCATAAAAGTTTCTCTTGGTTATGACATCTCCTAAGGATGTTGTAAGTTAATTAGAGCAGACATTCCATTTTGGATAAGGATGAAGCTTGATTAGCCGAAAGTTTAACAGAACCCGAGAGATCCCCAGTTCGACTCTGGGTGGAGGGATATATTTATAATATAGTATTCTTTTTGATTTGTTTGTTGAAAATGAACAATATTAAATGGACTTTTTCAAGAATTGATGCTGCTAATTATTGCAGAATGAGATATTACCTAAGATATGTTGAGCATGAGCCTCCTTTGAATTTGTCAGCATACAAAAAAGGAATTTTGCTTCATGATCTTATTCAATATTTTTGGAAAAAACTAGGAACTGAAGAAGAAGTTGAAAAAACTAAAAATAAAAAAGGCGGGAAAAAATATTATGACTCAGAAACATTTTCAGAATATGCTAAAGGAAAATGGGCAAGCGAGCTAGAAAAATTTAAAAAATTAAAAATTAAGGTAGAATGGAGGAGCGAAGATGAAGGATGGGCTATTTACAATTCTCTTCCTAAAATTTGCACACCATTATATGAAACTTTGATTAAAGAAGGTAGGTCTTTAGCAAGCGAGCTAAAATTTAATTTTATCTTAAGGAATATACGGTTTTTTGGAAAAATAGATGAAGTTCGTTTAAGAGATGGAAAAGTTGTTGTAAGAGACTATAAATCAGGCAGACCATATATTGGTGAGATGAAGCTTAATCATGATCCGCAATTGACAATGTATAATGTAGGTCTTTGTTCTTTGTGCTATTCAAATAGAGAATTTGCAAGCTCTTTAGGAATTGGAGAAGATAGGAAAAGATTTATGGGAAATCCTATTTTTGTTAATCCTGAATTTGAAATGGAATTTTTTATGGTAAATGATTGCAGTATTCACAAAACAACGAGAAGAGATGAACATTTTTTTGAGATTATTCAAATGATAAATGGCACTCAGAAAGCTGTTGATGAAGGAAATATTTATCCTGAGAGAGGAAGAAAATGCGATTCTTGTGATATGAGAAAAGCCTGTGAATCCAAACTTGAAAGTGCTGTTATTCCACTTAAAGGACAGACATCTTTTGATTTTGCAATACCTTCATATGTAAAACCTTTTGAAATAGTTCAAGCTAAAAGTAGTAAAGATAAACAAAGAAAGTTTAATTTCAAAAGAAAGACGAGTTATTGATTTTTATTTCTTCCATTCAATTAATTTTCCAGCTTTTATTTCAATTTGGTCTGCTTTTCTTAATCCGAAAATTTGTTTTCTTGTTAGAATTGGATAATGTTTTATTTTACAAAGGTAGTTTGGAATAAACCAAATGTTTTTTTCAGAAGTCACCCAGTTTTTATCATCGAATATTTTTAAATTTACAGGATCTGAAAATTTTCTAAGTGATTTTTTACCATTTTCATTTATGAAATACTCATGGAAGAAAGACATTACTAATTCTCTTATGTTTTTGTATATTGGTTCTCTATATCTTAAAACTGCATGATTTGTTTTTCCTATTGCACCCCAATGTTCATGTTGCTTGAATAATGCAATAACATGATCAAAATCATCTTTTGTACCCTCCATATCTAAAATTAACGGTTCATGACCATGAAATCTTAAAATTGCTGCTGCTAATAAAGAACCTTCAATGCAATGAGCTTTTTTTGTTTTCAAAACCATTCTTGGAGACATGCACGTATCTCCATTTTCCTCAAAATTTATCTTTAATGAATTTAAAAAATCTTGAATTTTCGAGGGTGTATTTAATTTTTTAAATAAATTTATTTCTTCTTGATTAAATCCAAAATTCTCTTTTTTTTGTGCAAACATGTATTATTTTACAATTTACTTCTTATATATCTTACTAACTCCTAATAGCTTATGTATTCTCAAGGATAAAAAAGTTTAAAAAGTGATTTTTTTTTATCAAATTAAATAAATTCCGTTTTTTAAAAAGAGGTTATGAAAAATAAAGATAAGTTTACTGAATCTGATGACGAGATCAAACATCTTTTTGATGAAGAAGATGACATTGAATTTGATGTAGATACTGATGGTGACTGGGATCAAGAATAATTTTTATTTTTTTATTTTATTTTTTATTTAATGGACAAATTGTCCAACATCTTTATAAATCAGCTTATTGCTTATTTATTATGTTAATAGGTATTGTTGGAAAGCCTAATGTAGGAAAAAGCACTTTTTTTAAAGCTGCTACTATGGCAGATGTTCTTATTGCGAATTATCCTTTCGCAACTATAAAACCAAACCATGGAATAGCATATGTGAAAATTGACTGCATTGAAAAAAATTTTAATGTTAAATGCAATCCAAGAGAGGGATATTGTATTAATGGTAAGAGATTTGTTCCTATTGAATTAATGGACGTTGCAGGTCTTGTTGAAGGTGCTTCTGAAGGGAAAGGATTAGGAAATCAATTTTTAAATGATTTAAGTAATGCAGATGCATTTATCCAAATAGTTGATATTTCTGGAGAAACTGATGCAGAAGGAAAACAAACAACTAATTATGATCCTTTAGACGATATTGTAGTTATTGAAAGAGAGCTTGATTTATGGTATACAGGTATTTTAAAAAAAGTCTGGAAAACTTTTTCAAAAAAATTTTCTTCAGAGAATTTGGATTTTTCAGAAGCAGTTGCAAAACAATTTTCAGGATTAAAAGTTAACAGAGAGCATGTAAATAAGGTTATTCTTAATACGGGTTTTGATTCAAAAAAATCAGCTCAATGGAATGATGAAGAGATTTTTATTTTTGCAAGTAATTTAAGAAAAATTTCAAAGCCTATGATTATTGCTGCAAACAAAATTGACAGACCAAATTCTAAAGAAAATTTAGAAAAATTAAAGAAAAAATTTGATTATATTATTATACCATGCTCTGCAGAATCAGAGCTTGCATTAAAAGAAGCTGCTAAAAAAGAAATTATCAACTATATTCCGGGAGAAAGTGATTTTAAAATAAATAAAAATCTTAGTGATAAGCAAAAAAATGCTTTAGAATTTATTAAAGAAAATATTCTTAATAAGTATAAATCAACTGGTGTTCAAGAAATTTTAAACAAAGTAGTTTTTGAATTACTTAATTATATTGCTGTATTTCCAGCAGGAGCAAAACTTTCTGACAGCAAAGGAAATATACTTCCTGATTGCTTTTTGCTTCCAAATAACTCAACTGCTTTGGATTTTGCTTATCATTTGCATACAGATATAGGAAATAATTTTGTTAAAGCAATCAATGTTAAAACAAAGAAAGCTGTAGGCAAAGATTATAAGTTAAATCATCTTGATGGTATTGAAATAATGACAAAATAATATAATTAATTTTAATAAGATAAATTTATAATACTAATTTTCTTTATTTTAATATGGTTTTAGATGTTAAAACTAAGTATCATATAAAATTTAGTACTATTTTAATTAGTTTAATAGTTTTTTTGGTTCTTGCCAATGTTATTTTTTTTGGGTCTGTTATTAGACAGTCTTTTACAAATGTTATTGATATTATTCAAGATAAAGATTTTGAGATTATTTATGAATCTGTAGTTTATGACGGCATTAATTTGAATTTTAGCGTTAAAAAAAATACTGAAACTCCAGATTTAACTGCTTTAAAATTTGTTATAGAAAATGAAACTGGTAAATATGAATATCAGCAGGAAGTCCTTTCTGACTTTGATATTTTATCTTTTAGTATTAATGTTTTAGGAAAGATTTCTGAAATTCTTAAACTTTCAGTATTTCCAATTTATAAAAAAGCAACATTAGAAGAAGAGATTGGCCAGGGTGTTGTTCATTTTCTTGATGATAACCAACAGCAAGGAATAATAAGCTATCCTAGTGAAGGGGATGGAGCTGGTAGCTATGGAATTGTACCAGATGAAGTAATTATAATAATCCCAAATCAAACACAAACTCCTCCAACACCTATTCCTACAAGTTCAACAGGAAAATCTTTAGTTGGAATGAATTTAGCTGGAGTGAGTTATTATGATACTCAA
>ERZ1292623.4327-Hain-H51-01um-R1-4327-length-11678-cov-7_pt1 | contig 11678 bp, 12 predicted proteins | sample MGYA00564398_ERZ1292623 | MGnify/ENA primary metagenome ERZ1292623 (study PRJEB36523, sample SAMEA6512633) | groundwater metagenome | collected 2019-01-07 | study: AquaDiva: Metagenomics assemblies of 32 groundwater samples | reverse complement strand
GTGTAGTTTGCAGGAAAAAAGCATCACAGATAGTCTATATCTCTAAATCTTACTAGTAATAAATGCATTATTCTCTTTCTCCTCTTTTACCGTCGTAGCAGGACCATGCCCAGGAAAAATAAATAAATCCTCATCCAAACTTAAAATCATTTTAGCACTCTCCAATAATTTTTCATAGGAATAACCGCCTCCACCTAAAGAGCCAGCAAAGATTAAATCCCCGACAAACAAAAACTTTCCAATTTGATAAGTTAAGGATTTTTCACTATGTCCAAGAGTTCTAAACACTCGTATTTTTCTTTTTCCAAAGTCGATAATCAGTTCATTTTTCAAATCTTCAAAATCAAAAAAGTATGCATCAACATTTTCACATATATTTTCAATGCCATCGACATGATCGTGATGTTCGTGAGTTACTAATATTATCGGAGAATTAAGTTTCTCTTTCTTAACAAAGTTAATTATCTTATCTGGATTTTGGGCAGTATCAATAATCACACAATTTTTATTCTCGTCAACAACAATATATGCATTAACATCCATTCCTCTAAAATGAGATAAAATTTTAGTAACCTTCAATCCATCATATTCCTTTTCATAATCAAATTCTTTCGGTTTATATTTTTCTTCTTTAATATTCTTTAAAGCATTAAGATTCAAGTTTAACTCTTTAGCAATTTTATTAATATCATTGCTAGAAACTTTTTTATTCAGGCCGCGCTCAGCTTTCTTTATTATATCCTCGTAATTGTCTTCCAATTCCATGATCAAAATAAGTTCTCGAAAAACATTAAAATTTTTTCAAAGGTTCCAATGTTCGGGTTTTCATAGTCGCTTTTAACGTGAGAAAAAGAAATATCAGTTACAAATTCTTCTTCAGGAAGTTCATACTTAGTTATATTCAAACCACCATTCAACGCTTTCTCAGCTTCATCTTTTGTATAAATGGGAAACTTATCATCAATTAAAATCTCATCTCTTCCAACGCCGCCAAAACTATCCTTAACCTCGATATCTGATTTATAAGTAAAATCTCCATTAAGCTCGGGAACAGTCAATATCCAATTTAATTTTTTCTCCTCGCGAGGCCCAAGTAAAACTGCTTTCGTACTATCCCCTAACAGTCCAGGTGCACTTGAAATAAAAACCAGCGTCGATAAATAATAATTTTGAAGATTTTTAACTCTAACTTCAACAGGAACAAAACTTCCTCCTTTCACTTCATTCCATAAAGGACTTAATTTTATATCTACAAGAGGGAAAATCTGTTCTCCTTTTTTTAAGATTGTAGTATTAAGCTTTAAATCTTTTTCTTTCAATCCAACTTTTACAGCCCTCCATGTATATTCAACACTTGGATCCTTGGCATCAACACTATCGCTCAGCTTGATATGCCCAGTATCGACCCACCCATATTGACCAAAAGTAACATCAAAAGGAATCCATCCATATCCCTGAAAATAAACCTCAGCCCATGCATGTGGAGCCCACCCCTCAGGAACTGCATCACTATAGGCAATTCCGATGACATATCTAACAGGAATGTTTCTGCTTCTTAAAAAACTTACAAACAGATTAGTTATCTCATCACAAACCCCAAATCTATTTTCAAGAACCCAACTGCTTTTCTGAGTAGCATCCTCAGTTAGAGTATTCAAATCATATTTGACATTAGTTCTCACCCATTCAGCAAGTTTAAAGACGGTATCATATAATGTAGTGCTTCCTCCGACAATCTCGAAAGCCTTTTCTCTTATTTCATTGTTAACATCAACAAGCTCCGTTTCTTCGACGTATTTGATATGTTCCTTCATCAAGCCCATGCTAGAGAGTGGAATGTCAGCAGGAATCTGAAATATTCTATTCCAAGTTTTTATTTTAGCATCATATCCAAAGCTGGCGATTTTAAATTCATCATCCCATGTATATTCAATGTTATTTTTCATAACTACACTAGCACTTGGCTGATGTTTCAATTTGAATTCTAACACATCTTCACGATAAGAGTCTTTAGGAAAAAATCTAAGATCCGCAGTAAAATAATCAATTCTAGATTGGGAAGTTTGGAAATTAAGCTCAACATTGCCATTAAGTGTTACTTCAATTTCCTGATGATCCAATTCGCTTTGAGCATAAGCAAAAGGAAGGATAATGACAATAGAAAACATTACCAACAAGGCAAATATAATTTTTTTTTCAAACATGTTTCCTCAGTAGTTTGATGAATTTTTCATAATCGTCACGATGGATTTCAACAGCAACAGCATGCTCATGTCCGCCACCGCTCCCTTTCATCTCATTAAAGATTTTATCAAGTATCCCAGGAAGTTCAACGTCATTGACAGAACTTCTCAGACTAACACGCATCTGCTCGTCTTTAATTCTTGCAACAGCAATAACTCTCCCCGGATTCCGATGAATCAATTCATTGGCAAGCTCGCTGGTAAGGCTTATCTTATCAGAGAGGTAAGTAAAAGCAAGAACTCTGCCTTTAGATTTCTTTCCCTCATCAAGAGCTTTTTTCAATAAATCTAGATATTGTTTTTTTACTTTCTCAGCAGCTTCAAAAAGTCTCCTTCCATTTTCGCTTTTTTTATCTAGTATTTCATAAGGATCATTAATCTTTAGAAGTATCTCAATATTCTTATTAACTTCATTCACTTTCCCTTTCAATAAAAAAGAAAAAATTCGAATAAGATCGCCAAGTTTAGTATCATATAAAACATCATCAGGTTTGACATTCCAAGAAGATTTAATCTCTTCAGATAAATCACGATAGCTTTTTTTAAATTTACGAAACAAAACCAAACTCCAGTCAGATACACTACCTACAGAAGCAAGCCACAGGTCTTTCTTTGTTATTTTATAACAGATATAACTGGTTGGTTTATTATTCTTTTTATCTCGAATTCGAGGATTGTAATAGTTTACACCTTTAACGTCGACAACGCTATGATGGTCTATCCAAATTTTCTTGACATGAATTTTATCAAAAACATCCTGGTTTAAAGTGGGCTTGTCCAAGAAGACAACTAAGTCAGGATTATACTCTGCAATTTTTCTTAGATAGAGCTCTTCCTCATCAATATGCATTCCCCTGACTCGGATAATCACGCCATTACCCTTTCCAAATCCCTTCCTAAGCAAGAGGTAACTGACTAATCCATCTGCATCATCATCATAGAAATACAAAGGATTATGGCTTTCTTTCAGCAGCATCCTTATCTTCGCCAAGCTTGTCATATCCTCCACCTAAATCTCCAATCTCTATTCTGTTCAAAACTTTGTCAACTTGATCTTGCGTCCAGCCCCGCTTCAAAGCCTGATCAACAAGATCTTCTTTTTTATACCTGCCAATATTGCTTTTAAAATAAACAACAAGAGGATTTAAATCAACTTCGTCTATTTTCTCCAATTTCTCTTCCTCAATTTTAACCTGTTCTTTTTCAATATTTTTTTTACTGAATAAATTTTTAATTTTGTCAGGTACTCCTGCATTAAATATCCAGGCACCAATTCCTTTCTTCCTCAACAGGATAACGATCATAACAACAAAGACGATGGCAGCTCCGAGTAATCCAAGCCATAAGATTAATTTTCCTTGTTGCTTTACAGGAACGCACACCCCATTAGAGCATTCAGTATTCACACTGCACTTTACATCAGCAGGACAGCTACTGCAACTTTCTCCTGATTCCTTCACATTATTTCCGCAAACAGGACCTTGTTGCACGGGTTCAGGCTCTTGCACAGGCGGAGAGGTCAATGAGGCAGTGACAGAAATGTTCCAAATTTTTTCGCTACCATCAACAACAGCCTTCACACCATGTGATCCAACCACTCCATTAAAGCTATAAGTTTTTTCAGTATGGTTGAGCTTGGCATTATCAACATACCACTCAACGCTTTTGTTTCCAGAAACGGCAAATATCTGACTTTTCCCTTCCTCTAATGTAACGCTGTCGGTATTCGGAGAAAAGCTTATTCCTGCAATTGCATCTCCGGAAATTTTTATCTTAACATCATTGCTCTGAACTGCAGTAACATCATCGTCAGCGATAAAGATGACAGATCTGCTTCCAGAAACTCCCGCTTCAATATCAACTTTCCCATCGCTACTTATTTCAATTAAAAGGTTTTCAATGCCATCAACGCCTGCTTTGTATTTATATTCGACACTATTATTGCTGCTAAAATATTCCTTAAGGTTCACAACATCCCGATTCATCCCAGTATTTATCGTTAGCTCATTTATCGTTCCATTAAAAGTAACTGGATCATCTGCATAAACAGGAATACAAAAGAAAGATATGAACAATAAGAAGACCAGATTATAAAGACCTCTTTTCATGAAGCTCAAATAAGAAAAGTTTCTATATAAAATTACCTATTATATTTTAAATTTTTTATTTTAATTTATTTCCCTCTTTCAGAATGCGCTCTTATGCTCGGCCTTATTTTCTCAGCACCTCTTCCTTTATGCCTTAATCCTCTAGATTTTCTAGCGCTAGAAGTCAGTCCTCTAAAAACTCTTCCTTTCTGTTTAGCAACCCCTCTCAAGATTGGATCACTAACAATACTAGGATGATTCCTGTCAATCAAAATTACCTCAGCCCAAAAATATTTTCCGTCTTTTAGCAGTGGGTAGCTTCCAAGAACCTCGCAATTTCTAAATCTCTTATTAGCCCTCTGCTCACAAACCCACAAATAACTCATCTTCAAAACTTTTCTAGAAGTTGCCCTCTTGCTTCTTCTTCCGCTTTTAGTAGGTCTTTCTCTCTGCCTTCCGCCTCTCATAACTCTAACTCTAGCAATAAGAATGCCTTGCTTAGCCCTATACCCCAAGCTTCTCGCACGATCTAATCTAATCGGTCTTTCAACGCGAACAACAGCATTAGATCTTCTCCATTCGATTAATCTAGTCTGTCTAAGCTCGCTGCTCAAGTTTTCCCAGTTTTCCTTAATCCTCTGATAGAACATAACATTTACTTCCAAAATTTCAACTTTTAAAGTTTTCTATAGGAACATATGCAACAAACTAAACACTCCGGCAAGCAAGAAGCTACCTTTCAAACTGCCCACCCACAACATAAGAAGCAAAAATCCAATTCTTCCAAGAGAAAAATAAATCCCCCTCATTATAAAATACTCTCCTCGGTTTTTCGACTTATCATACATCAGCGCAGAAAACGGAAGCTCTGTAGCCATTGAACTAAATCCGCCAAAGAGATACGATCCTACAATCTGTAAAGTATTCGTAACAAATATTCTCAGCAGCCAAGAAATGCAGTTAAAGATGCTTCCTATCTTCACAACAAATCTCCTGTCGAACATATCACTTAATTTCGCAACAAGGATTGTAAACAATAAAGTGAATAAAGAGATTATCGTCGCCAAACTTCCTAATTTCAAGTAGCCCTGTAAAAATGAAAATACAAATATGGGCCAGAAAATCCCGCCAGCAATACCAACGCCCCCATTGCCAAAATATGCGATTCCATCTCTCAAAGATTTAACGCTAAAGATTTTTTTAAATTCAACCTCCATTTTTTTATTTTTATACCTACAGAAAAACATCGGAACAGCGCTTCCAAAAATCAAGGCTGCAACAATGAAAAACAGCAGCTGAAATCCAGAAACAAGCAAAAGGCTTCCTCCTACTAAAGGTCCAACTAATCCGGAAAATAAGCTAAGGTTGTACCAATTACCAATTTCTTTCCCTCTCTCTTTATAATCGCTCGCCCCTGAAAATTCAAAATGAAATCCTAGCCAAAAAAAAGAATCAGCGAGACCGAGCATGAATGGAGCAAAATAGAACAGCCAAGAATACGCTGGAATAAAATCCAGGAAGATAAAATAAGAAATATACAGAGGGGAAGAAATCAATACAATGTATTTGAAAGAAAAAATATTCACGAGTTTAGAACTAGGAATAAGAAACAGCAGATATGATAAGCTATAAATCAAGTAAAATAAGATGATGAATCCTAAACTATATTTTAGTTCTACAAAAAGGTAAAGCGGTACAAAAATCCCAACCATGCTAAAGGCTAAATCACGCAAGACAACAGAAGCATAAAGTGCATTTAACTCTCGCTTCAATAAAAATCTTAAATAATGGATTGGGTGCTCTAGCATTTTAGATCTCCATCAGTTTTCCAGCAATCAGGCCACTAACATCTATCTTATTAGTCTCATGCAGTAAAGTATTGCAGCTAACAACCTTCTCAGCTCTCAGTTTTAATTTTAAAAAAGAACCACCATTAAAAAGTCCATGCACTGCCATCACATTGATCTTGGCAGTTTTCATTTTCAAATTCTCAATATTTGACAGCATACTCTTCCCGCTTGCAATTATATCGTCGACAACTAAAACATTATCCCGGTATTCAGCAGACTCTCCTTTTTTATACAATGCAGCATTTTTGTCAACATGTTTAGCAAGTTTCCAAGCCCTCTCGCCAAAACCAACAACTTTACATCCTGAAAAATTATCTTTCGCATATTTTCTAAGAAGTTCATTGCATTCAAGCCGATAGAAAGGCACTGAAAATTTTCCGAGGAGATTGTGCTGGTGAACATGAGGCTCAACACTTAATACAGAATCGACATTTCTGCTTAGCAAGTCCGCAACAGTATTTTGCTGTACGCATTCAAATTTTTCTTTCCGATTATCCTCTCTTAAAAAAGCAAGATAAGGAGCAACATAGATAATCTCTTTGGCCCCCAAATCACGAGCAACAGAAGCAGCATAGACAGCTTCAAATAAGGAATGATTTGGATACGGATGCAGGCTTTGCACAAGTGCAATTTTTTTTCCTTTCAAATCGCAGTTAAACTTGACATGCAACTCTCCATCAGAAGAATCTCTTAAGGATACGTTGTCGTAATCAACATTTAATCTCCTGGCAATCTTCTCCGCAAGAGGTTTGCTATTGCTCATTCCCGCAATTATCATCACCATTAGTAACAACTATAATGTATTTAAACTTTATCTCATAAGAAATAATTAAAGTTGTTAAAACAAAAATAAAAAATCAAGCAAACTCACTCAGCTTTCTCTGTGCTTTCAATTTATCCAATAATAAACTCTGGTTATAAACCCTTTCAATATTGAAATTAAATTTCCTTATAATTAATTGTTTGACATATTCAAGCATTTCATTTCTGGTTTCAAATTCAACTGGTTTGTTGCTCAGGGCTTTTCTGCAAGTTTCACGTGTAACCCATACACCAAGACTGTCAGTGTATTCTGGAGTTTCAAATCGAATTACTAAAACAGAAGCTTGTTTTCTAATTTTGGATAAGTATTGGACGATAGGTGTTCTTACACTATAGTAGCCTCCCGCACAATTGCTAGCATAACTTTTCCTCCCATCATACCCTTCATTGTCAGTCGCAAATTCTATTTTTCCAGAAAAATTCCACACTGCTCCAGGCAAATATCCTTCAAATAATTCATAGCTCCAAACATCAGGAAACAACATCACATAATAATAATTTCCAAAAAAACTCCCGGTAAATAATTGGAATTTATCAACAGTAGAAAAATCTTTTATCTCATCAATGAACCTTTTACCGATAGTATCGTCGACAGCCGTTATGCTCCACTTAGTTGCAACAAGTTTTCTGTTCTTTTTCAATCCCAATGTGCCAATACTCAAAAGCTTGGTAAGAAAGTTCTCGTCAATGTCTTTAGAGTATAAATAATCAATAGCATCAGCAGCTTTTAAGTCTGTATCTTCAAAAACTTTTTCAACGTGGTTTGAAACTTTAACATTTTCAGTTATCTTTATGCTTTTCAATCCTGCAGCTGGCCCCATGGGCATTGTAATTTTATCTTTATCAAAGTTCAGGTTAGGTTTCTTCTTAAGATAAATCTCGACGTCAACAGGCTTATACCCAATAGCAATTTCCTTGGCAATGTCAAGGAATTTATTTTCCTTTCGCACGTCTTTAACACTGCTTTTAAATCTAGAATTTATCAAACTTCCACGATAAGAAACAACGTCTTTTATCGTAGTTTCAGAATTCGCCCAATATCGAGGACTATCCAATATCCAAGAAGAATCATCATGCACAGGCGGGCTTAAAATTCCAACATTCACATCAGGATATTTCAATTTACTCCCGACAAAAACACTCGGAGGACTGCTCCCAAAAAAATTATCCTTGCCTAATTCTTTAATTGTACTAAAAACACTTTTGACTTTAAGTTGCAGTTCAACATCCTTCCATTTAGGCCTTGAAACAAACATCAATTAGAATAAAGAAGCAAGTTATATATCCTTTGCGCATCCATGTCACGTGTCATCTGAAAATAAAAAACTATTTATATTAAATAAAAAAAACAATAATTATGAAGAGCCTAGGAAAGTATCATAGAGCAATGCAGTATATAAACACATTAGAAGAATCTTCAAGTCTGGATATCAAAGACTTCAAGCAAATTCAAGAATTAAAAGAAAAGCTAAGGCACACAGGAGTAAAGCTGCGCTCATTAGAGACGACAAGGATTGCTTTTTTCATAATCTTATATTCTTCAGTTGTATCGGCATTCAGCTCATTCATCCCGGGTTTAGAGATAATCACGGGAAAATTAGTAAAGATCGGCTCTGTTTTAGGCTCGACAATAAGCTTGGTAATAGTAGGGATAGCATCTAAAGCAATCTCGACTTATACTTTAGATTTAAATATTTTGACATCGCATTTAATCTCGATATACACTAAAAACGGCGCAAGAGTCACGTTGATAAAAAAGAAAAGCAAATCCAGTACACATCGAAATAACTAGCTTTATCGGAAAAACACTAAGCTTCTTTTAATCTTTTCAATATTTTATCTCTCTTTAATTTGAATTCTCTTGGATTTAGGTTTAAATAACAATAATCTTTGAAATCGGCTATTATTTCTTTTAATTTCGCAAAGTAAGGCTCTAGCTTGTATTTTTTAAGCAATGAAAGATAGAATTTAAAATCCACATCAGTGAAAAAAAGCAAAGTCATTATATCTATCCTGTCTTTTTCCCCTTTAACTGATTTCCCCCTATCCAACTCAGCACCTTGTTTTAAGATCAATAATATTTCTGGATTTACTACATTTAAATTTTCTATTTTCGTAGAATATTGTTTTAGATCTTCTATGGGTATTGGAAGTTCTGAGAAATAAGGAACATATATGTCAACATCAATTTCATCAAAGCTTATCTCATATTTTTTCAAGCGGTCATTCTTTTTCAGGTTATATTTTTGTTTTAGGAAATTAACACTCTTTATATCTGTTAGAGCAATATCAAGGTCTTTGCTTTTATGAAGCCCAGTCCATAAATAAGCAGCCCATCCTCCAATCACGATAAACTCAAAATGCTCCAGAGATATGTCAATCAGTACCTTCCAGCTTTTCTCAGTTAGCAAGCTATTCCAGAATTCTGCCAATTTTGACCTCCAAGGCTTTGAGAAAGTCTTTGGCATACCATTGCTGCAGATTCCACAAATCTACGAATAAGTTTGCAATAGTAACCGTTTTCCCATATTTTTCCATTGCACTATCTTTTTTTAATATAAACAAGTTAGGAGTTTTATCACTCTCCTTAAATCTTTCTTTAATATCATCTCCTCCATAGATATAAATTTCTGAATAATCTGCCGGAACATCTTTGAATTTAAACTTGTAAGCAGAATAAGCTGTAAAGACAATATTATCAGGCATTTGTTTTTCTATATCTCTGACAGGCAATTCCGCTCTTGTTTTATAGATAATATCCTTTTCCAGGTCTCTTTTTGACGCCCAATAATATAATATTTTCTTAATATCAATGACATCAAACCCCATTTTCTTTATTTTAACGGCATTCATCTTCTTCAGTGGTTTTAAAGCCAGGTTAACTGTGCTCAATGAAATTTTTAAAGAACTAGATAGGTAGGACTGTGTTAAAGCCCGGTTATTCTCCTCAATAGCCTGGAATAATATCTCCATATATACTAATTCTATTTTTTTCATCTTTCGATTATTAATTTTATTATTTATAAAGCTTTCGATAATATTAGAAAGATTTAAATATTAACCAAACATATTTAAGAAAGGTTCTCAAGATAAGGAACTTGCTGAATTTCGCATCTGTCCATTACTAAAAATAAATCTTCTGGAACGTAACCATATTGTTTTTCCAGTAAAGTCTCTATCGACATTCCAGTATATTTTTGGATGAAATTGTACAATAATAAGGCTTTTTCAAATGGCCATACAATTCCTTGTATCTCTCCTAAACTTCTATAAGTGCTTTCTCTTATTTTATTCCAGTTTCTTTCTCTGTCTGCTATCTGCTTCATTAATGAAATTAAGATTCTATGATTGTCTGCCCCTCTTCCTGTGTCTTCATCTGCAATGAAATAAGCATTTGGGAATTGTTTCTGAAGTTGTGGAACAGAACCAAAAGAACCACAAGATCCTAGGTAAAGAAGTTTTTTAGAGTTGCTTTCGATGTATTCAGTAAAAGTATCTCCGATTAAATGAAATGAATGGCCCCTATGAGCTATTATATCTACGTCTGGCGAGTTAATTGATTCTTCTACATCGGAATTATCAGTTGTTACAACAATTTCCAGAGTTTTTCCGTTGTATGGCTTTGTATGTCTTGTAGTCTTTTCATTGATTGTTGTTTTTACAAACCCATCTTGGTTTAGCCAGTCTCTTGTTATCTTATACCATTCTTCATCTTCATAGAAGTAAAGCTTGGCAGTTACTTTATTATCACTTAAAAATTCAGCAGGAACTAATGGCTCTTGGATTTCAGGCAGCAATGATGCAATTCGAATAGCCCCCTGTTTTCTTGCTGCAAAATTATTATAATTTAATTTTATGAAGTAGCCGAAGATCGATTCTCTTAGTTTGTCTTTATTGCTTCTTGCCGAATTAAAATTATCTATTAATAAATTTTCAGTGAATTCTTTATATCTATTTAGAGATGATTGTGAGAATATACTTTGCATTGTTGACGTCAATAAAACAGAATTTCTCAGCATTTCATCATTGTCTTCTCTTGTTAATGCATTAGTCAAAATTGTATTAAAGTATGATTCTTGTCCCTGCAATACTTCTGTTAATCTGTTGAAATTAGCCAGTCTTAAGTAAAAGTCTGTTGTGTACTTTCCTTCAGGATCTATTCTGCTTACTTCCTGGATAAACGATTTGTCTCTGCAAAGTCTGTCTTCATTCGCAGGATTTTTGCAGAGCTTTTGGTACATTTTTAGGAAAGTAGAAGTGTAAAGATCTGCTCCACCGAGAGAAATTAAATAGTAAATTGAATTCGTACTCAAGCCATGTATTATCATAGTCCTTATAGTATCCTGCGGCCTATTCTCCAAGTCATGAAGTCTATTTATCAAGACCGCATATTGAGGCATATCATTTTTTATTACCCCGGCGATATAACCATCAGGGCTGCTAATAAGATTTATAGAACCCGCCAAAGAATTGGCAACTTCACTGTAATACCCCCTCAAAACAAGCATCTCTGCTATTCTGGATTTAATCCCTGCTAATGGTTCATTAGCAAGAGCTTCAGATAAATCAGAAAAACTAATCCTTGTGGATTAAGATCGTTCAAGGCATAAATCGCTGCACGTCTTACACCCACATCTTGATCATTTTCCAGTGCTCTTATTAAAGCTGGAACTGCT
>ERZ1292623.398-Hain-H51-01um-R1-398-length-47292-cov-15_pt3 | contig 11678 bp, 14 predicted proteins | sample MGYA00564398_ERZ1292623 | MGnify/ENA primary metagenome ERZ1292623 (study PRJEB36523, sample SAMEA6512633) | groundwater metagenome | collected 2019-01-07 | study: AquaDiva: Metagenomics assemblies of 32 groundwater samples | reverse complement strand
CCTCCTTACGCCGCGCTCGCGGTCTGATGCATGACCATACGAGTCGAGTCGATGATGTTGGCGCCGGCGTAGAACTTGCCGACGATGCGGTTGACGTTGCCGTAGACGGTCGCGTGTCCGTATTCCTTCGGAATCACGCGAACGAGCGGCTTACCACCCCGCGCGCCCGGAGGCGCCGCCAACCCGTTGATTGAAGTGACGACGAAGGCGTGATCCCCGAACACGAAGTTCTGGTAATACACGACCCCGTTCGCGTCGGTGAGCCGCTGGATGTTGGTCGACTGGACCGGCTTGATGCCGATCATTGCGCCCACATCACCAGAGGCAAGCTGCCCCTGGCGCGCGCGACGCGCCCAGTCGTTCCAAGCCATCTCGTTGCCACCGCCGGCGCCACCCGTGTCGGCGCGCAGGTCGCCAAGCGGCCGGCTGTGATACACGCCGGGGTACTTGACTCCCGTGCCCTGCGCCTTCGAGTGAGCCTCGACGTTGCGCCCCTGCATGAGGGTGAAGATGAAGTTGAGTTCGGGGATGTTCAGCGAGTCAAGCGCCGTCAGGGTCGTACCGACCGTGGCGCCGTTGGCTACGCGAACAGAGGTTGCAGCAACAGCAGACAGGGCATCGCGACAGATGATGTCGTACACGCCACGCACCCAATAGATCATGCGGCCGGTGTGCCCCGACAGGACGGAACCCGTCTTGTCGATGAACTCGGCGAATTCGCTGATCGAGTAATCGTCAGCGTGCATGTTGACGCTAACGGTTACGATGGTGTGCGTGAGAGAGTTGGCGTTGCCCGAAGCATACTCGTCCGAAGGGGCCGAGTTAAGCGCCGGGTTGTTCCAGAACGTCAACTGCTCCGTGTCCCCGTCTCCTCGCTGCAACGGCCGCTGCTCAGCGAACATTGCCAACTCGAAGTTGCTTTCGAGGGTCGGCACGATTCGCTTGTCGATCCGGTTATTCACCAGATCAGCGATTGCACTAGACCGAAGAGCCATTTACTTCTCCTTGCGCAGCATCATTGCCGCGCGTGAACCAATCGGCAATTACCGACTCATACGCGCCTCTTGCTCTCGAACCTCGTGTTCGAGGCGGCCGTAAAGCTCCGCGAACTGATCGTCGGGGAGATCGGCGGCCTTGTCGAGAGTAGATTTGGCGCGCAAGCGGTCGCGCATTCCGGTTGCAGAACCGGGCGCCCCGTCCCCTACGCCGAGGGCTCCACGAGGAACTGTCGCGCGGCGTGGCGCAGGGGTTCTCGGCGAACCGGCCCCTCCACTCACTCCGCGTAGCTGTTCATCCGCAGATCCACTAAGCGCATCGAACATGGCGGCCTTCTGCTTGATGAGGCCAATGTCGACCGCATCACCAGCGTAAGCTGCTTCCGCTTTGGTCATTCTCGCCAGATTGGCAGGGTTGTTGAGGAAACGAGCAACCGCCGGCGAAGCGCCAGCGATGGATTGGACATAGCGCGCGCGGCGTACAAGCGCCCGGTCAGGGTCGTCTTCGTCGCGCAGCTTAATCCTTTCCTCGATGACACCCGCGAGGCGGTCTGCAAACTTCGAGAGAGCGGCTTTGCCACCCGTCGCAATGTCGAGATCATCCAGGCCGAGGTCGTTGAGGATTCGTTCTCCAAGGCTTCCCTTGGGCTCTTCCTTTTCGACCACGACCGGTCGGTTCGCCGCTTCAGTCAAGCGCGCAAGCCGGGCCTCAATGTCGCTAAACTTGCCAATACGCATATCGCGTTCCGCAAGTTCCCGCTTGAGTTGATCGATCTCTGCTTGCTTTTGGGTTGCTACCCGCAGGCCGTGTTTCTGCGTAGGGGTGAGATTCTCTTCGTCAATGCCCGCGTTGGGGTACTCGCCTTTCGCGGCCCCGTCCCGTTCGACGCTGGCAAGAATCTGAGCAAGCTCATCCTCATCGCCGGCGGCGCCGGTACTCGGGTAGTCTGAAACGTCGGCATCATTCCCCGTCAGATCGGGGAGGATGTCCTCGTCGCCAGTCCCGGCCGGATCGTCCACCTGATTGTCAGCCACTTTTCTCTCCTTGTGTCACGACGATGTCGCGACTTTGTGTCGCGAGTTCGTCGCGACTGCCTGCTTTACGCAGGCGGTTCTGTCGGAGCGCCTGATGCACCCCTATTACTCGCCACGTAGCGAGTCATCCAGGCGAGCCACTTCTTCGCGCACCCCGCGTAGCTGGACCATGCAGCAGCGACTTCGGGTTTCCCCTCTTTCGCCGCAGCGAATGCGTTCTCGACCGCAACTTGCAAATCCAAGCTCAGTCTCGCTAGCAAACGCTGATAGTCCGGCCACTCCATTAGTGAGCGAATCAGTTGCTCATCCTTGTCAATCGGCCCCCTTTCCCGCTTCACCGTCCGCGCTAGCGCTTCCATCACGCTAAGCGGCTCAGGTGGGTCAAGCGGCGATTGCTCCCCCTCTCCCCTTCTCATTTCGTTCCTCCCCACAACATGGCCACGTTAATTATCCCGGCCATGTTAAGTGGACAACCGCGGCGGCACAGCGCCGCCCGCGGTGGCCGCCGGGCGTGGTGGGCTCGGTTGCCCCTTCCCTTCACTCCCCGGGGCCGGCGGCTTCGCCGCGCTCGGCCCCCCTCCGCCCGCGCTTCCCATCACCTGCGCCATCAGCGTCGCCTTCGCAATCGAAAGCGCTTGCTCGCGAGGCGTCATCATAAATTCCTCAGTGAAGTCCGGGCTGATTTGCCGGAAGGCAAAAGCAAGGAGCTTCGGGAAGTTGACCTCGTGCTGAAGTTGCGGGAAGACCTGCGCCATTTGAACCGCTTGATCGATCAGCCGCCCAATCCCGAAGGTCGCGCGGAAACGCTTCGACCCGAGGAAACGGATGCTTCGATCCTCGCGCAGATTCGCAAGCGAGGCGGAGCGACCAAGGCGCTTCGACAATTCCCCGTCCGGGTCTTCGGCGCCGCGCCAAGCCATGATTGCATTCTGAAGGATGTCTTCCGCAATCACGGGGAGGTGATCGTTCTCGATGATGTCGATCTGCGCGTCGATCTTCATGTTGGCGTATTGCTCGATGCGCACCGCCTCGGTCGCCGTGCCGCCGCCCGACGATGATGGAATCCCCTGAAGCGCGTCAAGCGCGCCGACCGACTGCCGCATTCCCTGCTTCTCGCCTGCGCGCTGTTGCATCGCCAAGAACCACGGCGACAGGTCCATCTTGAGCGGCGCAATCTGGTCGACGCTCTTAACTGCAATTGACTGACCAGAAGGGGCCATCTCAAGCTCATCGCGATAGAGTGCGGCCGTCCCGTCGAGGCCGACGAGAATTGGCGTGCGAACAAGCCGGATCTCCGCCTCCATCCCAAGAGCCTGCACGCCATCGATGCGGTCTTGCTGGTACTGAATGACTTCCCCTGCGCCCATCCCAAACGGCCGCTCGTTGAACTCGTTCGCCATGATGACGCGCAGCGTGTGGCCGCTGTCGTATCCGGAAACGTCGTACCGCACCGTCACGCCATTGACTGTCTCAATGACGCAGAACTCCCACTCGGGGTCATCTTTCGCGGGATTATAGAACGGATTCTTCCCGCGGTATTCGAGCAAGTCGAGCGGCCTGAAGCCCGCCGCCGCCTTGAAGTCCTCCGGCCCGAGGCCGTCGACAAGCATCTCGCGCCACACCTCGCCCATGTCGCTGCCGTGATAGCGCTTGTCGCCGTTGCGGTCGAGTGCCTCTTCGATGTTGGCGACGATGTAGCCTTCTGGATCACGATCTGCCGCGTCGATCAACGCGTCTTCCGTCGTCTGCATGTGACGAATCGCGAAGTCCATCTCCTTGCCGAACGACTTGCTCCAATCGGGATAGACGCGGAACGGCGACACCGATTCGAGGTGCGGCTCGATGATTGTAACGAGGCGGCGAGCGAAGTCGGCCTCTTCAGCGGGCGACATCTCTTCGAGCGGCGGAGGCGGCGGGGGAAGCGGCGAGCCTCCACCGAACCCGGGCAGGCCCGGCGGTCCACCAAGAGGCTGCCCACCCGGAGGCGGCCCCCCCATGCCCGGCGCTCCGGGGAATGGCGTGGAGAAGCCGGGAATCACGGGCATCTCAAGCCCGGCGCCCTGCGAGGCTTCGTCGAGGAAAGTGAGCGGCTGCTCGTCCCCGTATCGGAGCTTCCGATACCTCTTAAGGCGTGTGTCCCCCCAACCGAAGCCATACATCACGGTCGAGATCAGCATCTTGTAGAGCGCGCGCGGAATGCCGCGTTTGTGGAAGAACCAGGCCAGCGTCCCGGCTTGGTCAGCCGCGATTGCGTCGCGCGTGCCGCCCGCCACTCGAACAAGCTGATCGTCGCCGAACAACTGAAGGTAGTAGTTCGCGGCGAGCGTCGTGATGATCTGGAAGCTCTCCGGGTCCTTCAGCATGATGCGGCCGAGAAGACTCTCGCCCCCATCTAAATACGGATAGGCGTGGTTGAGCGACGTGCTGGTTGTGTTGCCCCAGGGAATGACGCGGTAGTGCTGCAAAACGCGCTGGAAGGTCGTGATGTATTGGCGCAGATTTAGGCTCGAAGCGCTGAGCGTGTGGTAGAGAAACTCCGCCGGCTCGTCGAAGTGCGCCGTAATCTTCTGCGGGGTGTCGATTACATCCACGGCTGCATCCATCCGCCCTTTGAGGCGCGCGGGTCACGATACTGATTGGTGTAAACGCGCTCGACCAGCCCGGTATTTGGAATGGTTGGTCGAAGCGTGTAAGGCGAGCCGGTCATGTCGCGGAAAGACGCGCCTCTCATTCGCGGCATTGGCAGCAGCGCTTTGATGCGCTCGTCGTAGCCGATTGAAAGCGCCATCAGGAAGTCGTCTCCGACGCCCGTTTTGCCGTGCGGGAACACGTCCATTTCTTCGCAAAGCCCGTCGATGCAATCGATGCCTTTCGCGAAGCGCCAGCGACCGCCATTGTAGTCAGCGATGAAGGCGTTGATCAGCGCCCACTGCCACGAAGAGAAGCGCGCGGCGGCCATGCCTGCCGCTTCCTTTGCGCCTTTCGCGAGTCGCTTCGGAACGATTGCGACGATGTTGCCTTCCGTCACGCCACTTCCGGGGCGAAGGAACGCTTGCGTGTAGGGCAGCCCCTTTTGCGCAGCGTAGGCGGCGCAGAGCGGGCCGATTGTCTTCTGCCCAGGTTCCTCGGGGAAGATCCAATCCACCTTATAGAGCTTCGCTTGCCGCATCATCTCTTCGACGCATTGATTGATGTCAAAGATGTCGTTGTAGGTCGCGTCGATAAGCGTGCGGATTGGCGCGGCTCCATCGAGGAAGGAGAAGCCGACCGTCACAATTGCGTTGTTGTCGCCCGTCCCGCGCGTGTCTTCGTTCTTCTGCGCAAGGTCCGCAAACACCGCGCGCGTGCCGTAGGCGATTGACTTCTCCAACTGCCGCTCTTCGTCGGTGCGCGGGTTAAGGAGATTGACGAGGTGCATCTGCGCCTTGAAGCGCGACTCCATATCGCCCCGGAACCGGAGCATCATCTGCATCTGCCAGAAAACGTCCGTCCCGTAGAGGCGCTCCTCGTTGCGCCGCCCCGCGTCGAGGGCAGTCTCGTAAAGTCGCGTCGGATAAAGGAGCCGGCCGCCCATTTTCTCAGCGAGCGGGAACGCCTCAAGGTCGCGCGCGCCAGCGGCAAGAAGCTGCGCATCGCTTGCGACGGCAGGGAGGTGCGCAATCCGCCACATCGGCTCCTGCGGATTGCCGTAATCGTCCTCCGGCTTGCACGAGTCGACGATCATCGCGTGCGTGCCGTAGGGGGAGTAGAAAGTGCCCATCAGCAAACGGCGACACGACGCAAATTGGGCAGCGTACATCAGCCCTTTAATGAAGACCTGCGACTCTTCGCGGCTCGCCGCGGAGCGCATGTGGCGCTCCCCCTCTGCGTCGTCGATCAGATCTGCGTCCGGGTGGGCGCCCTGCTTCGCCGCCTTCACGCCGCAACACACAACCTGCGGGTCGAGCGAGAGCTTATCGGCCTCTTGTCGACCCGGCATGTTCCACGCCTCCGACGCGCCCCACTTCGCACCAGGCTTGATGCGGCATTCGTGGTAGAGCGAGCGGAAAGGGCGGCAGTATTGGAATAGCTGTTTGATCTGATCACCCCGCCACTTCGCCGCGCTCTCGATGTCGTGAGTGATGCGGAGGGTTGCGAAATCGTTGAAGAGCACTCGATAGCGCGTCAGGAAGTAGGCGCCCGCGATGATCATCCAGTACGTCTTGAGCGCGTTGCGCGAGACGAAAACGGCGGCACCTACAATGTTCGGATCGATCTTTCCGAGAAGTTGCGCCTGAATGAGATTTGCGAGGATCTCTTTGTGGAACGGCTCGAACAACCAGTAATCGACCTTGCTCACGCGCTTCTGCGTGAAGCGATCCACCCACGCCCCGTAGTAGAAGAACGAGCGGCCGTACTCGTAGATTGGATTGTGCCCGGCCCACTCCGTATCGAGCGCGTCGGCGGCGCGGGAGGTGTCGAGGAATGTGGCTCTGAGTCGAGTGTCGTCCCACGGGGAATATGCCTCTTCCAATCCGAGCTTCAGCGTCTTCTTCAAGTCGAGAAGCGGCCCCCACCGCTCCTTCATTTCCGTCTCGGTGCAGAGATGAAAGTCGCGGAGGTAGGTGGTAGTTAAGTCAGCAACGTCTCCGGCATAGGCTGCGCGCTTGACCGCACGGACGGTTGTGCGGCCGGTGATGTCTGCGAGTTCCGCATCAGCGATCACTTACGCCCGCCCCACTCAAGCGAGAAGTGGTTGCCGTCCTTGAATCTGCCTCCCCACGCGCCACCCAGCGACTCCCACTTTTCCCCCAACGCCCGATACGCCTCACTGCTCGTTTGGTAAACCCCGTTGATGTCGAGGATCAAGTCGATAGCGAGGCGAACGCTATGCAGCGATTTCGCAATGCCGCGGCCCTGGCTAGCGTAAAACGCAGCCACATCCGGTGGGCGATAGGCTTCAGCAAGTCGGATCGAGTAGCCTGGCTGCGTGACGGCCCAAGACAAGAATTCCGCCAGCATTGTGACGAACTTTGCCTGCGTCTCGCGGAGCGTCATCTGGTGGCCTCTTGGAGCGCCGCGCAAATCAGGTGGTGCGTCGGGGCGCACGCGGAACAATCGAGGCTCCCACAATCCGAGCAGACCAGGAAGCGCGGTGCGGTACTTTTGCACCGATCACATACGCGCGGGGCCGGCACTTCGTAGTCGCTAATTGGTAGCATCGACCGGCAGCCCTTCTTGCGTTACTTCCGCGTATCGCCGCGCCTGTGAATCGCTCGTCTTGTCGGCGTAGTCGCCGCGAGCGCGCAGGCGATCCGCAACACGATTCCGCGCCGACTCGGGATCGTCGGTCGCGTCCATCTCTCCCCGCTCCGCCTGCCGCTTCATCGCGCTCAACGCGCCAACGCTCGACATGACCATCCCGTGCATCTTGGTGAGGTCGCCGGTCGTGAGCGCCTTGAGGAGCCGCTGGCTGCGCACGCGCATCGCGATCTCTTGCATCAGCGCGCGCCAAGCAAAGGTGGTCGAGGTGGCGGCCGACTTCCCGAAGCGCGCAATGAGGGCATTCTCCTCGTCGCCCTCCTGCTCCGCTGCGGCGATCTGCTCAGCGAGCCACTTCTCAAGCTCGGCCTCCCCCTTCGGGAGGTCCTTGAGAAGCGCCGCGAGCGGGCGCTCGATGTCAGCCAGTTTAGCCATTGCTACTTTCGCCGCCTTTTTCTGCCGCGACCCGCAGCCGCACCAAACATGCCGCGTTGCGCAGGCGTCAATTTGTGCCCGCGCACCTCGCCGTCTTCGAGAATCTTGCGCGCCTTCTCGGACGAGATACGCATACTTGGCTTGGTGTTGCCCTTCGATTTGCGAGCCACGGCTGATTTCCTTGAGCGTAAAACACGACGCGGGGGTCGGATTAAGCGCCTCGAAGGCGCTCCCACCACCTAGCAAAGTACCGACCGGGCGGGGCGCTTATGACTCTTCCGACGACCAGATGCAGTCACGGCCGCCAGCGTATCTAGTATCTTACCCCCTCTGCACAGGCCCGCGTCGTGGGGTTTCAATTGGTGGAAACGGTCGGAATTGAACCGACATCTGACCGCTTGCAAGGCGGCCGCTCTCCCGATTGAGCTACGCTCCCGCTACTTCTTGCCCTTCTTCTTCTTCTTCTTGAAAGGCGCGGCCATCTTGCCTGCCATCTCGTGCCCTTCAGGGTACTCCTCTTCGTACTTCTTGGAGCCCTTCATGGGCATCGCCATGCGCGCTTTCCCGCCCTTCGACTTCTTTGCCACTTTCTTTCTCCCTTCCCCCTCGACGCGCAGGAATGCGCGAATTAGGTCGTTGATGAATAGCTCCTCCTTGGCGTCATCAGAGAACTTCGCGTCCGCCTCAAGCAACTTCGCGTGAAGAAGCTCGTGCATGACGCTCTCTTCCTCGGAAGGAGGGTCGTAGTTGACGCTCGCGTAATCCCGCTCAACTTCATCGCGCGCTTTTAGGCGAATGACGATGGAGCGGTAGATTACGTTGATGTCTCCATCTGCGTTTGCGTTGTGTAACGCGCCCGCCGGCGCATACAAGAGCTTGACGCTCCACGGTTGCAAGTCGAAGCGGTCGCGCCAGACTTGCGCTGCGGCATTCGGCTTACGCCCCGTCAGGCGCGGACTCAAGCGGTTCCTCGGGCGGATCGAGCAGAATCATCAGCACCTCGTCGGCCCGCATGACTACGTACGTCTCGGCGTCCATCGGGGAGAACTTGAACTCGTTGCCGGCGTAGCGGGTGATTAGAACGCGGTCGCCGATTGTGACGTATAGGGGGAAGCGCGCGAAGTCACTTACGCAGCCGGCCAGCGAAAGCTCGGGCGGCTCGATAATGCGGCCCGGCCCAACCGCCACGACCGTCCCTTCCATCGGCGCAACCTGGTGCGCGCCGGGGATGTAGATGCTGCCTGACTTGTCCGACGCCTCATCGCGCCGCACCAGGATGCGATCCTCAAGCAGCCTGACCGGCCGTGGGATCGTCGTGTCCTTCGGGTCGCGTGGCGTGCGCGTTGACTGGACGGCCCCCTCGAAGAAGCCAGCACCCGAAGCGCCCCCCGTCATCCCTTCGAGAAGGGCGACGGTCTTGTCTTCGGCCGCTTCGCTCACGGATACACTCTCCGGAGGCCCCTCACGAGAACGCCCTTGTTAGGCTTCATTGGTTTCCCGCGGCCAAGCAGCGCAGTGCGCTCCTCGGGGATCATGCACTTGATGATGTGCGGCTCGTAGCAGTTGTCGCAGCACAGCTTCCCGCATTCGATACACACCCGCCTCCGGCCGGGCGCTTTCTTCTCGCAGCAACTTTCCTCCTCGTCGCGCATGTTGCCTCCTCACTTCTCCTTCTCAACCGCCATAGCGACCTTCGCCGCGATAGCCTTCGCAGCGGCCGCCTTCAGGTCGAGTAGCTTCTGCTTCATCGTCTTATCCTTGATGATGCAAACAAGCTCGTCGGTGGTCAGATTGTAGAGCGGGTTCGAGTAGACCGCCTGGCGGTCCTTGTCGGTAGGCATGTAGGTGGCGGGCGCCTCGCCTTTGCTCTTACGGGCCATCGTTCTCCGCCTCGTCGAAAGGCAGGCTCGGCTCACTCGACGCAGCGGACTCCAGGTCGCTGACCTCAGCGTCCTGAGCCACCACCGCGTTGAGCTTCTCCTTCAGCGCCGCGATCTCCCCCTGCAAAGCGAAGATGTACGCGAAGACGCGGTCTGAGACTAGATGCGGCTCAGGACCGTGCGGCCCGGCCAGCTTCAACTGCTTCGTGTGTCCTACTGCCATTCTTCCGTTCCTCCTTCGCTCGTCGCAAGGCTTCTCGGGGAGAAAGGCCCGCCAGGATCAAGGCGTGCGCGCGCACCTCAAGCTCGGTGTCGTCGAAGAAGTCGTTGAAGTCCTTCTCTGTCACGCTTTTACCTTCGGGAATGTAGGCCGGCCGGCCCCATTGTGCGACTGTGCCGCTGCGCCCTATCCGGGCTTGGGTTTGGGCAAGACGTGTCTTGCCTGACACATACAATATGCGCCTCCCAGCGCGGTTTGTCAAGCGGCCATGACTGCCAAGTGGAGGTCAAGAAGGCCAAGAACGCCCCTTCCGCAACCCGTTGATTCTACAGCAAGTGACAAAGTTCACAACATCCGAAAAACGTGTCAATTTTGACGCAAAATAACCCCCGTGTTTTCAGCGAGTTGCGCCGGCCAAGAATGTCGGAAGTGTCGGAAGGGACACGATCGGTCAAGAATGCCGCGTTTTCCCCTAGACAAAAGGAGGCTCGCTCTCCGGAGGGGTTCGTTCGAGTTTCGGTGTGTGTTAAAAGTCACACTTCAAGTTTCTCCAGAAATCCGTGAGAGTAAGACAGTAAGTATTAAAGTAATACCTTATATATTGACAACTATACAGCTTGAATATGTGCTGCTAACTATCTTTCGTTTCTGTGGTTTACGTCTCCCCTAGTATTTTCCCTAGTTTGCTGGTGAGGTTCCGATATTGCACGGTCGAAAATCGCGGCATTCTTGTCTTAAATGGCAGTGATGGCCGCCCCCTGATGGCGCTAAGTCCCTGTATTTTCAACGAGTTACGGAGAAATCTCGGCGACTTTTCGTATCCCGTTGAAAATCGGTAGGGGCTTTTAGAATCAAGGGGTTGGACCTGCTTTCTAGTTGACCTTGCTGACATTCTTGGCCGCAATGATCTAACTTGTTGAAAAATTTATGAGATCTACCCTTTCGCGGGGGGAGGGCGGTCGGCGAGAGGGGGGTGCCACCCCTCCCCAAGTGTCGCGGGGTCAACGGGTTGCGCGGCGCGAGCGGCCACATGGCCGGTCGGCGCGATTGGGGGCAATTGGGCGTGCGGCAGCCGCAACCCCAATGCGCTCAATGACTTGCACCGAGGCCGAGGTCCCCGAGCTTGTCCCCCAATCGCGCCAATTGGCGCAACTGTCCCAGGCGGGGGTACGGAAGTGTCCGAAAAACGGACACCTTGTCCGGAAAAGTGGGCAGGCCGCGACGGGGGCGCGCGGCGTAACTCGTTGAAAACAAACAACTTGCGTTTTGGCACGCCGTTCGCAAGGTGTCCGGCCGACCCCGGCCAGCCCGGCCGGCCAACCCCGCGGCGCAGGTCGCCGCAACGGAGCGCAACATGGCAAAGACCCCCACCGACCTCGCCGGCATCGTCCTCCCCGACGGCTGCCCCGGCGTCTTCATCCTCGACCCGAAGGCGGCCAAGGCCGCGGGCCTCGACTCGAACGTCGTCGTCCTGCCGGCCGGTGGCGTCACGGTCAAGGCGCACACCCGCTCGAAGGACGAGGGCGGCGGCACCTACAACGTCCTGTCGGCTGGCAAGGGCAAGTTCGGCATCGTCGCCGGCACGGCCCGCATGTCGGCCTGGGTCAAGCACGTCAACGCGGTCGCCAAGCTCCGCAAGGACGAGGACGACGACACCCGGCAGGTGTTCTAGGTCAGACAACCTGTCTGAGAGGGGGCGCGCAACATGCGCCCCCTCAACGACTTCCACCGAAACCCTCAGCGCGGCCAGCCCGGCCCCGCCCCCCTCGAAAGGCGCAACCCAATGAACACAAACGACTTCGCCGCCAGCCAGGTCCTCAGAGGCGCCCGTGAGTTGCGCGCCTGCGCCGCCTGCGGCACACTCACCGCCTG